>OIXW01000416.1_pt1 | contig 12762 bp, 8 predicted proteins | sample 1587951 | NCBI WGS metagenome assembly OIXW01 (sample SAMN03283239) | human gut metagenome | biome: human-associated habitat; material: feces | host: Homo sapiens | place: Peru | collected 2012
CGAATTTTTAGATCAAGCAGCAACCGTTTTGCCTCATGCCAACACAAAGGTGGGACGCGCTGCCAGCAAAAGCGTTATTAAATTTATGGATTTGGGCGAAGAACAAGAGGCTGCAGCCGAACGTATGCTTCAAACAATTGGCTAATGAGTCGCAAACAATAGTCGGCAAAAAGTTCGCTTTCACAGCATTGGCACCTTGCAATGCGCAAAAAAAGAGGGAAATGCTTTTCCACTCCATCAAAATAGCTTAACTTTGCTTGCGAAAGGTCTGCGCACAATGCTAAAACGTACGTTCTTAGCAAAGAACTTGAAAGCAAGACTTTTAACACACAGAAATCATCATCTTAAAACAGATATGGCAAAAGGTAAAGTGGATGCTTTGTTAGGCATCGTATTCGGAGACGAAGGCAAAGGTAAAGTAGTAGACTATTTTACACCGCGTTACGACGTTGTAGCACGTTTTGCTGGCGGATGCAACGCTGGTCACACCATTATTTTCGATGGTAAGAAGTTCGTGCTCCGTTCTATTCCTTCAGGTATTTTCGACGAAAGCAAAATCAACATTATTGGTAACGGTTGCGTAATTGCTCCCGACCTCTTTATGGCTGAGGCTCAAGAACTCGAAGCAGCGGGTTATGAGTTGACCAATCGTTTGCACATTAGTCGTCGTGCTCACCTTATTCTGCCTACGCATCGTGTTCTTGACCGTGCTTATGAGGCAGCAAAGGGTAAAAACAAGGTTGGTACTACAGGCAAGGGTATAGGTCCTACTTATAGCGACAAGGCAGCTCGTGTAGGTTTGCGCGTAGGTGATATCTTGCACAACTTCGACGAGAAATATGCTGCACTCAAGGCTCGCCACGAGCAAATCTTGCGCGACCTTCATTACACTGACTACGATCTTACTGAAGAGGAAGAACGTTGGTTGAAGGGTGTGGAATACATGCGTAAGTTTAACCTTACCGACACAGAATACGAAATTAACCACGCTTTGGCAGAAGGTAAGAACGTGTTGGCTGAAGGTGCACAGGGTTCATTGCTCGACATTGACCACGGTACTTATCCCTACGTTTCGTCATCGTCAACTACCAGCGGTGGTGTATGTACAGGTTTGGGCATTGCTCCCAATGCAATTGGTCATGTGTTTGGTATTTTCAAAGCATACAGCACCCGTGTAGGTGGTGGTCCTTTCCCCGTAGAACTCTTTGATGAGACTGGTGATACCATCCGTCATATTGGTAATGAATATGGTGCAGTAACGGGTCGTAACCGTCGTTGTGGTTGGTTAGATCTTGTAGCTTTGAAGTATGCTATTATGATTAACGGTGTAACTGACCTCGTTATGATGAAGGGTGACGTGCTCGATGGCTTCGACACAATTAAGGTATGTACTGCTTACACTAAGGATGGTGAAACCATTACTGAGATGCCTTATGACACTGAAGGTTGGCAGCCAGTTTATGAGGAACTTCCTGGTTGGAAGGCAGACATCACTGGTGTACGTGCTGAAAAGGATTTCCCCCAAGCATTTGCCGACTACATTGCTTACATCGAAAAGGCTACCGACACGCCTATTAAGATTGTTTCGGTTGGTCCTGATCGTGAGGCTACTATCATTCGATAAACTTTTCATACTTCTTTAAGTAGGTGTTCGAATTTATTTCAAGGCGAAATAAAATAATTTTGAACACCTACTGCGATATCCCCTTCTGCTGCTTTTTATCAATGTAGCCGAAGGGGCTTTTGTTTGGGATAACCTCTCTCTCTTTTTAAAAAAATGCTGCTTTATGAAGGATTATGCTAATCATACGCTGCACGAACACAACGAACACAACGAACACATGGGTAGTGACGAACTTTTTGCATTAAGAAATATTCGTCCTACTTCGGTACGTGTGTTAGTGCTTAATGAATTGGAGCGTGCTGATTGTGCGCTTTCGCTGAGTGACTTAGAAGGTCGATTGGCTACGGTGGATAAGTCGAGCATTTTCCGCACGCTTACGCTTTTTCTTTCGCACCACTTGGTTCATTGTGTTGAGGATGGTACGGGCATGACCAAGTATGCCTTATGTTCGCCCAATTGTCATTGTGGCGAAACACACAATGGAACATCCCTCAACGATTTGCACACACATTTTCGTTGTGAACGTTGTGGACGCACTTTTTGTTTGCGTGGTTTACCCGTTCCCAGTGTTCCCTTGCCCAAAGGTTTCAAACTTACCTCTGCCAATTATGTATTGGTAGGCCTTTGTCCTGAATGCTCGCATATTCTTTAAGGTAGACTTTTAAAATTAGAATTTTTAGAACCACCCTAAATACATTCTATTTTTTTTAATCGTTGAAATCAAGGAATATGCTTTGATTTTGAAAAATCAAGGAAAATACTTTGATTTTGAAAAATCAAGGTATATTCTTTGATTTGGCGAAGGAAACGTATTATCTTTGCATCTGTAACCATCAATTTATAAGTCTATGATAAAAGGTGTTATCACGGGAGATTTAGTAAACTCCACCAATATAGCTGCCAAATGGAGGCAAACAGTAGAAGATGCTTTGCATGTATGCGCTGAAGATTCCGTTTCACTAACTCCAATAAAGTTAGAGATGTATCGGGGTGACAGTTTCCAAGTTGTTGTTGACAAACCTGAATATGCATTAGCTATAGCCATTGCCCTAAGGGCAAAACTAAAAGCCGAAACCCCAAATAGTCAGAAATTGTGGGATGCAAGATTAGCCATTGGTGTAGGTGAGATTTCTTTTGAAAGCGACAATATAGTAACCAGTGATGGAGAAGCGTTCAGACTATCAGGTCGTTCTTTTGACCATATAGGAAAAAAAAGGCTGAGCATATCCACTCCATGGTCTGAATTTAATACCGATATAGAACTTGTCACTCGTTTTGCAGATGACTTAATTACATCATGGACTGCAAAACAGGCAAGGGTCGTTTATCAATCAATGCTTTTTCCTAAACCTAAACTACAAAAGGATTTGGCTGAAGATTTAGATATGACAAGGCAAAACTTTAATTACCATTGGAGTTCTGCCAAAGGACAACTTATCTTGGACTACGTTGAATATTTTAAATCGTTAATCTTCAAATACATAAGGAAGTAATATGGAAACACTCATTGTACTAATAAAGTTACTTTGTGCTCATTTTTTTGCAGATTTCACATTGCAGACCGATAGAATTAATAAAGGAAAGTATAAATCTGGCATAAGTGGCATATCTTATTTACTTCTTCACAGTATAGCACACGCATGTATAGCTTATTTGTTGGTAGCAGATTGGTCATGTTGGCTTATTCCAACCATAGTATTTATCAGCCATTTCTTAATTGATTTGTTCAAGTGTAAATGCTGTAAGTACTCACTTTCAACATTTCTTTTAGACCAGTTTTTGCATATTGCAATTATTGTAGTATTATGGTTCTTCTTGTATGGAGAAGGAATAGATGATTCATTCTTTAACGTCTTTTGTTCGACAAAGGTTTGGTTGGTATTTATGGCATACATGTTAATGTTAAGACCTTCATCTATTCTCTTGGGCTTGTTTCTTAAGCAATGGACACCATCCTCATCTATTTCACAGAGTCTGCCAAAGGCAGGACAATGGATTGGCTATATAGAAAGAATATTGATTCTTACGTTTGTTCTTGTGGGTAGTTTTGAAGGTGTTGGTTTCTTGTTAGCTGCAAAGTCTGTATTCCGTTTTGGCGAGTTGAATAAAGCCAAGGAAATCCAAACAACTGAATATGTCCTAATAGGTACATTTGCAAGTTTTACTATTGCTGTTCTTACAGGATTAGTAATAACACACTTATAAGTAAGTAGGTGTTCAAAATTTTTTTAAATTGAATTGTCGTATTGTTTTGTTCCTACAGCTAAGGTGTTCAAAATCCACGTTTTCCATAAAAATATTGCGCTTGTTCACCCCCGAAAGGGGTTATTTATGGAAATTCAAAAAAATAAATTCATGAACATTTATGGCTCATTGATGGACATTTATGACTCCCCCAAGCGCGAAGCGCAAATAAATAAATTTTTTTGACCTCAAAAAACAAGACGGTTATTCGTTGTATGTGCAATTGGGGCTTTTAAGTAATAAGTAATAACGCCGCAACTCTGTGATGAGTTGCGGCGTTTCGTTTAAAAAGAGATATTCAAAAAGTTTATTTCACAACTACCTTGTAGCTGTCAATGCGGTTGCCATTGAATTTCTGAATAATGTAAGTACCAACGGGAAGCCCCTTCACTGCCTGAGCAGGTGTGATGTTCTTGCCTTGGTTAACTACAGTACCATTGAGAGAGAACACGGTGATGTCGGCAGCATCGGCACTGATTTCGTTAATACCAGTGTTTAGGTTGTTGTTAACAGAGAGCACAACATACTTGTCAGCAGCACCACGTGAAGCCAATTTAACGTAAGCCTCGTGTACACCTACTTTGTCAGAGTTAAACTTAACAAAGAATGAACCACCCTCGGCAGGAAGTTCCTTTACAGAAAGTGCAAACTTACTCTTGTTAGGACCACCCAAAGAGAGTTTGATGGGAGCTGTTAAGTTCTCGCTAACAACTTCAACCTCGTTAGAAACAGCATCCAAACCAGGTAATGCTGTAAATGCCATGTCAGAAACATTCGGACGAATAACAGGAATGTCGGTGCGACCAAATGTTACATCGTCAACGTAGTAAGTAGCACTGTTGTAACGTCCACGGATGCTGGTAAAGCGGAATGCCATGAAGAAAGTGTCAGCAATGTTTTGGTCAGACAAGTCGATATGGTATTCAAACCATTCGCCACTTTCGTCCTTTGTGCAAGGCATGTTGAAACCACTGACGGGAGCAACATACATAGAGTCGTCGGCAAGGTCGATGTAGCAAAGTTCAAGTTGGTCAGCTTGGTTGTCGGTTAAATAGTCACCGCGTACACGGAAGGTGAAGATCTTAGACTCTGCATTCTTAAAGTCGAGTGCAGGAGTAACAAGCATCATCTGGGCAGGAGTTTCTTCGCCATCTTCCACCTTAGAGTCATAAGCCGTAACCTTAGCTACACTTTCACCATTCGATGCGTCAGTGTTGTTAAAGGTATAGCTCCACCAAGCACGCGAACCCTTTAAAGCAATGTTCTTCCAACCTTTGCGAGCAAAAGGTTTGTTCTTTTCGCCACCATCAAAGGTCTCGTTGAGCAACTTCACAGGGTTAGAAGCATCGAGTGGCAACAAGTCACCTTCGGCAGGATTTTCGGGAATCACATTATCGGTAGCAACACCCTTGATGGGGATGCAAAGCGTGTCAGTACCCAAAGCAGAAACTACAATCTCGTTTTCGTAACTACCCGCAGTAAGCGGTACAAAAGTAACCTTAACTTGTGCCTTAGCATCCTTCATGAGCATGCTGCTGCTAATGCGGAATACGTCAGCCTTTGCCAATTTAACGTAAGCATAATCGGGCAAGTGCGCTGTGGTCAGTGTGATGGTTTGTTCTTGTGCTTCGCCAATCTTAGTAGCAAATTCAGGAATCGTTTCAGGTTCTACAGAGATAACGGGCGGGTTCTGTTCATCGATAGCATAAGCTGAGAACGACACGCTTTGTGAAAGTTCGGGAGCTTCGGGACAGTCAATAACCAAACGTCCGCTATGCTTGCCAATGGCAGTTGGTTTGTAAGAAATAACAACATCCGTTTCACTGCTACCCTTCTTAATTTCAGCAACAGAGGTAGTAAACATAGCACGATTAGCACCTGTAACTTCAAGGGTGATAGCACCCGGCATGTTCTTTGCGCTGATGTGGATTGTGCCAACTTCAGTAGTTTTGCCAACCTTGCCAGCTGTCATTTCAAACTTTGTAGGCGTCACATTCAGTTCAGGTTCTCCCACTTCCTGTGCTACAATGTCTTCAGCCCCACGTGGTGCAACAAGAACAGCACTTGCTGAGGTTGAAATACCTATAATGTCGACAGGTGTGGTAGGAATGCTTGTGCCAATAAGAGAAGTACCCTTGAACACGCGAAGCTTACCACTCTCAGTACCATCATTGATAACGGGTTGTTGCATACCCTCGGCAAACTCGGTTGCTTCAGTAGTAAATTCAACACCATTTACACGAACCAAAGCGTTGACATAAGTCTTGGCATTGGCTTTCAGTTCAGACAACGTAACTACAACAGGGTCAATTTCATTGCCCGAGGAGATCGTCTTGCCCAAGTTCGTATCAAGCGGAGAAGGAATGAAGCTTACCATTCCCCAAGTGCTTTGGATGTTACCAAAGAACCCCGTCAGCTTATCGCCAATAGCGGGCAATTTTGTAAGAGCCGTTTCGGGCTTGATAACGATAGCTGCTGTTTCGTCTTCAATATAAATGGCAGGAGTTGCGGCACTGTTGTCAACAAAGGTAACCAAAGCTTCGCCTGTGTAGCGATAGGTTTCGTTGAGTTCGCTATTCTTCTCAGAAATCTCCTTGATGGTTGCGCAATCTATAATGGGTTCTGCATACCAAGAGAATGCTGAAGTTACATCGGCAGCCCCTTCGCTTTTAAATACCACCTCGGTAGCACCTGTAGTTTCGGCAGTGGGGTTGAGTGTAAAGGTAACTTTAGCACCTGTTGCGCTTTCGGCTTCCTCCTTAGTGATTGTGGTTGGGTTAGCAGTCAGTTCATTGCCTGCAATTTCAAGGGTAATGTCGCCCGTAAGGTCTTTACCCTTCACCGTAACTTCTTTGCTAATGGGCATTCCTACATAAGTAGCACCCATGTTCACTTCTTTCATCACGCTAATGGCAGGCTTAGCGGGTTGGGGTGTGTCGCCACCTTCACTGCTTGCGTTAAACAAACCTGCATAGCTTTGTGCAATGCGCAATGAACCAATATACATCTCGGCACAGCTCGTTGTTTTGTTTGAGCCTTGACGAATTTCTAAACCTTGCAAACCATATTTGCCTACCTGAGAGCCCAAGGTGTTAATGTCAGTAGTTGCATCGGGAGTCTCAGGTTCTTTGGTAAAGTCTGTGGGATTTACAAAGAGGGCTGTTTCATCGTAGGGAGTTTCAGACTCTCCTGTTTTAATGCCATATCTCACTACAACGAGTTGTGTGGTGTTAAGGTCGAATGTGCCATTGGCAAAAACAGCTTTGTTTGAACCACGGTCAATACCTATTTTGTATTTACCCTCTTCGTCTGCCTTAACAATGAACAATCTGCCCAATTCGGTAGAACTAAAGTTTTTGCCGCTGGCAGCTCCATCCACGGTACTGGCTTTGGTGCGAGGACAGAGAGCCATTACAAAATTCTGCGCTTTTGATTCATCGCTTGATGGAAGTTGAGTTACATGAATCAATGCTGAATAATAAACATAGCCTTCAGTCAAACCATCATCGTTAGAGGTGAAGCGTGTAATTAAGTCTTCTCCTGAAGCAGTTGGTGTGATTTGCACACACTTGCCTTTCACACCACCAGGGTAGTTGGCATATTCAAGTGTTTTGTCAACCACTTGGATAGGAGCTTCGGTGTTGTTGCCATACCGATACCATTTATCTTGGTCAATTAGGTTGCCAAGAGCATAGTTAAAGTATTCTTGATAGCTAACAGGGGAGTTGTTGGCTTCACTGCTGTCTTCACTTTGTGCCCAAACAGCAGTAGGAGCAACCAATAACCCCATGAGTAATAGCAACAAGCCCGGAATCTTTTTGTAAATTTTTCTCATGCGGGTAAATGTTTTAGGGATTTCTAAAAATGGTGTGCATTTAAAAGTCGAAAAGTTAATAGCTTAAGATAAGCGTCTTTCCAGATTTGAAACAAACGTTTTAGAAATCGCTCTTTGTTAATAGGATTGTTATTTTGTTGTTTTTTAGGTTGCAAATGTATAACATATTTATTTATTATGCAAGTTTGTGTATCATAATGTCGGAAAAATATGTCCTAAAACACACATCTGTTTAAAACTTTAGCTCTTTATGCAACAATTAGAACATTATAAGGCTGAGGCTATGAGCAGAATGAACAAAAAATGACAGAAGCGTTGAAAGGTGCATTGGTATGGAAAGGTTTTTTCATGTACACTGAAGTTATCAATATCCTTATTTCAATCCTAATCTTTCATGAAAAACTACATATTTGAAATAGAAGCAAGTCTACATGGAGTTTTTTTTTTATTTTTGCATCATGGATAATCCAAGTACACCCCGCATACTTATTATATATACCGGTGGAACTATCGGAATGATAGAGAACCCCGAGACGGGAGCGCTTGAAAACTTCGATTTTGAACAGTTTAAGCGCCACGTGCCCGAACTTCGTTTGTTCAACTACCACATTGACGCACTTGCCTTCGACCCACCTATCGATTCAAGCGATATGGAACCGCGCTATTGGACGAAGATGGCACACATCATAGCCGATCATTACGAAAGCTATGATGGTTTTGTGTTGCTCCATGGCACCGACACCATGGCATACACGGCATCGGCTTTAAGCTTTATGCTCGAAAACTTGGGAAAACCTGTTATCATTACAGGTTCGCAGTTACCCATAGGACAGTTGCGCACTGATGGTAAGGAAAATTTGTTGACCAGCATCGAGATTGCTGCAGCACGCGATCAAATGGGACGTCCTATGGTGCCAGAGGTGTGCATTTTCTTTGAAAGCCGACTGATGCGTGGTAACCGTACCACAAAGTTCAACTCTGAGGGCTTTAATGCTTTCCGCTCGTTCAACATGCCATCGTTGGCACACGCTGGCATTCACATTAAATATGAGAACTACCTAATTCGCCATCCACGTCCAGGAGCAGCGTTTACACCCCACTTCTTACTCGACAACAATGTGTTGATTCTAACCATCTTCCCTGGTATACGCAAGGAAGTGGTGGATATTTGTGTCAATGTGAGTGGTTTGCGTGCTGTTGTACTCAAAACCTTTGGTGCGGGCAATGCACCACAAAAGCCGTGGCTTGTTGAGAGTATTCGGCATTTGGTAAACCAAGGTGTTGTGGTGGTAAACATTACTCAATGCTTTAAAGGAACAGTAGAGATGGGACGTTACGAAACCAGTTTGCAACTGCTGCAAGCAGGTGTGGTAAATGGCTATGACTCTACGGTTGAGGGAATGCTCACTAAATTGATGTTCTTGCTTGGACAAGGTTATTCGCGCGAGGAAATTATCCGACTGCTGAATACGAATATCGCAGGCGAGATAACGTTGTAATTTGTTTGTCGCAAGTTTTTTCTTCACAAAAAGAAAAACCTTGCGACAATATGTTTTGGGATATTGAAGTAGTCTAAACTTTTCTGGCGAAGATTAGATTTCATATAAAAGTTCAAACGACTTCATCTTTTAATAAAGACTTTCAATGAAAAAAATCTTTCAACCTATCATCTTTTTGCTTTTTACAACCCTCCTTTTTGCTTGTACCACTAAAACTGCAGATGTTGAAGGAAAGGTATTGCAAATGAATTATGCCACTTTGCTGCAACTGCAAGAGACCGATAGTTTTGTAGTGGCAAGTGTGATAGATCCTTGGCATAGCCAAAAAAAAATGGCGCAATATGTGTTGGTGCCACGTAGCCAATCCGTGCCTAAACAAATGCCCGAAGGCATCTTGGTGCGCACACCTATTGAACGAGCAGCCCTAACCACTTCTGTTCATGCCGCCTTGTTGCTCGAGTTGCAATGTGCCGATGCTATGGCTGCTATAACCGATTCTAACTATGTAGTGAGTGATACACTGAAGCATTATTTGCAACAACGCAAAAACACATTGTGCGATGCAGGACAAAGCATGGCACCTAATGTTGAACGTTTGCGTGCTGCTAAGGTAGATGCTCTATTGGTTTCGCCCTTTGAAAATGCAGGTTTTGGTGCATTAGAGCGTATGGGCATTCCACTCATTCAGTGTGCCGATTATATGGAACCTTCTCCCTTAGGACGTGCAGAATGGATGAAGTTCTATGGCTTGCTATTTGGTTGTGCAGAGCGTGCCGACTCATTGTTTGGTGAGGTAGCAAAAGCCTATCTTGCCCTGAAAGAACAAACACAAAAAAAACGCAAAGACAAAGACAAACCTACGGTGATGTGCGACTTACGTATGGGGGCAACTTGGTATCAGCCAGGAGGGGCAAGTACCATGGGGCAACTCATTGCCGATGCAGGAGGACGCTATGTATGGGCAGACCGCAAGGAAAGTGGAAGTTTACCACTTGATGCTGAAAGTGTATTGGCACGTGCTGCACATGCAGATATTTGGATTGTGAAATATGGTCAAGCCACCGACTTAACCTATGCGCAAATGGCAGCCGACTTTAAACTTTACACCCAGTTTAGTGCATGGAAGCATCGTAGAATATATGCGTGCAACACCTTGCATGTTCCTTTTTTTGAAGAAACTCCCTTCCATCCAGAACGTGTGTTGCGCAATCTTTCCGAAATCTTTAGTGGTAGCATGCAACAGCAGTCTGCAAACTATTCCTATTATACACCCTTAAAATGAGAATATCGCTTTTACTATTGCCCATACTTTGTTTGTTCGCATTGTTAGTAGGCAGTGTGCATTTATCGCCAACCGAGGTATGGACAGGTTTGGTAGGCAATGCCGACGATACGGTGCATTTCATCGTAATGGAGTCGCGATTACCCCAAATGTGTACCGCCTTACTTGCAGGAGCAGCCTTAGGCTTGTGTGGATTGGTGATGCAAACACTCTTTGCCAATCCATTGGCAGATCCTTCCTTGTTAGGGGTGAACAGTGGTGCCTCGTTAGGAGCAGCTATTGCACTCTTAGCCTTTGGGGGAAGTTTTGCTTTGGGGGGAGCAACCCTTTCGGGCGTGATGCTAACTATAGGAGCCGCCTAGGAGCTTGTGCTGTTATTGCCTTGATAGCCTTATGTAGTCGTTGGTTAACCAGCAATTTGTCGTTGTTAGTGGCAGGTGTGATGTTGAGTTTTGTCATCTCTTCTGTCATTTCATTATTGAGCTTTTATGCCACGGCAGATGGCGTACGTTCTTTTGTGGTATGGGGCTTAGGTGATTTTTCAGGCGTATCGTCAGATCGTGTATGGCTTATGGCATTATGGGTGTTCGTGCCTGCAGCAGCTGTTTTTTTGTCTGCCTCTTCCCTAAATGCTTTATTGCTTGGCACAGATTATGCTACCAACTTAGGCGTCAACGTGAAGCGTGTGCGCACTTGGTTGTTAATATTAACCGGACTGCTTACTGCCGTAGTAACAGCTTTATGTGGTCCCATTGCTTTTATTGGTTTGGCAGTACCTCATGTAGCACGTATGTTATTGCGTACAGCCGATCATCGCAAACTCATACCTGCTGTTTTAGTGCTTGGAGCCGATGTTGCTTTACTTTCACTTATCATCTCGCATTTACCAGGCGAAAGAGGTACTTTGCCCATAGCAGCCATCACGCCTTTATTAGGTGCTCCCATCGTGCTTTACATTTTGATACGACATAGGTAAGGAGTGTAAGGTCATCAATGTTTATTTTTTGCGCTTCGCGCTTGGGGTAGTCATAAATGTCCATCAATGAGCCATAAATTTTGAACTATAGGTCAAAAAACTACGTTGTAGTGGAAAAAAAAATCCGTTTTTTATCCACTACAGTGCACTTTACTGAATAAAAACGGAGATTACACGTTAGCTTTAGTAACCTTATTTGAAATTTTACCATAGGTCATTAAAAAGCGGTAGAAAAGAAAGGTGAAGATAGAATTTAGAAGAGATAAATTTTAAATTTAATCCTTGTCAGAAAGACAACTTAATTATTTGTTCCTGTCGTCCAGCCTATGGCTGGACGACAAAGTAATATATATTAAAAGGCAAAGTATATTGATATAAATTGCCGTCCAGCCTAGGCTGGACGATAGAGATATATGTATTATAATGTACAATGTATATATAATTTATAATGTACAATGTGCATTTTAAGTCCCCATTTTATATTTCCTTCCAATCAACCAATCCCTTTCCCATATCGTCCAGTTCTATGGCAAGGGCTATGACTTTGCGTTTATCAGCCTTGAAAGGCTCGGCATATTGTTTGGCTCTCATTTGCTCTGTAGCAGCCTCAATCCCCCCATTATTGCTCAGTTTCAGTTCAAGGACATAGATAAAATTGGTGGTTTCTATCACCATGTCTATTCTGCCTGTGGCAATCATCTTCTCCACTTCTACCCGACAACCAATGGCATTGAAAATTGTGCTCATAATCAAGCGGTAGCGCTCCTCCATATCCATGCTAGCAAGTTTTTTATTGCTGTAAGGCACATCCGCAATAAGCGCCTTCAGGCATTTCATGGCTTCGGGCAGATTGCCAAGTTTAAGGGAGTACAACAACATATTCTGGGTTGATATTACTTGTGCATTCGATTGCAATGTCAAGGCAGGCAATACAACTTTATATAGAGCCTTTCGAACTTCATAGTTTGGAATTCCTAACAAATAAATATCATCCATATATCCTTTTATTGTAAGATAGCCAGACTGATAAAGGAACAATTCTGCTCCACCACCTGTTACATCGGAAGTTTCTAAGGTATCACTGTCTATAGGACAGTTTTCAAAATTTTTCAGTCTCATTTCTATATTATCCACAAACTTAGGCAACAGGGATGTGGCACCTGATGAAGCCCAATAGTTCTTGAGATCAGAATCAGCCAATGCATTGATGAGACTAAACGGATTGAAGACATCCACCATGTTGCGACGACTGAAATGATAACCATCATAGTAGGCTGTTAATTGTGCTACAGCCTCGTCGAA
>OIXW01000420.1_pt1 | contig 12682 bp, 11 predicted proteins | sample 1587951 | NCBI WGS metagenome assembly OIXW01 (sample SAMN03283239) | human gut metagenome | biome: human-associated habitat; material: feces | host: Homo sapiens | place: Peru | collected 2012
GATGTTGTCGAACCAACATCGACACCTAAGAAAACTTTTCCTTGATATGTATTTAAATCTCTTTTCTTTACTTTTGTACGATAATGTCTATTTCTAAATTCAATACGATCTTCCTCTGTTTCAAATAATGGTTTTAAAGTATCTGTTTCATCAGAAATACCATCTTTTAATGAATCTAAAATATGTACAAGTTCATCAATTGTAGTTTGATTTACTTTATCTTCTCTAGCAAGTAAACATGCTCCCATAGCTACGAATAATTGTGAGTTTTGAGGAAAGATAACATCTTCATCTTTTAAGTTTAATGAATCAATAAAACGTGCACGTAATTGATCTAAGAAATAAAGAGGTCCACCTAGAAAAGCAACTTTACCACGAATAGGTTTACCACAAGCAAGACCACTAATTGTTTGATTAACAACTGCTTGGAAAATAGAAATAGCGATATCTTCTCTAGCTGCCCCTTCATTGATTAATGGTTGGATATCTGTTTTTGCGAAAACACCACAACGAGAAGCAATTGGATAAATTGTTTCATAGTTTTTAGCAAGTTCATTTAATCCCGCAGCATCTGTTTGTAATAAGGAAGCCATTTGGTCAATAAACGCTCCTGTACCACCTGCACAAGTTCCGTTCATTCTTTGTTCAAGAGTTGATTCAAAATAAGTGATTTTTGCATCTTCTCCACCTAATTCGATTGCAACATCGCATTCAGGAATATATGTTTCTACTGTTTTTGTACAAGCGATAACTTCTTGAACGAATTCTACATTTAAGTGTTTTGATAAAGAAAGACCACCTGATCCTGTCATAACTACTTTGACTGGTAAGTTTCCATATTGTTCTTGAACTTCTTTAATTAGACTTTCTATTGCTGGTTTAACATCAGAATAGTGTCTTTGATATTTTGAATAGATACATTGATGTTCTTGATCTTCGACATATAATTTTACTGTTGTTGATCCAACATCAATTCCCATGTAATATAATTTATCCATTTTTTGACTCCTTTACTAAATTAAGTGTCATTTTAGAAATCGTATTTCTAAATTGTTTCACTTCTTTTTCATCAATTCCATTTAACATAATTTTTTCTAATTGAATAACATGATTATCAATCTTTTCTACTGTACTATACGCATGTTCAGTTGCTTTGATTTTTTTCATACGTTTATCATTTTCAACAGGTTCTTTTCTGATATACCCGTTCTTTTCTAAAGAATTTAAAAGACCTGTTGCAGTTGATCTTCTAATATTAAAATATTTTTCTATGTCTTTTTGATAAACTTCTTCATCATTTTCACATAAATAAACAAGAATTAACCCCTGCGGTCCTGATAACATACAATCAATACCATGAATATCATCTAAATAACGTCCCATATATTTAGACAAAACACGTATTTCCATTCCTATTCGATGTTTCATAAATGTCTCCTTTTTTGTTCGGCTGCTAACATTATACGCTTTTGTCACACTATGTCAAACTATTTGAAATTAATTACTAAAACAAAAAAATAGATATTTTCATATCTATTTAAATAATGCACTTCCTATACGAATCATTGTAGAACCATGATTTAAAGCTTCATGATAATCATTAGACATTCCCATGGATAATTGATCTAATTGATACATTGGGTATTCTTTTTGAAGTCTTTGTAAGAGTTCTTGTGTCATCTTAAAATACTTTTCAGTTTCACTACTTTCAATATGAGGTGCCATCATCATAAGTCCTCTTACTTTCACATGAGGATAATCTTTAAGATTACTAAACACTTCATCAATTTCTTCCACTTCAAAACCGTGTTTACTTTCTTCTTTAGCAATATTTACTTGAATTAAAACAGGCATTTCTAAATCTCTTTTAGCGGCTTGTTTTTCAATTTCTTTTAATAAAGAATAACGATCTACTGCATGAATTAAAGTCACTTTATCAATAATATATTTTACTTTATTTGGTTGAAGTGTTCCAATAAATTGAAACTCACCATTACCATGATAATTTTCATACTTTTCTAGAAAAGCTTGTACTCTATTTTCTCCAAAACATGTAACTCCTAATTTTTCTAGTTTTTCAATTTCTTTTACATCTACATATTTTGTAGCGGCCACTAATTTTGCAGGCTTTACTTCTTCTAATATTTTCTTTACTGCTTCTTCATTTACAATCATAAAATCTTCCTTTCATGATAAATTTCTTATTTCATTATACTCTATTTTATTGAATAAAAAAGAAAAAACAAGAACTTAATCTTGTTTTAATTTCATTCTTTCAGATTCTTTTTTAAATACCTTAATAAGAATAGGTGCACATATCAAATAAAAACAAAAATTACCTACAGCATGGAATGTATCAAATAACAATCCAGCCATATAATAAACAATATATAAAGAAGGTCCCCCTAACATTAATTGTTCTAGAGAAACAACAATACCAAAGACATATCCCATAAAAAAGGAAAAGATAGCCATTGGAAATAACTTAGGTTCTTTGCCTATTTTCTTTAAGAAATCCATTAAAAATTGAGTAATTAAACAAATAACAACCCAAGCGAGTATTTGAAAAAACGTCCACGTTCCCATTCCTAAAAACAAATTAGAAACAACAGTCGTGACAACACTTAACTTCACACCAAAAGCTAAACCAAATAACATAACAGAAATAATGATAATTGATGTTACAGGTTTAATATTTGGTAAAGCTTGTAAATAAATACGTGAAGCGATATTAACTGCAGCCAATATTCCTATTAAACTTATTTCTTTAACTTTGTTTGATTTCATTACTTTAATCCTTTGTATAGTCTGTAGTATAGTACCATTTGACAGTGTCACCATCATTAAGCTTATAGCTATATGCCCCATAATTTGGTTTGACACCATTTACCATATATAACCATCCAGAATTGCCACCATAATCAAATTCATACAATCCACCTATTCCTCTAACATAAGTAGTAGAGCCAAACCCTGAAGTTGAAATACTTACACCTTGCTGTGATGCAAGTGTTTTTAAAGCACTATAAACACTTATATTTTTTTCTAAACTTAAACTACCACTCATCATCGTACTATCAACACCAATAACTTGTACGCTTACAGTAATTTTATTATCATTTTGGTTTTGTGTGGTATTTGATGTGGCTTTATTATTATTTTCCGTTGTTGTATTTGATGATTGATTTGAGTTTGTTGATTCCTGTGTACTTTTTGTTGATTTTGTTGTAGAAGAGGCTGTACTTTGATTTGTACTCTTTGATGTTTCATTCTTTATTTCTTGTTTTGATGAATCATCTTTTTTTGTTTTATCTTCTTGAGTAGTATTTTCCTCTTTCTTTGTACTTTCTTCTTGTTGCGTAGATTCCTCTTGTTGAGTATTTATATCCTCTTTATTTTCTTGATTTTCTTCTTTATTCTTCTTAGTATTTTTTTCTTTCGTTTCTTTTATTTGAGTAACTTGTGCAGTATTTCCATTTTGATAATTTCCAGAAATTCCATTATAGAAAGAAAATCCTGCTATAAAAACAAAAGAAATTGTAATAAATAATATTACAATTCTTTTTGTTTGATCTATTTTTTTAAACTTATTAATGAGCTCTTTCATATTCTTTCTTTAATACTAAGAATAAACCAGCAGACATCATTGATAAAGAAACATAAACAACAACATTTGTGTCATCTCCTGTTTTTACCGCAGTTGCTTTTTTATCAGTTTGTGCAGGAGTAGTTGTTTGTGTTGGAGTTGTATCTTTTTTAGGTTCAACTGGAGTAGTTGGTTCAGTTTTTGGTTCTTCTTTTACTGGGTTAACCATCGCATCATAATCCTTTTGAGCTTTCAAGAATAATGAACCATTTTTATATGTTCCAACACATCTTGTTAAATCTGTTGTTGCTAGTGAATTATACATTACTTCAAAAGTTGGATATGTTGCAATTTCTACACTACCATCTTCTTTTTGGAAATCAATAAGTACTTTAAAAATGTTTGCATCTTGTGTGTCATATTTTCCATTTAAAACACCTTCACGATCGTAAGTTAATAAGCCTTCAATGACAGCACCTTGCGTATCTGCATTTGCACCCCAATCACCGTATGACCCATCAGATTGTTTTTTACTTTCTAAAAACTTAAGTGCAGATGTAATACTTGCTTGATATTTTTCTTTATTAGCAATTGTTAAAGCTTCAATTCCCCATCCAGTTACATCTTCACTAGTATAAGGTCCTGCATACCAGAATGCACCTTCACTACCTTCGATGTTATTTTGAGTAGATAATTTATCGGCAACGATATCTACTTTAGATGATGAGACAGTTTCTAATGCAAATAATACCCAAATATCATAATTTGTTCCGTTACTACCTTCAATTGATCCATCTTCTTTAACTTTATTTTCAAGAATTTCTACTAAATTGTAATTATTGAAACTTCTTGGATCATTTTTTGTTAAAGCAAGTGTAATAATAGTTTTCGATAAATCACCTAATTTAGCTTCATTATAATTTACTTCTTTAAAAGCATTTAATAGTTCCGAAATATCACATTGATCTTCTACTTCAACTCCTAAAGACTCTGCAGCAAAAACTTCGTCAGGTGATTCAAGTGTTCTACCTTTATAGAAATTAATCGCTCTTTGAACTGCTGTATCAATATTAGCAGTTGGATATGTATTTGCTGCTGATACACCAGATATTGCAGTCATGAAACATAATACTGAAATCATAAGGCTACAAATAATTTTTTTCATTTTCATATTCTTTCCCCTTTCAAATTAAATAACTCCTAAATAAAAACTAGGCATAGTTATCCTAGTTCATCTAGAAGAACTACTTTATACTCCGTAAAGTGTATCCTTAGATATAGGCAAGTATTCCGACTCTGTTTCTTTGTTTAAGCGTCTTCCCAGTTTCCCAGTGACTTTATGCTTATCCTCCACATTACGGCGGCGGGACCGTTCAGGTTTTACACCTGATTCCTTTTTAATTTAAATATAAAATATTTAAAACCTATAAATATTATTCAATTTTACTTTGTACTTGGTTATTATATTATAGATGTTAAAAAAAATATAGATGAAATAGAAAAAAATCGCATGAAATCATGCGATTTTAGATTATCTGATTGTTGTACCTACTGGTAATTCTCCTGCATCTACAACACCTAATACTTTTTTATCTCCACCAGCAAGAACCATACCTTGAGATTCTACACCTCTTAATTTAGCTGGTTTTAAGTTTGTTACAACAATTACTTTTTTACCAACAAATTCTTCTGGTTTATAAACATCAGCAATTCCACTAACAATTTGTCTTGGTGTTTCTTCACCTACATCAATTTGGCTTACTAATAACTTATCAGCATTTGGATGTTTTTCACATTTAATAACTTCTCCAACTTTTAATTCAATTTTAGAGAAATCATCAATTGTAATTTCTTCTTTTGTTTCTTTAGCTTCTTTTTCTTTCTTTTCTTTTACAGCTTTGATAGAAGCTTTTTGTTTTGCTTCAATAACTTCTACTTTTTTAGCAATTTCTTTTGGATCTAATCTAGCAAATAAGATTTCTGGTTTTTCAACAACTTTTGTACCACTTGCGTAGTTTCCAAATTCTTTTAAGCTTTCAAAATCACGTTGATCAGTATTGATTTGATCTAAGATTTTTGTAGCTGTTGAAGGTATATATGGATATAACATAACTGCTGAGAAACGAATTGATTCAATTAAGTTATATAAAACTGTAGCTAAACGATCTTTTTTAGTTTCATCTTTAGCTAATGCCCATGGCATTGTTTCATCAATATATTTATTTGTTCTTCTTAATAAGTTAAAGATTTCATCTAAAGCATTTGATGCTTTGAATTCATCCATTTTAGCGATTGCTTTACCTGGCATTACAAGTGCTAAATCTTTTAATTCTCGATCTACATCCTCACATACATTTTTGTTTTCTACAATACCACCAAAATATTTATTAGACATTGCGATTGTTCTATTAACTAAGTTTCCTAAAACGTTTGCAAGATCACTATTAATTCTTTCTACTAATAAATCCCATGTAATACTTCCATCATTATCATAAGGAATTTCATGTAATACGAAATATCTTACTGCATCTACACCAAAGATATCTACTAAATCATCTGCATAAATAACATTTCCTTTTGATTTAGACATTTTACTTTCACCTTGTAATAACCATGGATGTCCAAATACTTGTTTTGGTAATGGAATATCTAATGCCATTAACATAATTGGCCAATAAATAGTATGGAATCTAACAATATCTTTTCCAATTAAATGTAAATCAGCAGGCCAGTATTTTTTATAAAGTTCACCATGATTTCCATCTGCATCATATCCTAATCCTGTAATATAGTTAGTTAAAGCATCAATCCATACATAAACAACATGTTTAGGATCAAAATCAACTGGGATAGACCATTTAAAGGATGTTCTAGATACACATAAATCTTGTAATCCTGGTTTTAAGAAGTTATTCATCATTTCATTTTTTCTTGAAACTGGTTGAATAAATTCTGGATGATCTTCAATATGTTTAATTAAACGATCTTGATATTTAGATAATTTAAAGAAGTACGCTTCTTCTTTAGCATCATGAACATCTCCTCCACAATCAGGACATTTACCATCTACTAATTGTGATTCAGTAAAGAATGATTCACATGCTGTACAATATTTACCTTCATAATGACCTAAATAGATATCACCTTTGTCATATAATTTTTTAAAGATTTTTTGTACTTGCTTTTCATGATATTCATCTGTTGTTCTCATGAAACGATCATAAGATGTATCCATCATATCCCAAATATTTTTTACTACTCCAGCAACTTGATCGACATATTGTTTTGGTTCAATTCCGGCTTCTTTTGCTTTAATTTCAATTTTTTGACCGTGTTCATCTGTTCCGGTTTGGAAACGTACATTGTACCCTTCTTGTCTTTTAAATCTTGCAATTGCATCAGCTAAAACAATTTCATAAGTATTACCAATATGAGGTTTACCTGATGTATAAGTAATTGCAGTTGTAAGATAATAATCTTTTTCGTTTTTCATCTTTTAATCTCCTTTACAAAATAAAAAAACGCCCTCTAAAAGGACGAATAATCGCGGTACCACCTTTTTTACACATTGCTGTGTCACTCAAAACTTTAACGCAGTTAACGATTATTTCTAACTATTCGAAATAACTACTCCTGGACCATCTCTTAAAGTTCAATATACTGATTTTCACCAGCCATCAGCTCTCTAAATATCTTCCTTTAACATCTTCCAATCTTCGTATTTTTGTATCCTTAATAACTTTATCAAACCCTTAATCTATTGTCAATGTGTTTCAAGAAAAAGAAAATGTTTCACGTGAAACAAAAATAGTATAGCCGAAACTATACTATCTATATTCACTATGACCTTTATATTTTATTAAATCAGATACAGTCACAAATTGATAACCTTCTTTACTTAATTGATTTAGAGCCATTTCTAGGCCAGCAATTGAATTTTCATGAATATCATGAATTAAAATAATATTACCATCACCACTTTTTGCTTTTGCATCAGCAATAATATTATTACATACCGTTTGTGCACCATCTGGTTTCTTACTATATCTCCAGTCTTCAGTATCTCCATCCCATAATATCATGTTCAAGCCATAAGAATGAAAAGCATTTTTCACATTATCATTTTTAGCTCCATAAGGAGGTCTTATCAATGTTGGTTCAGTTCCTGAAGCTTTAAAACATGCTTCTTGCGTTCTACTAATTTCAGCATCAAGTGTTGCAGGATCCAATTTTGTAAGTTGTGCATGACTGTATGTATGACTTGCAAGTTCATGTCCTCTTTCATAAACTTCTTTTACAATATTTGGATAAATTTCCATATTTCTTCCTAATTCAAAGAATGTTGCTCTTCCATTATACTTTTCAAAAGCAGCCATTGCTCTTTCTGTTAAAGTTTTATGAGGTCCATCATCTAATGTAATAGCCACCATTTTCTTTTTAGGATCTACTTTCATTAATTTAGGGGCTTTTATATTCAAGGGTGCATTCGATGGAATATTTTTGTTTGCTAATTTGATATAATCTTTATTTTGTTTATAATTAACAACTGTTTTATTTTTTAATTCTTGATCACTATAATAAGTAAATGATTTTTTACCAACCTCTATCGATGTAGAATCTTTATTAAACTCTCCTATTCCCATTGAATTTAATAAATCTCCATATTTACCATGTAAACAATCTTTTAAAGTAAGTAACTGATTTGTTTTGCAATCATAAGTCATTATGTATTTTGCTTTATCTGTTTTCTTTTTATCTTCGCTTACCCTTTTATAATCTAATTTAACAACAACATATTGCTTATAGATTTTTTTACAAGAATAATCTAAATAAAGTATATCTTTTTGATCTTTCTTCTTTTTTTGTGATTTTAAATAAGTATTATAGGATTCTTTTATAATTTTATTTAAGTTCTTTTCTTTTACTTTTGGATAATATAATGATACATAAAAATTATCATTTTCCTTTTCATAATGTTCTACTGTACCGTATTTTTTATTATTTTCATTATAGGAATTATATTCTTTATATTTACTTCCACCATGAAATAGTAATACAAATAAACCTATTACAATTATAATAACAACCGTACCTGCAATAAATATGGGTACTTTTGACTCTCTTTCATAATAATTTCTAATTCTGTCCATTTTCTAATCCTCCTCTGTGTCTAGTATACCATATCCATATCTTTATTAATATGTTTCACGTGAAATAAAGAATACCATTACTTTGAATGGTATTCTTGATAAACACTATTTTTATTTAGATTTCTTTGTTTTGCTACTTCCTTAATAGCATCTTTTGTAGACATTCCTTTTTCAATGTACATATCTACATCTTCTTTAATAGTTGTTGTAAATACAACTTCTTCCTCTACTTCTTTCGTACCTTCTACTACAATAACCATTTCACCTTTTAATTCATCAACAATAGAAAGAACTTCAGAAATTTGACCTCTTATAATTTCCTCATGTTTTTTAGTGATTTCACGACATAAAGCAATATTTCTATCTCCTAAAATATCTAACATTAAAGAAAGTGTTTTTTTAATTCGATGAGGTGATTCGTAAAATACAATTGTTTCCTTGTATTTTTTTAAATCTTGTAATTCCTTTTTCTTCTTCTTATCTAAGTGATCTAAAAAACCATAAAATAGAAATGGTTGAGGTGCAATCCCTGAAACAACTAAAGCATCTAAACAGGCATTACATCCAGAAATTGGGACAACATTAATCTCTTTAGAAATTGCTTCTTTGACAAGTTCATATCCAGGATCAGAGATTGCTGGATAACCAGCATCACTTACTAAAGCAATATCATTTCCTTCTTCTAATAAGCTTATTAATTTAGGAATAGATTGTTTTATATTATGTTCATGATGTGAAATAAGTTTTGTTGAAATATTAAAATGATTAAGCAATTTGACTGTATTACGTGTATCTTCAGCAGCAATGTAATTAACTTCATTTAATATATTAATAGAACGATATGTCATTTCTTCCAAATTTCCTATTGGTGTTGCTACTAAATATAAAGTTGGTTGATTATTTTCAAAGCTCTTTTGTCTATTCATCTATTTTCTCTCCAAACATTCTTCTTACTTCATTACTATAACTTCCATCATCATTATGTGCATATAAAGGTGGTTCAATTTTAATTCCTTTTTTACCTTTATACATTCCCTCTACCAATAAAACATGTGATTCTCTATTCATTTTAGGATATACAAAACGAATACGTTTTGGTTCAATATCATACTTTTGCATTAAATTTAAAATATCGATCATACGATCAGGGCGATGTACAATTGCAAATCGTCCTTTGTTGTCTAATAGATATGCCGCAGACGAAATAATTCCTTCTAAATCTATTTTTATTTCATGACGAGCAATTGTTAGATATTCACTTTCATTAAGATTACTATCCTCTCCTACTTTAAAGAACGGAGGATTGCAAACAATTAACTGCGCTTTAGGTAAATCTTTAATAACTTCTTGAATATCCCCATGAATAATTTCAATTTGCTCCTCTAATTGATTCATTTTAACATTTCTTTTTGCAAGATCAACTGCTTCTTCTTGAATTTCAATTCCAATAATCTTCTTTGGCGTTCTTTTAGAAAGAAGTAAAGGAATTGCCGCATTATTTGTACCAAAGTCTACAATATTCCTTACATCCTTATTAATTGTACAAAATTGAGATAATAAAACAGTATCCAAAGAAAAGTTAAACATATCTTTTCTTTGGATAATCTTTAAATCATTATGTGCTAATAAATAATTAACGACTTCTTTGTTTTCCATTTTTCTTACCTGCATGATTAGATTTATCAAATTTTATTTCATCTAGTCTTACAAATACAATTCCATTTTTATTCTCAATTTTTACTAAATCATTAATAACATTTAAACCTGTAACTTTTGCATCTGCTCCTTGATAGATAACATGTGAACCAATTTTAGGAAATCTTTCTTTTTCTAAAGAATAAATATCATCTTCATATTTTAAACAACAAAGTAATCTACCACAAGCACCTGAAATTTTATCAATATTAATCGCAAGCATTTGATTTTTAGCCATATTAATAGAAACTCCATTAAATTCTCCTAAAAAAGAAGAACAGCATAATGGTAAACCACAGGTTCCTAATCCACCAACTACTTTTGCTTTATCTCTTGGTCCAATTTGTCTTAGTTCAATTCTACATTTAAATACAACAGCAAGTTCTTTTAATAATTCTCTAAAATCAACTCGATCATCTGATGTATACATAAAAATAATTTTTGCTTTATCAAGTGTGTACTCACAATTTGTAAGTTGCATGTTGACATCATAACGCGAAACAATTTCTTTGCATGTAACTAATGCTTGTTTAGCATCACAAAGATTTCTTTGATAATTTTCTAAATCTTTTTTAGATGCTTTTCTTAAGATTCTTTTTAATTCTGTATCTAAATTAAATTCTTCTATACTTTTTAACTCTTGTGCGATTTCACCAAGTTCTAATCCTCTTGCTGTTTCTACTACAACAAAATCTCCTTTTTCTAAGTGATGATTTGTAGAGAAATAATATACTTTTCCAGCACTCTTAAATTTAACACTCGCTAGTTTTAATTCTTCCATATTAATCCCTTCCTGTTATTCTATACATCATACTATCCATTAGTAATGGAATATTAACATTTGTATCCAGTAAATACAATGTTTCTAGTAATATTTCAATCTTCTTTATTATATCATCATTATTATAGTGTAATGAGTTAAAAAAATCTATATGCTCACAATAGACAACTGTTTCATTATGTTTCACGTGAAACATATCTTTTAGTCCAATAATAATTAAATTAATAAACAAACGTATGTCTTGTTTATCCTTATAATCCTTTAACATATGAATTTGTGTGTTTATAATAAGATTTTCTTTATATAAAAATAAATCCTCAATAAAATTAACCGCTTGTAATGTTATATTATCAAACTTATCTAAATCCAATTCTTCTAATTCTTCATCTGTTTTTATAAACTGAGATAAAAGCGATGCCTTTTCTTTTTCATAACCATTTTCAATAAGATGATTCTTTATTGTTTCTTTATTATCAGGTTTTAATTCTAAAACTTGGCATCTTGAAATGATTGTGGGTAAAATCTTATTAATATTTTTTGAAGTAAATAGTGCATATATTCCTTCTTCAGGTTCTTCCAAAATTTTAAGCAATGAGTTGATTGCTTCTTTTGAAGAATTTTCAATATTTCTTATAATATATATTTTTGATTTCCCTTCTAATGAAGATTTCTTAAATGTTTCTTGAATATGTTCTATATGTTTTTTCTTGATACTTTCTTCTTCACCATCATATTCAATAATATCTGCATATTGATGATTCATAATCTTTTGACAATCAATACATTTTTCACAAGCGATTGTTTCATCACAAATAAGTGACATTGTGAGATAGTTTAAAGGTTGTTCAACATGTTGCCCTACTAATAAAAAAGCATGCGGTATTTTATTAGATTGGAATTCATTTTCAATGATGCGTAAAAATAACGGTTGATTTTTTTCTAGGTATTCTTTAATCATAATAGTTTTTCTATTTCCTTCATAGCATCACTTACGACATGATCTACCTCTTGATCTGCATTGATTTTCACAATTCTATCTTTATATTGTTCACAAATTTCCATATAACCTTCATAAACATTTTTATGAAAATCATTTTTTTCTAAATCTAAGCGATTCGTTTCTCTTTGATTGACTTTAATTCTTTCTAATCCTTTTTTATAATCAATATCAAAGAATAAAGTTTTATCAGGCATGACATCATTGATTGCGAATAAATTCATTTCATAAACTTCTTTAATGCCAAGATGACGAGCAACACCTTGATAAGCAAGTGAACTATCGACAAAACGATCACAAATGACAATCATTCCTTTTTCTAAAGCTGGAATGACTTTTTCAACAAGATGTTGTCTTCTTGCGGCTGCATAAAGTAAAGCTTCAGTTTTTGCATCCATACTTGTATTTTTTTTATCTAAAATAACATTTCTTATTTGTTCAGCTATTTCAACACCACCAGGTTCTCTTGTAAG
>OIXW01000430.1_pt1 | contig 12566 bp, 9 predicted proteins | sample 1587951 | NCBI WGS metagenome assembly OIXW01 (sample SAMN03283239) | human gut metagenome | biome: human-associated habitat; material: feces | host: Homo sapiens | place: Peru | collected 2012
TGTGGCTGGTAATTAAGGTGGTGCTATTGGGTGCGCTTATTATATATACCTTTCCCCGTATGGGACGTTGGTTCTTCCGCCGTTACGATGAAAGCGTGGTGCAATATGTGTTTGTGTTGTGCTTGGTGTTCTTAGGTGCAGGACTGATGGAACTGGTGGGCATGGAAGGTATCTTAGGAGCCTTCTTGGTGGGTATTGTGCTCAACCGACTGATTCCACCCAGCTCTCCACTCATGAGCCACATTGAGTTTGTGGGCAATGCCTTGTTTATTCCTTATTTCTTAATAGGTGTGGGTATGCTCATTAACTTAGGGGCTTTGGTAGAACACAGTGGGGCTATCTTAGCAGCTTGCGTAATGGTGGTGGTTGCCTTGGTGAGCAAATGGAGTGCAACATTTGTAACACAAAAGGTGTTCAGAATGACGCGCAACGAACGACGCTTGATGTTTGGCTTAACAGGCTCACGCGCTGCTGCAACCTTGGCTGTGGTGTTGGTGGGTTATAAAATTATTCTGCCTGATGGCAGCCGACTCTTAGGCGATGATGTGCTGAACGGAGCGATGGTACTGATTTTAGTAACCTGCGTGGTAAGTTCAATGATTACGGAGAACACTTCGCGTCAAATGGCTTCACTGAGTCAAAAGGGTTTACCAACGGTGGGAGATGCTGAAGATGCTGAATTGCATGCCATGGTTCCTCCGAAGGATGCACCCGACCGCATCTTAATAGCCCTGCGCTATCCCGAAATGGTGTGTCAGTTGGTAGACCTTTCACTGATGTTGCGCACACCGCACTCAGTTGCTCCACCCATTGCTTTAAATATTGTGTTAGAAGATGAACCTTCTGCCCGACAGAGTGGAGAGGAACAATTAGACTTGGCTGTGAAACATGCAGCAGCCACAAATATCCGCATTCAAAAGTATCAACGTTGGTCGGTGAATGTGGCAAGTGGCATTTCGCATACCATTAAGGAACGCGATGTGAGCGACTTGGTATTGGGCTTGCACCAAAAGGCTCGCATCTCTGACTCTTTCTTTGGCAAACTGAGTACGGATCTTTTGGCTTCGGTGGATAGACAGATTTTTATTCTCCGTGCCAACATTCCGCTTAATACGGTGCAGTATTTGCACATTTTGGTTCCACCTAAATCGGAATTTGAGCAAGGCTTTGCCCAATGGATGGACCGCATTGCCTTGATAGCCCGTCAGCTGAGTTGTGGCATTACTGCCTATTCAACAGGCGATACGCTAACGGCTATGGAGCAATATTACACCCAAACAGAAAAAGGTATTCCCCTGCTTTGCGAGGAATACCATTCGTGGAACGACCTTGTGCCTTTAGCTCATCAGTCGCGACAAGACCATCTTACCGTCTTTGTTTGCGCTCGCCGAGGCACAGTGTCTTATCATAATTACATCGACCGTCTCCCCGACCAGATGGAACGCTACTTTAGTTCAAGAAACATCTTGCTGGTGTTCCCTAAAAAGAATAAGTGTTAGACGGGGTGGAAGGAGGCAACTCCTCAACATAACGCACAAAAAAGGCTTGCGATTGCAAGCCTTTTTTTGTGCGTTACTTTTATTATTTGCAGCAAGCGCAAGGCTTGAGCTGCTTAAAGAAGTCGTTACCCTTGTCGTCAACAAGAATAAATGCGGGGAAGTCCTCAACGGTAATCTTCCAAATAGCTTCCATGCCGAGTTCGGGATATTCCACGCACTCGATGCTCTTGATTGAGCTTTGAGACAGAACGGCAGCTACACCACCAATGGTACCGAGATAGAAACCACCGTGCTTTTGGCAAGCTTCAGTAACAACATCGCTGCGGTTACCCTTTGCAATCATTACGAGACTTGCACCGTGGTCTTGGAACTCATCAACATAGGGGTCCATACGGTTAGCAGTGGTGGGACCCATTGAACCACAGGGATAACCCTCGGGAGTCTTGGCAGGACCTGCATAAAGAATGGGATGATTCTTGAAGTAAGCAGGCATTTCCTCGCCAGCATCCAAACGTGCTTTGAGTTTGGCGTGTGCAATGTCGCGAGCTACAATGATGGTACCCTTCAAATTAACGCGGGTGCTAACAGGATACTTTGAGAGTTCTGCACGAACGGCATCCATACCCTTGTCAAGGTCAATTTCAATACCCTTGCCACCTTCGCCCGGTTTGCGAAGTTCTTCGGGAATGAGTTCGGTAGGATTCTCATCCATCTTCTCAAGCCAAATACCGTCCTTGTTGATTTTAGCCTTGATATTGCGGTCGGCAGAACAGCTAACACCCATACCAATGGGACAGCTTGCGCCATGACGAGGCAAACGAATGACACGGATGTCGTGAGCCAAATATTTACCACCGAACTGAGCACCCAAACCAATCTTGTGTGCTTCGTGAAGGAGTTTCTCTTCCAAATCGATATCGCGGAAAGCACGACCTGTTTCGTCGCCAGTAGTAGGCAAGCTGTCGTAGTACTTAATAGAAGCCAACTTAACAGTGAGCAAGTTCTTTTCAGCACTGGTACCACCGATAACAAAAGCAATGTGGTAAGGAGGACAAGCAGCAGTTCCGAGCGTCTTCATCTTCTCAACGAGGAAGGGAAGGAGCGTACCCTCATTTTGGATAGTAGCCTTTGTCATGGGGTAGAAATAGGTTTTGTTGGCAGAGCCACCACCCTTTGCTACCATAACAAAGCGGTATTCATCGCCTTCGCAAGCTTCGATGTCAATTTGTGCGGGGAGGTTGCAACGTGTATTTACCTCATCGTACATATTGAGCGGAGCATTTTGTGAATAGCGGAGGTTGTCTTGTGTATATGTGTTATACACACCTAAGCTGAGTGCTTCTTCGTCCTCGAAGTCAGTCCACACACGCTGTCCCTTTTCACCATGGATAATGGCAGTACCTGTATCTTGGCAGAAGGGAAGGATGCCCTTAGCAGCAGTTTCAGCATTGCGAAGGAACTGAAGTGCTACGTACTTATCGTTTTCTGAAGCTTCGGGATCTGAAAGGATTTTAGCTACTTGCAAGTTATGTTCACGACGCAACATAAATTCAACATCGTGGAAAGCTTGTTGAGCCAACTGTGTGAGGGCTTCTTTTGAAACCTTCAAGATGGTTTTACCTTCAAACTCACCTGTGCTTACGCCTTCTTTACCAATAAGGCGATATTCAGTGGTGTCTTTGCCCAACTGAAACATGGGCGCATACTTAAACTCAGGAGTTGTTGCCATAGTTTTTATCTGTTGTAGAATACAATATTTTCTTATGCGAAACAAAGTTAGTGCAAGGTGAGAGAAGGACAAAATGAAAATCAAAAAATTTTCATTTTTTCTTCCGAACCGCAGCCTAACTTCGCGAAGCAGAGTTAGTACAATTGGGTATAAGCGAACAACCTTTTATTTTTTTAGTTTATTTTTTTAGTCAAAAATGTCCATAAATTTTTTTAGTCAAAAATGTTCATAAATTTTTCGTGATGTATATGCGCTACGCGATGAAGAAGGGAAATGTCCATAAATAAACCCCTTTCGGGGTTGGGCTGGCGCATGAAGTTATTTATGAAAATTCAAAAATAAAAATTTATGGCTCATTGATGAACATTTTTGACCAAAAAACATTCATGGACATTTTTGACCAAAAAACATTCATGGACATTTTTGACCAAAAACATTTATGGACATTTTTGACCCAAAAACATTTATGGACATTTTTGACCCAAAAACATTTATGGACATTTTTGACTCAAAAACATTCATGAACATTTTTGACCCAAAAACATTCATGGCCATTTTTGACTAAAACCCAGCGCGAAGCGCAAATATAAATATTCACGACTACCCATGACTTCGAAAAGAATTTCTTAATTTTTATTTGTATTGCGCAAGGGTTACACTAACTTTGCACCCGCATAACCATTTTTGAGCTTATACTGATGCTTAATTTACCTCTTATATATAAGGCGTTAGGAACGCTTTTACAACTCGAAGCCTTCCTTATGGCAATTTGCTTCGGTTTGGGATTCTTTTTTGAAGAAACCCACCATCTCACCTTTGGTCTCCCCGTGTTGGCAGCCTTTGCCGTGGGAGCACTCCTTTTATTCTTCGGTCGTCATGCAGAGAACCGCATGAGCAGTCGCGATGGTTACCTCATCGTGTCGTTAACCTGGGTAGTATTCTCACTGTTTGGCATGCTTCCTCTACTTATTGGAGGCTACGAACCCCGTGTGGCAGCAGCCTTTTTCGAGACCATGTCAGGATTTACCACAACAGGCGCAACAGTTCTATTCGACATTGACGCATTGCCACGTTCCATTTTGTTATGGCGTTCCATGACGCACTGGATTGGTGGTATGGGAATTGTGTTCTTCACCATTGCCATACTTCCCAACATGGGAGGCGGTGGCATAAAACTCTTCTCAGCCGAAGCTACAGGTTTAAAAATTGGCAAGCTACATCCACGCATCAGCACAACGGCACGTTGGATGTGGAGCATCTACCTATTGCTTACCATTTCGTGTAGTGTAGCCTACTTCTTTGGCGGTATGAATTTGTTTGATGCCGTATGTCATGGACTTGCTACCATCGGTACGGGTGGCTTTTCAACACATTCTGATGGCATTGCTTGGTTCCACTCCAACCAACTGCAATGGATTAGCACCCTATTTATGTTCTTGGCAAGTATCAACTGCACCCTACTCTACCTCTTCTTTATTAAAAGGCGTGTGCGCGATGTTTTCCACGACGATGAATTACGCTTTTTTGTAGGCATCTTCTTCACTGCCGCCTTAAGCATCACTTGTATCTTGGTGTATACCAACCACATGGGATGGAGCGATGCCTTGCGTAGTGCCTTCTTTAACACGGCATCCTTGCAAAGTACCACAGGTTTTACGGACGAAAACTTTATGCAATGGCACCCAAGCACTTGGATTATTATCCTGATAATCAGCATAATAGGTGCGTGCGCAGGTTCAACCAGTGGTGGATTAAAGTGTGTGCGTGCGCTCATGGTGTGGCGTTTGTCGAAAGCTGAACTAAAGAAAATGCTCCATCCTCATGCCGTAATCCCTGTGCGCATCAACAACACCGTTGTTACGTCAGACATAGCTCGCACCGTCTTTGTGTTCTTTATCCTATATTTTGCCTTGGTCATGCTTGCGGTATTTGCCATGGTGTGTTTAGGACTCCCCATATTCGATGCCATTGGTTTAGCCATTTCATCGTTTAGCAACGTAGGTCCGAGTTTAGGCTATGTAGTAGGTCCGTTAGGTTCGTGGGGCGTACTCAGCGACAGTGTTTTGTGGATTAACTCTTTCTTAATGTTAGCAGGTCGCTTAGAGGTATTTTCTCTGCTTTTGCCCCTTACTCCCGCATTCTGGCGCGATGAGTAAACTTTAAGAATAAACATTTTGGTTCTCAAGCCCATATAACTTTATAAAAATTTGGTAGAGAATATAAAAACAATTAACTTTGCGCATTGAATATTTCAAACAGAGGAATTACATAACAGAAAACCATTTTTATGGACAACAACCTAATAAATTCAACAGAACAACAGGATGAGGAGCTGCAATTAGCCCCACTTCTTAAAATCTGCTACCTTACATTTATCAAGAACTGGTGGTGGTTTTTGCTATCGTGCGTATTGTGCGTAAGCATCAGTTGGCTCTATCAACAGCGCCAGGAACGAATCTTCCAACGCCAAGCCGTTATGCTTATTGAAGATACGGAAAACACAAGTGCCACAGGAACAAGTAGTTTCCGCAGTAGCAAACGCAGAAGCATGAACACTTTGCTCGAGCTGAATGGTGTAAGCGTGGGCGATAACTTAAAGAACGAAATCTTTATTCTTTCGTCAAAGCGTTTGATGTCGCGTGTGGTTGAAAAACTCCACCTCGATGTTGACTATACCGTTGACGAACGTCTTCACTCAGTAACACTTTATGGTAACACCTTGCCTTTCAGCGTTCTCTTCGAGTCTGAGTATAAGGGTAAATTTGCCCAAAACTTTGATGTGGTAAAGAAGGATGGCAATACGGTTATTATTAAAGGACTGAGAGATAAGTTGGGCAACGAACAGCCCGACCGCGAAGTTACACTCGGACAGATGACTGCTACGCCTTATGGCAAACTTTGCATTGTGCGTGGTCCTGCATTTGGCACATGGGAGAACGAGAAGGTACACGTTAGTCGCATCTCCATGGAAAGAGCATCGGGTCGTTTTATGGGCGAACTCTCTGCCAGCGAATACGACAAAGAAACTTCACTCATTGTGCTTAGCGTGAACGATGCCAATACCAATCGTGCAGACAACATTCTGAGTACACTTTACGACACTTATAAAGAAGACGTGGTTGAAAACAAAAACCGCGTAGCATTGAACACCGCTAAGTTTATTGACGAACGTATTCAAATTATTGGTCGCGAACTGAGTAGCGTTGAGAGCCAGTTGGCTACATTTAAAAAGCGCAATCAGTTGGTTGACTTTGATAAGACCTCGCAAGCCGTACTTACCGAAACACAAAGTGCACGTCAACAAAGTTTGCAGGCTGAGACTCAGTTGAACGTGGCTCGCTACTTGGCAGAATACTTGCACAATCATGGCAATGGTCACGACTTGATTCCTGCACTGAATGTAGGCGATGCATCGTTTAACCAACAAATTGCTGCTTACAACGACCAGATGAACAAGCGCAACCAAATGGCTGCCAACACCAGTGAGGCAAACAATGTGGTTCGCGAATTAGATCGTCAGCTCGTGCAAATGCGTCAAGCCATTGGCTCTTCATTGCGCAGCTATGTCAACTCTCTCGAACTTCGTTTGCGCGATGCACGTGCTAACGAGTCGCTCCTTACCAGTCGCATTGCTGGTGCTCCCGACCAAGAGAAACAAGGTCTTGACATTCAGCGTCAGCAATCACTTAAAGAGGCTCTCTACACTTACTTGCTCAACAAACGCGAGGAAGTGGCATTGCAACAGGCTATTAACGAGGCTAACGTACGTTTGGTTGAAGGTCCTATTGGCAACAAGCAAGTGAGTCCGCGCAGCATGATTATTGTGTTTGTGGGCTTTATCGTTGGTTTGTTCATCCCCACCTTCCTCCTTTGGCTCCGCTTTAAGCTCGATGTGAATGTGCGTAACCGCAAGGATATTGAGGATGTCACTACCATTCCTATTCTTGGCGAAGTTCCTCGTTTCAAGAATACCAAAGACGACAACAGCTCGCTCATTACCAACATCGAGAGCGATGCGCCTGTGGTGGAAGCCTTCCGCATCTTGCGCTTTAGCTTGGGCTACATGCGTCACGCTACACAAGTAATGATGACCACATCTACCACACCGGGACAAGGCAAGAGCTTCATCTCGCGTAACATGGCTGCTATCCTCTCTATGGCAGGAAAGAAGGTGGTGCTTGTGGATGCGGATATCCGCAAGGGTACTTTGAGCCGCACCTTTGGTCATACCTTTGGTCTTACCACTTATCTCTCAGACGACCAATGCAAGGTGGACGACATTATCCGCGTGGATGGTTTGACAAAGGGTGTAGACTTTATTCCGGCAGGACATCAAGCTCCCAACCCTTCTGAGTTGTTGATGAGCAAGCGTTTGGAAATTCTTGTTAGCGAATTGCGCAAACGTTACGACTACGTCATTCTCGACACTACACCTTTGTTTGCTGTAGCCGATGCCAATGTTGTAGCTCGTGTTACGGACACAACCCTCTTTATCATCCGCGTAGGTGTTCAAACTCGTAGTTTCTTGCCTACGCTTGAACGCAACTATCAGGATAATCGCTTTAAGAACATGTGTATTGTGCTGAACGATGTTGACCCCGAAGACCCCTATAAGTCTAACTATGGTTATGGCTACGGTTATGGTCACCACCACACTCCGAAGAAAGGTTTCATCAAACGCCTTCGCAAAAGAAGATAAGCGCTAAACCACACCTATAATATATATATATAGAACGGATTGGAAATTTCGACCAATGAAATTTCCAATCCGTTCTTTTTTGTGAATAATATGTTTCGGGCTTTGCAAAGGATATCTCGCAAATATATTTTTTAGTCAAAAATGTCCATAAATTTTTTAAGTCAAAAATATCCATCAATGAGCCATAAATGTTCCATAAATTTTTATTTTGAATTTTCATAAATAACTTCATGCGCCAGCCCAACCCCGAAAGGGGTTTATTCATGGACATTTTTGACTAAAAAAATTTATGGACATTTATGACTAAAAAAATTTATGGACATTTTTGACTAAAAAAATTTATGAACATTTTTGACTAAAAAAACACAGACATTCTTGACTAAAAAAATCATGGACATTTATGCCCGACTAAAGAAAATCCAGTTTCATTTTGTATTGCGGTTGGATTGCACTAACTTTGCACAAAATTTAGTTTGTTATGACAGAAAACAAAACCAATCAAAATAATCCGAACGAAGAGAGCATCATGGTTGACGGCCGCAAGCTCTCTATCGAAGAATATCTTGACCAAGATGAGAAAAAAGACTTGCTGCGTTTACTCACAGCAGGTTCGGTAGACGATGGTAAGTCAACACTTATCGGTCGTTTGCTCTTTGACTCTAAAAAACTCTATGAAGATCAGCTCTCTGCTTTGGAACGCGACTCTAAACGCGTGGGTAATGCAGGTGCTGGACAAATTGACTATGCCCTGTTGTGCGATGGCTTGAAAGCAGAACGCGAACAAGGCATTACCATTGATGTGGCTTATCGCTACTTCTCAACCAACAAGCGTAAGTTCATCATTGCCGACTGCCCGGGACACGAACAGTACACACGCAACATGATTACAGGTGGCTCAACTGCTAACTTGGCAATCATCTTAGTTGATGCACGTACGGGTGTCATTACCCAAACCCGTCGTCACACCTTCCTTTGCTCCTTGCTCGGCATCAAGCACTTGGTGCTCGCTGTGAACAAGATGGACTTGGTAGACTTTGACGAAAAGGTGTTTAACAACATCGTTTCAGACTTTGAGCAGTTTATTCATACCTTCAACATCCCCGATGTACGTTGCATTCCTCTTTCAGCCCTCGAAGGCGACAATGTAGTAAGTCGCAGCGAACGTACACCTTGGTACGATGGTCCTGCTTTGCTCGAATTCCTCGAAACCGTTCATTTGGGCAACGACCACAACTTGAACGACTTCCGTTACCCCGTACAATACGTGCTCCGTCCTGACCTCGACTTCCGTGGTTTTAGCGGAAAGATTGCCAGTGGCATTGTGCGTAAAGGCGACGAAGTAATGGCATTGCCCTCAGGCAAGCGTAGCCACGTAAAGCGCATTGTGACTTACGATGGCGACTTAGACTATGCCTTTCCCCCACAGTGTGTCACCTTGCAGTTAGAAGATGAAATCGACATCTCGCGTGGTGAAATGATTGTACACCCCGACAATGTGCCTCATGTAGGTCGTCATTTCGAGGCGATGTTAGTGTGGATGGACGAACAGCCCATGGATGTAAACAAGTCGTTCTACCTGAAACATACCACGAACACCTCACGTTGCCGCATCGACCACTTCGACTACAAGATTGACGTGAACACACTCGAAAAGAGTGACGTTGACCATTTGGAACTCAACGAAATTGGTCGTGCCGTTATTGTGTCGTCGAAGGAACTCTTCTTCGATGCGTATAAGGACAATAAGCCCACGGGTGCCTTTATTCTTATCGACCCCATTACCAACAACACCTCGTGCGTAGGTATGATTATCGGTCCTGTTGCCGAAAACGACTTGCACACTGACGAGGCACTCCCCATTCTCGACCTTCCCAAATTGGGCATTGCGCCCGAACACTACGATGCTATTGAAAAGGCTGTGAAAGACCTCAGCCGTCAAGGCATTGAAGTGCGCATTCGTAAATAATGTGCTAATGTGCTAATAAGCTCATGTGTCTATGTGTGCCATTGTGGAAACTCTACCCACAATGCCCATAGACACATTCGCAAAAACACATTAGCACATTTTCCACATTCTCACCACCTTTAGCCTATACAAAAACAGCAATTTAGCATATTAGAACATGAAAGCCCTAAAAGAACGTATCCTTCGCGACGGAAAATGCTTTGAAGGAGGCATTTTGAAAGTTGACAATTTTATCAACCATCAGATGGACCCCATCTTGATGAAGTCGATGGCTGTAGAGTTTGTACGTCGTTTTGCACGTACCGACATTAACAAGGTCATCACCATTGAAGCCAGCGGCATTGCTCCTGCCATTATGGTGGGCTATTTGCTCGAACTCCCCGTGGTATTTGCTAAAAAGAAAACACCCAGCACCATGGAGAATATGTTAACCACTCAGGTATTCTCGTTTACCAAACAACGTTCTTACGATGTGTGCGTAAGCAGCGACTACCTTTGCAAAGGCGACAAGGTGCTCTTTATCGACGACTTCTTAGCCAACGGCAATGCTGCCAAGGGTATGATTGACTTAGTGAAGAAGGCTGGTGCCGAACTTGTTGGTATGGGCTTCCTCATTGAAAAGGCATTTCAGCATGGTGGCGATGAATTGCGCGATATGGGCATTCACGTTGAATCGCTTGCCATCATCGAAAGTCTTGATAACTGCCAAATTAAAATAAAGGAAGATGGACACAACAGATAATGCAGCACAACAACAGTCGGCTGCAGCAAAGGCAGGACTTATTTATGGTCTTGAAGACCGTCCGCCCTTGCGCGAAACGCTCTTTGCTGCAGCACAACACTTGCTTGCCATCTTCGTGGCTATTGTTACCCCACCGCTCATCATTGCTGGCGCATTAGGCTTAGACCAGGAAACAACCAGTTTCTTAGTTTCAATGTCGCTCATGGTGTCGGGTGTTGCCACCTTCATTCAGTGTCGTCGCATTGGCGGCATTGGTTGTGGTTTGCTCTGCATCCAAGGCACCAGTTTCTCTTTTATCGGTCCTATCATTGCGGCTGGTTTAGCGGGCGGACTCCCTGCCATCTTTGGTGCAACGGTTGCAGGTTCGGTAGTCGAGATGTTTGTTAGTCGCATCCTCAAGTATGCTCGCCGTGTCATAACTCCTTTGGTTAGTGGCATTGTGGTAACGCTCATTGGCATGAGCCTCATCAAAGTGGGCATCACTGCTTGTGGGGGTGGCGACTTGTCTTCGCCTAACTTTGGTTCTTTCCAAAACGTAGGCATTGCTGCCTTGGTGTTAATTCTCATTGTGATCTTCAACCGTAGCAACAACCGTTTCTTGCGCATGGGCTCCATCGTTATTGGTTTGATGGTTGGCTATGCTGTGGCATGGTGGCTCGGCATGGTTGACTTTGGTGCGGTAAAGAGTTATGGAGGTTTTAACTATCCCAACCCCTTCCGTTATGGTTTGCATTTCGACCTCTCTTCCATCATTGGTTTGGGCTTGGTTTATCTCATCACTTCTATCGAGGCATACGGCGACATCACTGCCAATTCGTTGATTTCGGGTCAGCCTGTCGAAGGCGAAACCTTTATGAAACGTGCTGAAGGTGGTATTTTAGCAGATGGTTTCAACTCTATGTTGGCTGGTTTGGCTTTCTCATCTTTCCCCAACAGCATCTTTGCCCAAAACAATGGTATGATTCAGCTCACGGGTGTAGCGAGCCGTTATGTAGGCTACTTCATTGCTGCCATGCTCGTTGTGCTTGGCATTTTCCCTGCTGTAGGCATTGTCTTTTCGCTCATGCCTCAACCCGTATTGGGTGGTGCCACCTTACTGATGTTTGGTACGGTTGCTGCCGCAGGCATCCGCATCATTGCTTCGCAAAAAATCAATCGCAAAGCCACTTTGGTTATGGCCATTAGTTTCTCGCTTGGCTTGAGTGTTGAATTGGTGCCTGAAATTCTCAACCAATTACCCGAAACGGTTAAGAGTATCTTCTCATCGGGTATCACCACAGGTGGTTTAGCTGCCATCCTCTCTAATTTGATTATCCGAATTAAGGAGTAATTTTTTTAGACAATAAATAATATAAGAGTTAAGGTGCTCATTTTGAGCACCTTTTTTTTAGTCATAAATGTCCTTGTTTTTTTTAGTCAAAAATGTCCATCAATGAGCCATAAATGCCCATAAATTTTTATTTTTGAATTTTCATAAATAACTTCATGCGCCAGCCCAACCCCGAAAGGGGTTTATTTATGGACATTTTTGACTAAAAAAATTTATGGATATTTTTGACAAAAAAAATTCATGGGCATTTTTGACTAAAAAAACCAATGACATTTTTGACTAAAAAAACCAAGGACATTTTAGACAAAAAAATCAAGAGAAAACCATATCTTTGTACCCAAAAGACGCCCATTCCGCTGATAACTTCGTCAAACATCCCCAAACATTCCCCTTCCATGAAGCCCTTTCTCTCCTTTCTATTCCTCATTCTTATCGCCTTGGTCAGTTGTACAACCGACTCAGACAGTGACCTCTGTGCGCACGAGCGAGCCTTTTTAAAGTTCAGTCCTGTAACGGGGGTCATACCACTTTATACAGCAGTTCAAAACAGCGGACATTTTTGCACCATACGTATTGGTACAAATAGTTTTATTTTTCAAGG
>OIXW01000434.1_pt1 | contig 12500 bp, 12 predicted proteins | sample 1587951 | NCBI WGS metagenome assembly OIXW01 (sample SAMN03283239) | human gut metagenome | biome: human-associated habitat; material: feces | host: Homo sapiens | place: Peru | collected 2012
GCATAATAACATTCGGATGCTGCCACTGCCGCACAGGAACCACCGGAAGAACCTCCCGGAACATGCGCTGTGTTGTGCGGATTGCGTGTCGGTCCGTAATAAGATGTCTCTGTTGTACTTCCCATGGCAAATTCATCCATGTTTGTCTTACCAATGATAACCGCTCCTGCTTTTCTGAGGTTCTCAACTGCCTCTGCCGTATAGGTCGGTTTGAAGTTGGAAAGAATCTTGGAACTACATGTAGTAAGCTGTCCCTCGATACACATATTGTCTTTTATCGCAACCGGAACTCCTGCAAGCGGACCTGTCAGTTCGCCCACATCTATTTTCTTCTGAATTTCCTCCGCTTGTGCATAAGCACCTTCTTCATCTATCGTCACAAAGCTGTGAATCTCTGACTCTGCTTCTTTGATCTGTCCGATCACTGCATCAACTGCTTCTCGTACAGTTACTTCTTTTGCTTTGATCTTCTCGCCCAGTTCAAGGGCTGTAAGTTTTAATAAATCCATCTGCTCTCACTCCCTTAACCAATTGTCTTCGGCACTTCAAAACTGTCCTCTTTACGAAGTGGTGCATTCGCAAGTGTTGCCTCTTTGTTATCGCCATTTGTCACAACATCTTCACGGAACACATTCTGTACCGGAAATACATGAGACATCGGTTCGATTCCTGCTGTGTCAAGTTCATTCAATGTATCTATATAATCCAGCATCTGCTCCATGTCTTTTTTCGCTGCTTCTTTCTCTTCCTCTGAAAGTTCCAGCTTGGCAAGGATTCCTACATACTCGATTGTTTCGTCGGATATTTTATTTTCCAATTTAATCATCCTTTCTTTCTACTCTGTCTTTGCTACTCCTGACAATTTCCAAAATCAGTATCATAAATTTCTCAGCTTATTGCGCCCTGTAGCGGTACATATCATAGAAACTGTCATAATTCTGGTTTTTTACCGAGCCGGATGGCGTCAGGATTAAATCCCCATCATCCACTTCCAGTTCCGTCCCTTCCGGGAAAACTGCATTTCTATAAGATTCTGATCCATCTGTATCATAAAACCAGAGTCCATAATTTTCATAATTGAGAGTTTCATTTTCCTTATCATAAAGATTACCAAGATAAATCTTGTAATGAAGCTCCGCCCAGTCGACTCCTGATGCCTCGGTCACATCATACCATCCTGCCGGGAAATCTGTTCCCGCCGTATAAGTGTTTCCGGCTTTCAATGTTACCTGTTCCGTCAGCGGATTTTCTTCCAGCTGCATCTGTTCCGTCTGTGCATTCTCAGAATGAAACTGGACAACCAGTCCTGTATCAATCTTCAGATGACCTCCTGTATACAGTCTCACATCATCCAGATAATCTCCTACATCCGTATCTGACTCATCTTCACTAAAATAAGAATAGTAATAAATCGAATTCTCAGGATCATCCTGCTGCATGGAGCCTTCTCCTGAGACAAGTTCCACTTCATAAGTTCCTTCCGGGATCTGTACTCCGATCTCATACTCCCCATATCCTAATACACAATCATAAGTTGCTCCTGTCTCAGAAAGTTCTCTCGTTGTATTCATATATGGATCATACTCAGAATCCACTTCGCTGCCATCATCATTCCAGTCATAATCTAAGGAATGAAAATCATCCCCAAATGAGGAAATGAAATCACCAACGGAACCTGCAATGCTTGTAAATGCTACGATTGCTACGATGATTCCCGAAAGAATTCCACTGATTTTCCTTGCCTTTTTCTGTTCCTCGTAAGATCCTGCATGAACCTTCCTTGCCGGATTAAATACCGTCGGCCCACCCAGCTGCATCTGCCCTGTCTGTGGGATTTCCATCCGCGGATTTTCTTTTTGCTGATATTCTGTCTGCGTTCTTTTCCGTCCGTTATGACTCTCACAGAGATGTCCCGCATCCTGCTTTTTCTCCCGTTTTTTTATCTCTCCAGTCTCATTCTGTCGTTTCTGGGAATATGTCATTTTTTTCTTGCGGTCAAAGCTGCTCTCATTCAGCCTGTAATTCTTTTTCTCCAGCTTTGTGTTATCCAGCCCGCAGGAACTGCAACGGCCATCAATCAATTTACCTCCGCAAAGATAACATTCTTTTTTCTTAAACATAAAGATCCTCCCTCGTTTCTACTCCTTAAGTTTCTGACCACAACATCCTGTGGGCAGTTCTCTTTCTCAGTTCAGACCTTCACATCCAACAGTTTTTTCGTTCAATCCAGGGGGATTGACCCGTTTTTTGTATTTTCTTCTTATGGTTCCAGACGACTTAAGTCTCTTGGGAATAATGTTGTTTCTCTTACATTGTCTTCGTTCATCATCTTCATTGTCAGACGTTCCATACCTATTCCAAGACCTCCGTGTGGTGGCATTCCATGCTTAAATGCACTTAAATACTGCTCCATGCCTTCATCTGTCATACCTCGCTTCTCCATCTTCTCAAGAAGTTCATGATAATCATGAATACGCTGTCCGCCGGTTGTGATCTCCATTCCTCTGAAAAGCAGGTCAAAACTGAGCGTGTAAGTCGGATCCTCCGGATCATCCATTGCATAGAATGGACGTTTCTTTGATGGATAATGAGTAACGAATACAAAATCTGCATCCCATTCTTCCTTCGCATAACGGCTGATCAATGTCTCTTCCTCTGGTTCCAGGTCAAATGGGTTCTTGATCTTTCTGTCATACTTCTCGGATACCAATCGTTTGATCTCGTCGAATCTTACTGCCGGAATATTATCTGTCTTCGGTACTTCGATATTCAGAATCTGAAGTTCTCTTGCATACTCTTTCTTCAACAGCTCCATCGTATACTGAAGAAATCCCGTTTCCATTGCCATGATATCTTCAAATCCATCAATATATCCCATCTCGAAATCAAGGCTTGTGTACTCATTCAGATGACGCTTTGTGTTGTGTTTCTCTGCACGGAATACTGGCGCTGTCTCAAAGACTCTGTCGAATACTCCGACCATCATCTGCTTATAGAACTGTGGGCTCTGCTGAAGGATCGCCGGTCTGTGGAAATACTCCAGACGGAAAAGGTTCGCACCGCCCTCTGCACTCTTGGCACCGATTTTCGGAGTATGGATCTCTGTAAATCCTTCTTTATAAAGGAAATCACGGAACCCTCTTACGATTCCTTCCTGAATTCTGAACTTCGCACGCTCTCTGATATTTCTCAGAGAAATCGGTCTGTAGTTTAATTTTGCTTCCAGAGATGTGTTCAGCTTCCACTTTGCAATCGGAAGCGGCATTGGCTCTGCCGGCTCACTTAAGATCTTCAATTCACCAAGGCGAATCTCAATCCCATTCGGAGCTTTCGCAGACTCTGCAAGCACACCTGTTACCTCTACTGTATCTGCTTCCTTCACATCTTTCAAGTCAAATTTGGAAATATTTTCTTCATATACGCACTGAACAAGTCCTTCTCTTTTTCTGAGAATAATGAATGCAATTGTTCCCATATCACGGATCGTATGGATCGCACCATTTACTTTCACTTCGGTTCCAATTCTTCCCTCTTCGAGAAGTTCACTCAGTTCCAATGTTTCCTTCTTTCTTACGCCTGTTACAAATTCCATTTTACTTCTCCTTTCAGATTCCAGCATCCCGGGAAGAACTTTTCTATACAAAAAGTCCCGGGATACATCAGTATCCCGGGACGGAAATTACAATCATAATATCCGCGGTACCACCCGCATTGAATCCCTGTCTTCACATAAAAAGCCTTAACTTTTGCTTCTTTTGTGTAAAACGGATTCCCCTCTTTGCATGTAACGTATGCTCCACGTGCTGCCCTACTTCACCTGTTCAGACAGCCAGCTCCCAAGTGTTCCCTTAACCCACTCCACTGTCCGGCGCTCTCAGTCGGTGACGCCAACTTCCTGTCAGTTTCTGTGAATCAGAGTCTTGTTCTTTGCCTTTTTCTGGTTCAGCACTTTAGTCTGCTAAAACTTGTTTTCAATATTAGCACAGAGTTTTTTGATTTTCAAGAGGTTTTATTCAAATTGTCACACATTTTAACTTTTCATCAAAACAAGATATTTTCAACCTATCGGTTTTGTGTACTTTCACTAATTTCTTCCTGTACTGTGCTTAATGCCTGATCCAGCTGGTTATCTGCTTTTGGATTCTCCTCATCATACTGGTATTCAACTTTCACATCCGGTTCAACACCTTTTCCATTGATGCTTCTTCCATTTGGAGTATAATACTCTGCAATCGTCACTTTCAGACAGGTTCCATCTCCCAGATCCATCAATTGCTGCACAACACCTTTTCCATACGTTGTCACTCCGACAATCTTCGCTGTTCCATAATCCTGTACTGCACCGCTGAAGATTTCAGATGCGCTGGCACTGTACTGGTTTACAAGAACTGCCATTGGTTTCTTAAATTCATGCGTTCCGTCACAAGTGATTTCGTCTGTCTTTCCATTCTTGTCCTTTGTTGATACAATTGTACCTTCCGGAAGAAGCAGACGCAGCATATTCGTAACTGTATCAAGACTTCCGCCCGGGTTGTTTCTCAGGTCGACAATAAGACCCTGCATTCCCTGCTTTTCAAGATCATCCAACGCTTCTTTAAACTGGTCATAAGTTACTGTATCAAACTCAGACACTTTGATATAGCCAATCTGGTTCTCCTTCATCTCATACGAAACTGTCTTCACTTCGATCGTATCTCGTGTGGCAGTCAGTTCCAGTTCTTCTCCGTCTCTGAGAACTGTAATCTTTACATCTGTTCCCTTTTCCCCTTTAATCCAGGACACCACCGTATCAAGCTGCTCATCACCAACCTCGTGGTCATCGATTTTCTCCAGGATATCTCCTGCTTTCAGTCCTGCTTTCTCTGCCGGAGAGTCTTCATAGACATTTACAATTGTCGCATAGCCCGTATCCGCATCTTTTGTCAGCGTTGCACCCACACCTGAAAATGTTCCGCTTGTTGATTCCATCAGAGCTTTTGTCTCATCTTCATCATAATAAACAGTGTACTTATCTCCCAGTGCACTCGTATATCCGGAATAAATTCCTTCTGCCAGCTGATCTGTATCAATTTCATCTTCATACAGATAATATTTATCAATCAAAGCATTCAGCTTATTCAGTTTTTTTGATACCTCTTTTTCTGTCACTTTACCGGATGCATAACTGCCGGCTGTGTTCGTAATGACCCTGAATCCCCCAAGGAGAAGCAGGCTGACAAGGACTGTTGCAAGAATTCCGGTAACAATCCCGGCTCCATATCCCTTTTTCTTTTTCTGTTCCATTGTCTGTCCCTTTCGCTGTTATTTAAAGAAAAGGACAAAGCAGAATCTTCCACTTTGTCCCCCTTTATTCTTTGAATCACTTTCATGTAAACATGAAAGGAAGATTTTGAATCCCTTTGTCTTACATATAATTATTCGGATTCACTGGTGTTCCGTTAAGCTCCACCTGGAAATGTAGATGTGCTCCGGTTGAATATCCTGTAGAACCAACATATCCGATCTGTTGTCCTTTTTCCACTCTCTGACCGGCACTCACACAAATTGAACTGTGATGCATATACTTTGTCACCAATCCATTTCCATGGCTTATAACAACCCAGTTTCCTGCACTGTTGCTCCAGCCTGCCGTAATGACTGTTCCGGCTGCTGCTGCATATGTAGGTGTTCCTGTCGGTGCGGCATAATCATTTCCTTTATGTGGTCTTGAATCGAAAGATCGAACCTCTCCAAAATAACTGGACTGGTACGTCATTCCCGGACATGGATGTGTAAAATATCCACTTCCGCTCACTACGTTTCCGCTGGAAGCCGGTCTGGAACTACTGCTTCCGTTACTACTGCTTCCGCTATTGTTCTTCTTTGCAGCCGCTGCCGCAGCAGCTGCGGCTGCTGCCTGCTCTTCCTGAAGACGTTTTGCTTCTTCTGCTTTCGCCTTAAGATCTGCAAGAAGATTTGCATTATCTGTAATCTGATCCTGAATCTCAGCAATCTGTGCTTCCTTGCTGCTGATCAGTGTCTGCGCCTCTGTCTGCTGACTTACCAGACTGCTCTGCAATGTATTGAGTTTTTCATACTCATCCTGCAGTTTTGCTTCTTTCTCTTCTACAGCCTTTACTGTATCCTGAAAAGCTGTAAGCATATCTCTGTCATAAGAAGAAAGCTTTGATACATACTCCGCTTTATTGAGCAGATCACCAATATTGCTGCTGGACATCAATATCTCAAGGAACTGGGTATTACCACCCTCATACATGAATTTGATTCTCTTCTTCATGCTGTTATACTGATCATCCTCATCAACCTTCGCCTGTACAAGCTCTTCCTCAGCTGTTGAAATTTCAGTTTCCTTGGCACTTAATTCTTCCTGCGTCTTGTTCATCTGGTCAATGATGGAATTAAGTTTCGCAGCAAGTGTATCTTTTTCAGCCTGAGCTGCACTCTTCTGTGATTGCAGCTCATCTGCTTTTTTCTGCGCTTCATCAATTGTCACAGCACCGGAAGTAATTGTCATTGACAGCATCATTCCGACTGACAGAACCAGTGCTGTCACCTTTCTCATCCGTTTTCTCATAGGTATCTCCTATTACACTCTTAAGTGCTTACGAACTGTAAAGTAACTTCCGAGGAATCCAATTCCAATTCCCATTGCAAGCCCGATTGGAAGCAAATAAATATAAACATTACCAACCGGAAGGAATGTAATGATATTCTTCAGAATACTAAACTTCTCCATAATATATACTACAGCCTTGTCATAAAGGAAATATAACAGAGCAAGCGGAATAACTGCACCGAATAATCCGATGATCAGACCTTCGATCACGAATGGTGATCTTACTACAAAGTCCTTCGCTCCGATATATTTCATGATTGCAATCTCTTCTTTTCTGACTGTAATACCTGTTGTTACTGTATTACTGATCAGGAAGATCGATACTCCGAGAAGAATGGCGATAATCGCAATTGAAACATATGCAACAAGCATATTCACACTGGAAAGTGTGTTCGCTACAACATCTGACTTATTGACCTGTCTGACTCCGTCCAGACTCTGTGCAAATTTAACCAGATCCTGCTGCGTAGCTGAAAGAGACTTACTCTTCGCAATCAGATCCTTATTATCACCTTTTACCGTCTTCATGTAGACTTCATAGTTATCTGAACCTGCCAGCGGGTTATCATCCTTAAAACCTTCTGCAAGTTCCGGGTTGTCTCCAAAATACTCTTTCTGGAATTCTGCCCATGCATCATCTGCTGACACATACTTCACTTCCGAAACATCATCACGGGACTCAAGCTGCTCACCGACCTCTTTCTTCTGTTCCTCTGTTGCGTCATCATTAAAGAATACGGTGATTGCAACACCTTCTTCTGCGCTTTTAATAATATACTGGAAGTTAACAAGTATCGAGAAAAACAATCCAAACAGGAAAATACATGCTGACATCGTCGCTATGGATGCGAGTGAAAACATCTTGTTTCTCCAGATATTCTTAACGCCCTGCTTTCCAACGTATCCAAATGTACTAATCCTCATCTATATACCCACCTTTTTTCTCATCACTGACGATTACGCCCTGCTTCATAGTAATGACGCGTTCGTTCATCTCGTTTACGATCTCCTGGTTATGTGTAACAACAAGTACTGTTGTTCCACGCTCATTTGCCTCTTTCAACAGACTCATGATCTCCCATGAGTTTGTCGGGTCGAGGTTTCCTGTCGGCTCGTCCGCCAGCAGAATGGCAGGTTCATTTACAATTGCTCTTGCAATCGCTACTCGCTGCTGCTCTCCACCTGAGAGTTCCTTTGGGAATGACTTATACTTCTGTGCAAGTCCTACCAGTGACAGAGCTGCCGGCACCTTCTTCTTGATTACACGGGTCGGTGTCTCAGTCACACGCAGTGCGAATGCAATATTCTCATAAATATTACGATCCTTCAGAAGACGGAAATCCTGGAACACAACTCCAAGTCCTCTTCTGTATTTAGCAATGTTTCTGTGTTTCATACGGTTCAAATTCTGGCCGTTGACGATAATTGTACCCTCGGTCGGATTCAACTCTTTCATGATCAATTTGATCAATGTAGACTTACCTGATCCACTGTCACCAACGATGAATACGAACTCTCCGCGTTCAATCTTCACGGAAACACCATTCAAGGCTGCGTGACCTTTGGAATACTCCTTCGTCACATTCCTTAATTCAATCATATGTTCCTCCTAAAACTTATCTATACTCCTACGGTTCTAGTACTCTAATGTCTCCATATACTTCATATACTTTACTACCATTAAGGCAATCTTGAAAGTAATGGCATCCTCAAACACACGCAGATCCAGACCGGTACTCTTCTGAAGCTTATCCAGTCTGTATACCAGTGTATTTCTGTGGATATAGAGCTGTCTGGATGTCTCTGATACATTAAGGCTGTTCTCAAAGAACTTATTGATCGTTGTCAATGTCTCTTCATCAAAGTCATCCGGAGATTTTGCTTCGAAAATCTCTTTGATAAACATCTTACAAAGTGGCAGTGGCAGCTGATAAATCAGACGACCGATTCCAAGTGTTGTATAAGCAACGATATCCTTCTCATCAAAGAAAATCTTACCTACATCAAGTGCAAGTTTCGCCTCTTTGTATGACTTTGATACTTCCTTGATATCACTTACGATGGTTCCGTATGCAATATGGATCTGCTCGTCGCCTCCCTCTGCCTGGAGCGTATCTAGCATCTCTTTCGCCATCTTCTCAAGTTCCTTATTGCCGTCCTTATCTGAGAGTTCTTTCACAACAATAATATTCTTCTCATCAACAGCTGTGATAAAGTCTCTTGACTTTCCTCCCAGAAGATTTCTCACATTATCAAGTGCAGCACTGTCTTTCTCGTGCGATGTTTCAATAATAAAGATAACACGTTTTACTTCTGTGTCAATATGTAATTTCTTTGCACGATTGTAAATATCAACCAAAAGAAGGTTGTCTAAAAGAAGATTTTTGATAAAGTTATCTTTGTCAAAACGCTCCTTATAAGCTACAAGCAGACTCTGGATCTGAAATGCCGCAATCTTACCGAGCATATACACATCTTCTGTCTCGCCATCTGCAAGCAAAACATATTCCAAACGCTGTTCATCAAAGATCTTAAAGAACTGGCATCCCTGGATCACCTGGCTGTCTGCCGGTGATTCAACAAAAGAAAGAACCGCTTCCCCACAATCTTTTGCCATATCAAATGTTGCTGCAAGTTCCTTGCCTTCTGTGTCGAGTACACAGAAATCAACCCTTGATATTCCCTTTAATCCTTCAATAGTGTTTTGAAGTATCTGATTCGAAATCATCTTTTTTTCCTCCACTCTGTACGATGTATTGCTGATCACAGCAAACTGTAAGTAGTAACACGCATGTGCATATTCCACAATTTTTTCGTAGGTATTATTTATCCGTACACATACCCTTATATTATATTAAGGCAAAACAGCAAAAAAAGAAAGAGGAAATCCATCTTTTTTATGCATTTCTTCGTCGAATCCATGAAATATTCACATTTTTATCTTTTAGCATTCTTCACAAAGGCTAATTCTGTTTCTCTACTTTATAGCGAAATACTTTCTTTACTAACATTCTCTTTATTCTGCTCGTCATTTTTCTGTCATCAAAACTGCGCATCAGAGCCGAGCCACAGCCAATCCAGACTCTTGTGTCGATCAATGCCCGGTTCTGTTCAATAAAATCTTCCTGCGCTGGCGATGGAGTCATCTTTCTATCGTCAAAGCTGCGCATCAGAACTGATCCACAGCCAATCCAGACTCTTGTATCGATCAATGCCCGGTTCTGCTCAATAAAATCTTCCTGCGCCGGCGATGGAAGGACTGATAAAATACAATCTGCCTCTGAGCCATTGACTGCATTCACTATTCCATGAATCCGGTCTGCATCTGTCAGCTCTCCGTCTTCCGGATGGATCACAGCATCTCCTACCACACGAATCCCCTGATTATACTTTGCAAGAGCTTCCTCTGCTTTCACCAGTTCCTCCTGACTTGCTGCCAGGAGATAGATCTTATGATGATTCTTCTGCAAATATTTCAAAAACATTCTTAAGAATAATTTATCATCTGTCTCCCGCAGCAATCTTGCATCATCCGTTTTCGCTGCCTCAAGAATCTCTACACTTCCCGGAAGGACAAGATCCTGCATTGAAACCTTTTTTTTCCACTCCGGATTTTCATGTTCTTTCATCAGAGATTCCATCGATACAAGTTCAATGGTATTGACGGAATCGCCTTTCATGAATCCAATTGCCTGCATCATCGCTTCTTTTGCCTTGATACAGGAAATCTCCACATCAAATATTGAAATTTTTTCTGTCATTTATGCCACCAAAGTTATCACTTTCCAAAAAACTCTGCGAATTCTAACGCAAAATAATTTCTCCCCATTCTGTCTATTTTACCAAATTTATCCTTATTTGTCAAAAGCTGTGTCATTCAAAATTTTACTTTTGTTTATCTTTCATCATTTTTATCCGCAATTTTTGTCTGTTTTTTTATCTCTCGTCTTCTTCCGGTGACCATTCCGCCAATCCGTCCTGTCTCTTTTGATGTTAATGACTTCCACCCATCCTGCATCACGCGATCTAAAAGGCCTAATTCCTCTGCTATCTCATACTTCAGCTTTTCTTCCGGTTCAAGTTTAGTAAGATTGATCGTCTTTTTCTTTTTTCTTCCCATACTTCTTTCTGCTGCTGGCAGCATCCTCCTTTTCAGAAGTATTTGCAGAAAAAAAATTTTTATTCGTCACTCACCTGAATCGCACCAAGAATCTCTCCGATCGGAGCCGATATTGCAAGCTCTGCCCGGACACTTCTGGCTGTTTCTGATTTATTGATCACAACAAGGTGTTTTCCGTGAAAATAATCAATAAAACCGGCTGCCGGATAAACAACAAGGGAAGTACCTCCGATGATCAGCATGTCGGCTGATGAAATTGCTTCGACTGCCCCTTGGATCGTCTTCTGGTCAAGTCCCTCTTCATAAAGTACTACGTCCGGCTTAATCATCCCGCCGCAGCTGCATCTCGGAATTCCTTCTGAATTCTTCACATATTCCGCATCATAGAACTTCCCACATTTCATACAGTAATTTCTGTGGATGCTTCCATGAAGTTCATAGACGTTTCTGCTTCCTGCCGCCTGATGCAGTCCGTCAATATTCTGTGTCACAACAGCCTGCAATTTTCCGGCCTGCTCCAATTCTGCCAGTTTCAGATGGGCTGCATTTGGCTTCGCATCCAAAATCATCATCTTCTCTTTATAAAACTCATAGAATGCTTCCGGATATTTCATAAAAAAGCTATGACTGACCACCTGTTCCGGTGAATACTTATATTTCTGATGATAAATTCCTGTTGCACTTCGAAAATCCGGAATATTACTTTCTGTTGATACACCGGCTCCTCCGAAAAACACGATCCGGTTACTCTCATCAATCATTGCCTGCAGCTGCTCAATCTCTTTCTCGTACATCTTGCATACTCCTTTCTCAAACCGCACTTGCCAGATTCCTGTCACCTTAAGGCACACTGCCTTCTGCACCGGTGAAATGTTTACAAGGACTTTCCTAATATAGAACAAAGAATGTGCAAAGGCACATTCTTGCGCCTGCGGCGGTCGCTTGCGACACCTACCTTGTACGCCGCAGTGCGCATCCTTAGCGGAGCGTTTTTAATATATTAGGAAAGAACTTTCCTAATATATTAAAAAGACAGGTCCGTCCTTCACCTGCATTCAGCTGTGTCTGACTCCCTGTCTTTTCTTAAGTAAACCTGTTCCCGGTACGTCCGGAAAGCGATCTTATATCTTTTATTTATATCTTACAGATCGATTTTTCCTGTTGTATCTCCGTTAACAACATAATATGCTGCTGACTCTTCCGGTTTCAGATAAATCTTAACATCTTTCATGTCTCCGACTTTATTCTTCAAATCCTTTGTCCATACATCTTTGACTTTCTTAAGGATCTCTTTCTCTGTATACTCTTTACCAGAGAACTGAAGGAAGAATTCTGTCTTCAGCTCAGCTTTCTTTGTAGTCTTGGCTGCTGTCTTCTTAGCTGCTGCTTTCTTTACAGTCTTCACAGCCTTTTCAGCTGTATCTTCTGCTTTTGCTGCAACCTTCTTAGCTGCTTTCTTCACTGTCTCTTTTACCTCTTCTGCCTGAACTTCTGGTGTATCTACCAGCACTGCTGCCTTTGTTTCAAGTTTCTTTGTTGTGTCTTTCTTTGTCTCGATTGCTTTCGCAGCTGCTGTCTCTTTCTTCTCTGCCTTTACTGTTGCTGTTTCAGCTTTTGTTGTTGAAGATGTCTTCTTTGTTACCATACTTGTTTCCCTCCTAAAATATACACCCAAGTATATTGGCACTACCTCATTACAATGTTATTCTTAACGCGAAATAATGACAAGAACTTTTGTCCGTAATGATAAATTATTCACGATAC
>OIXW01000437.1_pt1 | contig 12461 bp, 9 predicted proteins | sample 1587951 | NCBI WGS metagenome assembly OIXW01 (sample SAMN03283239) | human gut metagenome | biome: human-associated habitat; material: feces | host: Homo sapiens | place: Peru | collected 2012
GGTTTTGGGTGAACAGCCCTTCCATTCCTTCAGGATGATTCCCCATACGTTGGAGAATACTACATTGAGTGCCATGAGGATGCAGAAGGAGAGCGTCATGAGGGTAGGCGACTCGTTGAGGAAGCCCTTGCCCAATGACAGTCCGAAGAACTGACTGTACCACAAGGCACCTGCCAAAGCACAGAACAAGATGTTGTTGTTCCATACCTCGCGCTTCAGATAATCACCCCAAGTGTGGTTCTTGGAGTTCTGATAGAAGCAATAGATGGCATTGGTGATGAATCCACCCACTGTTACCAGGAAGGTAGCAGGAAGCGTCTTGTACATATCGGGAGTGAATGTTCCGAAGTGTATGTCGCTTCCGAAAGCCAGACCGACGTTGAAACATCCGCTCATGAAACCTGCCAGCAGTGCGATAGTCAAACCCTTGGGGAAATTGAAATCCTTGACTGCAGCCTTCTTCTCTTCTTCTGAGAGCGATGAGGCCTTCATGCTTCCTGCCACACCGATGATGGCGATACCCAACAAGGTGACCACCACTCCGAGGATTACGCTGAAGGTGAGCGAAGACAAGGCATCCATTTCGGGGAAGAAGATGTTGAGCAACACGGGACCCATGATGGTGCCCAAGCCAGCACATGTACCTAAGGCAATGCTCTGTCCTAATGCCACTCCCAAGTAGCGCATGGAGAGTCCGAAGGTAAGACCTCCCACACCCCAGAGCATACCGAAGAGCATGGTCATCATCACCTCGAAACCATAGCCGTCGAAGAGCTCGAAGAACGAATGGCCGCTTGGAACGGCAAGCATGGCGCCTATGAAAGGAAGGATAAGCCACGCAAAGACGCCCTGTACAATCCAGTAGGATTCCCAGCTCCAGTCCTTTATCTTATTGATTGGAACATAGCAGCTCGACTGGCAGAAGGCGCCCACTGCTATGATTAAAAGTCCTATTAATATTTCCATATTGTTAATAGTTTGGTTTTTAGGTTACTGAACTTTAGTATATAAAGAAGTTAAAGGAGTTAAGGAAGTTAAGGAGTTAAGACGTATGTCTTGTTGCTTAAAAACTACGTGCAAAGACTGTTGTCTTAACTCCTTTAACTTCTTTAACTCCTGAACATACAAATGTTCAATATCTTAGTTTCTCTTAGCGAGAACTTCTGCCTCGTATTTCTCGATGTCGGCAATGTATTCCTCGCCTACAGGGATATTGTTCTTCAGGTTGAAGTAGTCGTATACAGCACCGAAAGGCAAAGTCTTCTCTTCCTCCAAGAGAGCCAAGCGCTGGAAGAGCTTGCCCTCGTCCTCATACTTGCGGAGAGTATCGAGAGGCTCAAGGAATGCCTGCAGCAAAGACTTCTGGGCAGCACGTACGCCGATGATATAAGCTCCGATACGATTGATGGAACCATCGAAATAGTCGAGACCGATGTGTGCACGGTCGAGTGCATTGGCACGAACCAACTCTGAGAAGAGGTTGCGGGTGTTGTCGTCGAAGAGAGTCACGTGGTCAGAATCCCAGTGCATAGGACGAGATACGTGGAGCATCAGTTCGGGCACGAAGAGAAGGAGTGCGGAAACTGCATCCGAAACATTCTCTGTAGGCTCATAGTGACCTGTGTCGAGGGTGTACATCACATTGTTCTTGGCGCAATAGCCTGCGTAGAAGTCGTGAGAACCTACGGTGTAAGCCTCCAGTCCGATACCGAAGAGTTTAGCTTCGAGGCATGACTTCATATTTGGCAACTCCTCTGCCAGGATTTCATCGAGCGAGTTCTTCAGAATCTCACGATAGCGGCCTTTCTCTACGGTGATGTCCTTGCTGCCATCATGTACCCAGATGTTCATGATACAAGGGTCGTTCTGGAACTTACCCATAGCATCGGCAATGCGGCGGCAACGCTTGGTGTGCTCAATCCAGAACTCGCGGATAGCAGGGTCGGGATTTGACAATGTGAGGCTGCCACTCTTAGGGTGAGAGAAAGAAGTAGAGTTGAAGTCGAGCTTCATGTTCTGCTCCTTAGCCCACTGCATCCAGCCTGTAAACTGATCTACGGTTACCTCGTTGCGGTCGATCTGCTTGCCACCGAACTCACCGTAAATTTCGTGGAGGTTGAGGCGGAAAGTACCAGCCAGGAGAGAGTTCACCTTCTCGATATCCTGACGGAGTTCATCGATGTTGCGAGCCTTGCCAGGATAGTTACCTGTACTCTGGATACCACCAGAAGCAGCCTCGCCGCGCTCGAAGCCAACCACATCGTCAGCCTGCCAGCAGTGCAGAGAGATTGGAGTCTTCTCCAAAGTCTCAATAGCCTTGTCTGTATCTACACCCAGAGCAGCATAGCGCTCCTTTGCAATCTCGTAATTCTTTAAAATCAAATCTGCTTTCATTGTTTTTATGTATTTTGTTTGTTATTGTTTATTTTACCTTTTTTACCCTTTTACTTTTTTACCTTTAAAAACTTCTCGTAAGCCGCATCCCATGCCTCCTTGTCTTGTGGCTCGAATTTCTTCAGCTCAAGCGAGTTGGCGATGATCTGACGCATCTCCCAGATGTCCTTCACGTCGCCGGATGCCTTTGCCTGGAGCATGATGTTGCCGATGGCGGTGCCTTCCTGAGGACCTGCCAATACGGTTACGCCACAGCTGTTGGCAGTAAACTGGTTGAGATATTGGTTGAGCGAACCTCCACCGATGATATGGAGCACGTTGAGCTCGATGTCGGCGAAATCCTTAAGCCATGTGAATACCTGGCGATAGCGGAGGGCAAGACTCTCGAAGATGCAGCGGCAGAATTCGCCATAGCTCTGAGGCACGTGCTGACCCGTCTTTTCGCAATACTGCTTGATAGCCTCTACCATGCTGGCTGGGTTGGCGAAGCAGGTATCGTCTGGATTGATGATGCTCTGGAAGGCTGGCTGCTTCATGGCCTCGGCAATCAGGGCACCGTGTGCTAGAGTTGCCATGTCTTCGTTCTTGGCTGCAGCCTCGTCTTTCCATTCCTTGCGGCAACGCTCGTAAATCCACATGCCGCAGATATTCTTGAGGAATCGGGTCGTACCCTCTATTCCTCCCTCGTTGGTGAAGTTGAGTTCGTAGCTCTTCTCGTTGATGATGGCGTTCTTGGTCTCAATGCCCATCAGGCTCCATGTGCCAGAGCTCAGGTAGGCAAACTCCTCGTTCTTGGCAGGCACGGCAGCTACTGCACTGGCTGTGTCATGTCCTGCCACGGCAATAACGGGCACAGCCTTCAGACCGGTCATCTGCTGAACCTCTTCGGTCAGGGTGCCTATGATGGTTGCAGGATGGGTCATCTTTCCAAATTGCTCTCTCTTCAGTCCAAGGCTTTCTACGAGATCGTTGTCGAGGTCGCCTGTCATAGGGTTGAGGATCTGCGAGGTGGAAGCCACGGTGTATTCACAGATGGCATTGCCTGTAAGCATATAGCTCAGCGCGTCGGGGATGAAGAGTATCTTGTCGGCATTCTCGAGCGCCACGTTGCCAGCCTTGCGCATGGCATAAAGCTGGAAAAGCGAGTTGAAGTTCATAAACTGTATGCCCGTCTTCTCGTAAACCTTTTCCTTGCTTATCTTCTCGTCGAAGTATTTCTCCATCATGCCCACGGTGTGTGGGTCGCGGTAAGCCAGCGGATTGCGCAGTATAGCTCCGTCCTTGGCCACGTAAACGAAGTCGCATCCCCAGGTGTCGATACCGATGCTCTGTATGTTGATGCCGCGTTGCGCCACCAGTTTCAGACCTTTGATGATTTCCTGATACAGGGCATAGATGTCCCAGTAGAAGTGTCCGCCTGTCTGTATCAGGTTGTTGTCGAAGCGTGTCAGTTCTTCGAGACAGAACTTACCTTCCGACAAAGAACCGATGATGGTTCGTCCGCTGGTAGCACCGAGGTCTACCGCAAAATAGTATTTTTTGTTGTCCATTCGATTAGGTCGTTAGATTTCCTATGTTGTTTACGGTTGCAAAGATAGTACTAAAAGTAGCTGCCGACCACGATTATTTGATTTTTCATCCTTATTTTTTGACCCGGTGATTTTTCTGTCGTCAGGAAGGCTACGTGGAATAGTAACAGATAGAAGAAAACGCCTGCTGTTTCGAACAAAAATAAAAGTAAGTAAACGATTTCATATAAATATAATAAGGAAAAGGACAGATATTGCGTTTCTTTTCGTAACTTTGCACCCGTTTGGTAAAAATACGAACCAAAACAAACAAATATAAAAAAATATCTAACACAAACAATTAAAAATGACAACATTAACAATTTCGATTATCGTCGTCTTTGTGCTTGGCTATGCTCTCATAGCCACAGAAAGCCTGACGAAGGTAAACAAGGCTGCGATAGCCTTGCTCATGCTCGTGGGGTGCTGGACACTCTACATGGTTGACCCTATGCAGTATCTGCAGATGATGCACCCTGACTATACTGGTGGTGCTGCAGGAATGGTAGAAAAGGTAACGGGTATTATCCAGGAACACCTGGGCGATACTGCAACGACCCTCTTCTTCCTGATGGGAGCCATGACAATCGTAGAGATAGTAGACCAGAATGGCGGATTCAACTGGGTTCGCAAGGTGATGAAGACAAAGTCGAAGCGTGCCCTGCTGTGGCGCATAGCCTTCCTTACCTTCTTCCTTTCTGCCATCCTCGACAACTTGACTACCAGTATCGTGATGATTATGATTCTGCGCAAGCTCGTTACCGACCACAAGGACCGTATGATATATGCCTCGCTTGTCATCATTGCAGCCAACTCGGGTGGCGCTTTCTCGCCCATCGGCGACGTTACCACCATCATGCTTTGGAACAAGGGACTGATAACCGCAGCTGGTGTAATCGCCGAGATCTTCATCCCATCTGTGGTTTCCATGGTTCTTCCAGCCCTCATCCTACAGACCATGCTGAAGGGCGAACTCGTGATGCCTGAGGTTTCTGCCCAGCAGAATGCTTCTGTAAGCGACTTCACAGAAGGTCAGCGCAAGGCTGTGTTCTGGTTGGGAGTAGGCGGTTTGATCTTCGTTCCTATCTTCAAGAGCATTACCCACCTGCCTCCATTCGTAGGCATCCTCTTGGTATTGGGTGTGCTGTGGACTGTTACCGAGGTGTTCTATCGCAGTTTGCATCGCGGACAGGATGCTGAGGGTACACAGAAGCGAGTAACCAAGTTGCTCTCTCGTGTGGATATGAGCACCATTCTCTTCTTCCTCGGTATCTTGATGGCTGTGTCTTGTCTGGCAGAAATCGGCGTACTGACAGCTTTAGGTCAGGGACTGAATGTTGCCTTCGACGGCAATCACTACCTCGTAACAGGTATCATCGGTGTACTTTCAAGTATTGTGGACAATGTGCCTTTGGTAGCAGGCTGTATGGGTATGTATCCTGTGGCTGCTGTAGGCGATATGGCTGTTGACGGAATCTTCTGGCAGTTGTTGGCTTACTGTGCTGGTGTCGGTGGTTCGATGCTGATTATCGGTAGTGCTGCCGGTGTGGTTGTCATGGGCTTGGAGAAGATCACCTTCGGCTGGTACATGAAGCACATTTCCTGGATTGCCTTCGTAGGCTATTTGGCTGGTATCGTAAGCTACTGGTTGATCCGCACTTTCCTCTATGCAGTGTAAACTGACTCTTTTGAGTCGATGAAATAAAAAAAGGCAACTTGTCGTAGTGACGGGTTGCCTTTTTTTCTTTGCTTTCTCCATTCTTCAGCTCTTTGTTTCTCCTTTCTTCTTTTCTTGCGAAGAATGCTCTTCTGGGGGTTCGCAGGTGCTGTTTATCTCATTTTATTGCGGAACTCAGAGGGCTTGAGACCGGTCTGGTTCTTAAACTTCGATGAGAAATAGTCGGGCGACTCGAAGTTGAGTCTGTAGGCTATCTCCTTGATACTCTCGTCGGTGGTGGAGAGCAGTTCCTTAGCTCTTTGCAGTCGGAGATCTTGCTGATACATGGCAGGAGCGATGCCTGTAAACTCCTTGAAGAGTTTTCGGAACGATGAGTAGCTTACCCCCAGGTCTTCGGCTATCTTCTGTATGGTGAGGTCGCTCTCCAAGGATTCGCGTATGCGCAGTCGGGCCTTGTTGATCATATCCACATGGGCTGTGTTCTTGTTCAGGATGATGTTGCGTTCCAGAGAGTACATCATGCCGATGAGGTGGTTGACGATTCCTGCCAATGTTTGCTGCGAGTAGGCGGCCTCCTCTTGTGCTATGCGGTAAGCCTCCTTGTAGAGGCTTAGTATGTCGTTGCTGAACCCAACATGGTAAATAGGTTTCTCGGGTGAAAGGAATCCTGCCTTCACTCTGTCGTCAATGTTCTTGCCTTTGAAGCCTATCCAATAGCTGTGCCATCCCTTCTCTGGGCAGGGGTGGTAAGTGTGCCATTCGCCAGGAAAGAGCAGGAATATGTCACCAGCCTTGATAGGTGTCTCTGCGATATGTGCCGACTGGAACACGCCTTCTCCCTCGGGTTGGTAGAGCAACTGGTATTCATCGAGCTCGCGTCCCTTCTTCAGGTCGAAGTAATAGCCGTCGGCATGTCCTTTTGTGGGATAGGATTCTCCCGGCTCGATCATCTCGTACCCTATGGTGCTCACGGTGAGTCCCCATTCTTTGTCACGTTCGTTGGCCAATAGATATTTGCTTGTCTGCATGTCTGTAATAAACTTGTTCTGGCTGCAAAAATACAGAATTTGCAGCAGAAAAGAGCATGATGAAAGTTTTTTTATGCTTTTGTGTGCATAAAAAGTACTGTCGTCCGCACCTCCTCAGCTGTTTTTTCCTTCCATGTAGCCCGTTGCGTAAAGGTGTCCTTCCTCTATGGTGCAAGGGGTGAAGAATGGAATAAGTTGCGATAACTCCGCCCTAACTATATAAAAATAGGTAGTTAGGGCGGTGCTATCCTTGCAGATTTCATCTTTTTTGTTTATCTTTGTACTGGTAAGTTTAGTATAAATTAAATAAAATCAAAAATTGAGGTTCGTTTATTGCTAATGTATTCATACTTACTCCTTTTTAAATATTCTTCAATTACAGCAGCAAAATTACGTTTTTTCTCGAGACAATCAAGCAAATTAAAAGAGATTTTTAATAATGGTATAGAGTACCTGTTTTTATGTGCTAACTTATCAACGACCTTGGTGGCAAGATGGAGCAGAACCAGTTGTAGGAAAAGTTGAATGATAAGATGAGACGGGATGAAGAATTGGAGAGGATGAAGTGATGGATAGGTGTGAAATTGGAATTTTTGGTAAAATTCAACTGAAAGTTAACAAAAAGCTTGGTAATGTGGAAATAAAAGCATATTTTTGCAGATTAAATAAGTACATAACATTAAAAATAAGAAGATTATGGCAATAGAAATTAAAACAATACCTGTCCTTCATGGTGAGGCAGCAGCTCGTTTCGTTGAAGCGGCTGATGAGGCATTGGAAAAGCGTGGCTCCATTGACTTCTCCAAGCAAGTAGCCAAGGCACGTGCTATATTAAAACGTTCAAAACTGTACATTTAAAATGTTAGAGCAATGTGATTTTATGGAACTGACAGAGGAAGTCTTGCAGCAATGCAAAGGCTTCACTTGTAAGGATGAGGACATAACAGAGTTCTTCACCCAAGACTATGCTGACTATGCCTATCAGTTGCTTGGAAAATCATATTGTTTTGTTAAACCAGATACATCTGAAATAGTCTGCGCATTTACAGTTGCTAATTCGAGTGTAAAAGTAGATTCACTTCCTTCAAACCTTCGGAATAAGCTTAATAGAAAGATTCCGAATGCTAAGCGAAGACCGCAGTATCCAGCAGTGTTGGTTGGACAGTTGGCAGTAAGCGATTTGTTCAGTGGGCATCATGTGGGAGATGAATTGTTGGATTTCATCAAATCATGGTTTATAGACCCACTGAATAAGACTGGATGCCGGTATGTCATTGTTGATGCTGTCAACCATCAGAAAGTATTTGAATATTATCAACGAAATGGTTTCAAATTTCTGTTTTCGTCAGATGAGGAGGAATGGACCTTCTTGCATAACAACGGTCAAGAGCCAACAACTCTGATAGAGCCGATGAAGACACGACTGATGTACTTTGATTTGATTTATCTCCGCACAAAATAACAAATAAAAGATAATAAGCCCCTCTGGCGCGCCGAAAGGCAGCATACTAGAGGGGCATTACTTATTTTAGGCAGTTTACTTTGTGCTTTTGCGGTAAATGATATTTTAATGTCCGTTTTCAAAACTGATACAGCCCCCATGAGATAGGGGAGGAAGATAGATGAAAACATTGAAAATCGCCCTAATCCCCCAAAAAATGTTTTATTTGATGAGTGAGTAGAGTGTGTCGGTAGGGTGCTGGGCAAAGTCGTATCCTGCCACATGCATTAATGTGAAGGGCATTTCTGCAGTACAATATTTGCGCTCTACAGAGTTCTTGATTTGTTCGGTCAAACTCTTGTGGGACGACTTAAAGCGGGGAGAGGTATAGACAAAACATGGTATCTGTAACCCTATCTTGCGAGATTCTTTCTTGTGGTTAATGGCATGACCGAAATATTTAGAACTTGTTTGGAATACGTCGAGCCCATGGTCTGGAAAATAGATAACGATGGCGTCTTCATTTTTGTAGGTGTTCATGAGTTGCGATACAACATAGTCGTTGTATAAACAAGCATTATCGTAATGGGCTACAACTTCTTGGTTTGTATATTTGGCCTTATCATAGTTGGAGGACTTAAAGAATCGGAATGATTCTGGATAACGTTTCGAAAAATCTACATGTTGCCCCATGAGATGATAGATGATGAACTCTTTTCCCTTTGTGAGTTTGTGGAGACCTATGAGGTCGCCATCAAGGCGTGTCTTCTTTGTGTTGAAATAATAATGGTCGCATATATGTGCGAAGCTGGACGCTAAGTTGTCGTGTAGTCCCACTTCGTCTTGGTTGGAATACCAGCTGGTATGATAACCTGCAGACTTGAGAATGGTAATGATTGATGGGAACAGATACCAGTCTGTTAGTATATCTTTGATGTGTCTTGTGTTTAGTATGAATTTGAACGATTGAACCGTGCCAGTTGCTGGCGATGTTACTTGATTGAAAGCATAGAGTAAGCTATCGTTTATGAACTGTTGGATGTGCGGATTTGTGGGCTTGTCGTAGCCGTAAATTGAGCTGTGTCCTTTGGAGTGTGATTCACCGATGATGAGCACTATCTTTTCTGGATGTTGCTCTCTGGTTTCCGATAAAAGTACTTGTTGGGGTTCGTATTCTTTTAGGTTGATAGCAACGTTTTCGAAGGGGATGGTCCATGATTCCATGTTCTGGATTTTCTTGATAAGAACTCGATGCCCGATAAGCAGTACTGTGACGACATAAACGAGTAGATAGAGGTGAAAGGTGCTCTGTCGGTTACCCATGGTGATGTGTCGCTGGTAGTGGCAGCGATGATGGATGTAGAACAGACTCGTGAGAAAGAGAACAAAGCAGATGATGAGCCACCAAGGGATGAAGACGCAGAGAAACTCCTTGATTTCGTTGATGTTGGTTACGAGTAGAGTCTCTATGATAGTGGCATCTATGTTCGTTTTAAACATGGTAAAACAGATGATGACGAGTAAGTCGTAGGATGCAACAAGCGTGAGGCTCAGATACTTCATTATAGTTCCTATACGCCCCATGGTAGAGAATAGGGTGGTGAACAGGCAGGCGCAACAGTATACAAGGGCGATAGAAATGGCTGTATCGAGCCATTCTGGTTGATAGAACAGTGTAGCGATAGGGTTGGTAGCCATCAAGACCATGATGCTCCATAAGTAAAAGGGATCGGATGTGAAGTGTTTTTTTAGGTTGGTGAGTATATGGAGCATAGACGTTAAGAATTGATCGTTAGAAATTAGGTGTAGAAAGGAGTTAAGACGTCAGCCTGTGGATTGTTCTCTTGCGACAGACTGTTGTCTTAACTCCATAGATGATTTATTTATAGGTTAATAAGCGATTTTCTAATTAGAGCTTTTCTGCGATTGTGCCTTATATATATTCTCGAGTTGAGCTGCAGTATATGTCGGCGTTGTTTTCTTGTAAGTTTCAGTATTACTAAAATTGCCGCTATGAGTTTCTAATACCAATTTGCTATCTGTAAGAATCTTGATGTCATCAGACCAAGTATCAGAAGAATCATCTTCAATCCAAATGATCTTTCCTTTTTCTGCGTTATAGATATAACTGAATTTTTCTACCTCAAATCCATAAGAGTCTTCGTAATAAATGTATGCTGTTCCATCAGCACAGAACATGGTATATTCTTCTGTTCCGTCACTATTGGACGTATTGAGCCATGTTCCTACGATAGAGGAAGCTGTGATGATACCGCCACCTTTATATATTTCCTCGAGTTGGGCTGCAGTATAAGTCGGCGTTGTTTTTTTGTAACTCTCTGTCCAACTATAATTGTCTCTATAACAATCTAAAATTAATTTGTTATCTGTAAGAATCCTGATGTCATCAGTAAAAGATTCAGAAACTCCATGTTTAGTCCAAATGATTTTTGCTTTTTCTGCGTTATAGATATAACTGAATTTATCTACGTTTAATCCATATTTGTCTTCGTAGTAAATGTATGCTGTTCCATCAGCACAGAACATGGTATATTCTTCTGTTCCGTCACTATTGGACGTATTGAGCCATGTTCCTACGATAGAAGAAGCTGTGATGATTCCACCACCGCCTTCGTCGCTATTATCACTATCATCGCTGCCATATTTTTTTTGGAAGATTTTCTCAAGTTGGCTTGCTGTGTAGGGTGAATTGATTTTTTTACAGAAATATTTAGAAGAATCTAAATCTCTTATAATAATCATTTTGTCGTTTCCAATGGCTTCAATTTCATATACTTCTGTTTGACCATTCCAAAAGATAATGTTGATTTTTTCTGTTTTTTTATTATAGATGTATTCAAATTTATCGATGTTAAAATCATAAGATTCTTCGTCAAAAAAATATCCAATGCCATTGGCGCAGAGCATGACAGTATGTTCTACGCTGCCAGAAATAGACATTTCCCATGTTCCTATGATAGAGGATGTAGTGCTTCCTTGTCCTCCATCACCAGGCCCTCCATTACCAGAGTCTCCATCTCCATCACCTCCGCATGATATGAGATACAATCCCGACATAATTGCTGTCAGGAAAACTAAAAATAAATAACGATACTTTTTCATACGCTTGTTTTTTGTGCCTATAGATGTCCTATGAGGCTGGTTAGTATTTTGATTAGATACATAAAAGATTAGAGATCGACGTAATACCAATACATGACTGATGTAGAGGAAGTAGATTTGATCGTAAAGTAATTGTAATCGCTGACATCAACCCAATCATGTTTTAAAGATTTTGTTCTGGAAAGAGCCTTATAAAGATTGGTGCCAAGCTTGAGGTAATAGTAGGAACTCCCTGATTTCTTGTAGATGCCCACGGACTCATACGAAGTTTCCGTAACGTCATCTCGCACTTCTGTCAAGACTAAGGCTGTTACAGTCTTGTACAACGTGTAGCCAGAAGTGCTGCCACCACCGCCTCCTCCAGGTGTGTTGTACAATCCAAGATATATTCTGTTTCTACAATTGTACTTAAAAGGTTCGTTGAGCGTCTTGCTTTTGTAGATAGTATTGTTTGCGCTTTTAAGCATATATGCCATACCATCTTTCTCAAAGAAATACAAAGTCTCGTTGCTGAAGAGGAAAGAACCATCTTGCAGATAGAAAACCCAATTCTGATAACTGGAAATGCTGTAATACTGTTTGCTAACATAACAACGCATGGAGTTGAAATCCACAGGCACGTCTTGTGCAATGTATTTCAAACTCTCGAAGTTGCTTTGGTCAAGAGCGAAACAGTAGTCCATAGTCGACCAGTTTTGCCATTCTCCTGCAGGTTCGTCGTCATCAGAAGAACTGCTGCACGAAATCATCATTGCTCCCAGAAAAACAGAGAACAAAAGAGTTGCTATGAACCCTAATAAACTAAACTTATTTTTCATGTGGTAAAAAGATGCGCCTTTTAGGCTCCAATCAAGGCAAGTTATAATTTTCTATTTCCTTTTATCATATATATAAAAAAGCGTAGAGCCAGTCTGTCACTCGCTCCACGTATCTGGGCTCTCGCATTGCCCTGTTAGTCGAAACGAGCAACGCTGATACAACGCCAATACAACGTCAAATCTCATGCAACATTTAAAAAGATAATAAAATGTGTGTAAATGCTAATATATGCAGCATATAGCAGGTGTTTGGCATGATGTGTATTTTGTTATTTGTTTGTTACTCTACTATTTAATTTCATAATTTATTATAGTTAATGGTTCGTAATTGGTTCTTGTTTTGGGTAACAAATCCAATTATTTTTCGTATCTTTGCACCGTGAGTAACAAATCTCGCAAAATGACAATAAG
>OIXW01000439.1_pt1 | contig 12426 bp, 6 predicted proteins | sample 1587951 | NCBI WGS metagenome assembly OIXW01 (sample SAMN03283239) | human gut metagenome | biome: human-associated habitat; material: feces | host: Homo sapiens | place: Peru | collected 2012
GATTCTTATTTCCAAGAACTGGAACATCATGCAATTTACTTGCCTTCACATTACAGTTTGCCACTGCAACCGCACTTGTATAATCGTCTACATTCGTGGTTGGTAATGCTACCGAACCATCTTCCGGCATTGCTGACTTACAGATATAAAACTGTACCTGTTTTCGATTTAGGTTACTAACCTTACGCCACGCTGCATAGAGGGTGATTGGCTGTCTTGCATTATTATTTATAAGATCAGAAATAGAATCCCCTGCACCGCATTCCTGCCACTTTCCGTCTTTGTTTCTGTAATCCCAGTGATCGAATTCATACTGTTCCAACTCTTTGCTGTCATTATCTTCATGATCATAAACCAGAGGATATGGTGACTTAACGTTATGTTTTCCAGCTTCTAATTCATTCTCATAATCATCTGTATGTCTTGTCTTATTCTCAACCTGAGGGGTCAGCTTAGATTCTTTTGGAAGCTTCTTCATATAACGGGTCGTATTATAGATAACCCTGACTGCCCCAGACTCCAGCGGTTTGTCTGCGATCACCTCATAAGATGAGTTAACATTCGGAATTTCAAATTTTACCTTATCATCTCCGGACGGTTCCGGAAGAACCTCATTTTCGTCCCTGTCATTAGATGTACAACTCCAGACAATCTCCTTGCCATAATACTCACCTTCTAAACTTGCCCTCTTTGGTACTTCCACAGTATATGTTTCCCCATGGTCTACATACTGTCTCTTAATCGCCTCTCTTTTGGTCAGGTTCAGTGGATCCAACACTTCAATCAGATGAAAACTTCCCTCTACACTGAAATGTCTTCCTGCCAGCCCAACTTGAGAAGAAAGTCCTGTCAAGCGGTCAAAATAATTTTCGATTCTGTCAGGATTCAGTGGGTTTGGCTGTGAGAAATAATAGACAGATACATCTTTCCCGTTTTTCAGGACAGGAATATACCATGTACCATCGTTGTCCTTATAAGGGTGCTGTACAAACACACGGCTGTCTGTCGCATAACCAAACAGAATTTTCTCTTTCTGATCTGCGCCGGGCTCCAGCTTGCTCGGAGTGAAACCAAACTCACTGTAAATTTTAGAAATCGTATCATATGGTTTGGCTCGCAAATAATAACGACTGGCTTGTCCACTGTTCGCTTTGATTATGTAATGCTGCTCAGCATTAATATTTTTTATCAGCTTATAATGTCCATCGATAAATACATAAAAACTAATATTTGCTTCTTTTGTTGCTGCCGGTTTTTCTGTATTCTCAGGAACAATCACATATGAACGTACTGCATCATCTGGCTGAATAGTAAAGCTCATGGTATGCTCTGCTTCATTTTTACTCCATGTAACTGCTGAAAGAGTACCATCTTCCTTTCTGCATTCCCAGTTTATATCCTGCGTCTGTTCTTCTACACGCGGCTTTGTACTAACTGTTCTTGTAAGTGTTGACTTTCTTGCAACAAAATCAATTGCCGGAAGATCACGCAAAGCTGTTTGGCTGTAAACCTGTCCATCGTCATCCTGTACTGTCACACTGTAAAAACCGTTATATCTATCATCGTCGTGTTCGAGTAAGGTCTTTGCACTCATTGTGGCAATATTCTGTCCGTCTGGCAGGTAATACACATCCATCGGCTCTCCGGACTTTCCTATATAAATACATTCATGACCTTCTATCGTGTATTTCCCTGCATTATGGATTGTATCGTAATCTCTCTTGGAATAATAAAAACGCTCTTTTGCTCCATTTTGAATAGAACCATCGTAATGAAATTTTTCAAAATGCTTTTTTAACTCATCATTAGAAATATAATAATAAACTGTTCCCTGCTTTGTTGTAGTATCTTTTATAACAGGAATTTCTTCATTTAGAACATTATATCTCTCATTATTTACAAAAGTATAGAATTTAACATTCAAGGTTGCTGGTGCAAAAGTGTTGCATGCAACCGTATATGGTTGCTCTATCTTCCCAATAGAAAAGGTTAGTTTATCGCCCTGTTTTACCGGAGAGATTGTTTTATTTTCATCCTCACTGGCACAAAGCCAGTCGCTTTCCTTCGTATCTCCTGGATCAACGGAAATTGTGACCGCAGAATCTTTCTTATAGTAACTCACCGTTCGATTTCCATCCGGATTGATCACTGTAACCGAATAGAAACTGTTCTTATTCTGCTTCATCTGGTCTGAATAATTATCCGGAATTTTTTCGCCATCAGATGCACCTTTTGGCATATAATAAACGTCCGTTGGTACAGTTGCTTCCTGCTTGTCCAGGTTATAAGATACATATTGCTGTCCTTTATAAGTTACCACTGTCGCCTGTGCTAATGTCTTCTCACCACGGACTGTATATGGAAAATAAGTTCCATTCTGTGTTACTGTTTGATCCATACCAAACTCTTTATAAATCTCGGCCAGGTCACTAACAGAAACATAGGATTTCCCCTGTCGATTCCACTTATATACCTTTTTTAACGATTCTGATGGTAATTTGCGGACTTCGTTATCTACATATACGTAAAACTGAAGATCAAACATGGTCTGATCCGCTCTCTGGATTGCATAAGGTTGACTGATATTTGTGATATTAAAACTTGTCTGATCTTCGGCTTCTCGTACCCCGTCTACCACCTTATCATCGGCCCCGATACATGTCCATTCGATTCGATCTGTTTTCTCCGGCAGCTTCGGATTAAAATCAGCCACAGCTTCTTCCACTACAGTTCCTGTTAATGCATAACGAATCCGATCCTGCCCTTCTCCCTTTACCTCTACGGAATAAAACGAGTTGTCCTTTTTTACAGAATCTTTTAAATTTAATGCAACGCCTTTTCCATTTGGAAGGTAGTAAACATCTATCGCTTCCCCTTGTTTATTCTGTCCATAATTGTAAGAAACATATGTCTTTCCGGATTCTGTGTCTGTATAAACTTTTCCGTATTCTATCCCGCTTTTTCCCCGGTATGCAGATACAAACTTCTCATCTGCAACAGGATTCTGCCCATCACTTCCTTTTACAAATCCGAACTCTTCATACACTAAGATCAGATCATCAAGGGAGACTCCGTAATATGTCCTTCTTTTTTCCTTCCATGTTTTAATACCAGTAATGTTATTATGCTGAAGCTTTACTTTTTCTCCATTGATGATGACATAAAAATCAATATCATATCCTTCTACGACTTCCTGAGTATTCGAAGACGCTTCTCTTGCTTCCTGTTGCTCAGGAGATGTTTTGTCTTCTGGAGTATTACTTTCTTCCGAAAAGCTTCCCTCTTCTTGCGATTTTTCTTCCGAAACGCTTCCCTCTTCTTGCGATTTTTCTTCCGAAGCACCTTCTTCATTCTGAAGCTCTGCTTCTGTACTACTTTTCTCTTCTAAAAGCTCTGCCTCTGAATCGTATCCTTCCTCCTGAATCTCAGATGCCAAAGCTATTGATCCCACGTTATTTATACATAGAATCACCAGAAGTGTTAAGGCGATCCACCTCAACCACACTTTTGTCTTTTTCACACTTTTTCCCTCCCATATGATTCGTTTTAGTTCTAAAAAACTGATTTTCTTTTGTTATTATTTTCCTCTAGGTCCTTCACCACTTACCAAACTCAACCTATGAAGGGATTAGTTTGGCTTAAAAAATATTCTATTTATTCTGTCTTAAATTATAGTCACTCCATTTTTCTTATAATGATACTTCATTATACATCTACTTTCGTTTTTATATAATGTGCAAAATTTGAAATCTTTTAACTCTTTTCTTAACAAAAGTGTTCCATTCCATTAGAAAAAGCTTCTTCTATCTCTCCATCCCCCACAGATGCATAATGAAACTTTATCTATCCACTAAGATACATAGAATAAATCAATATAAAAAAGAGCGAATTCCCATTCATTTAATGAGTTTTCACTCTTTTCTTGTTTCTAAAATGCTTTGTACATTCCTCTTCTTATTCTTTATTTCTTTTCCTGGAAATCGCAATCATGATTCCTAACCCTGCACATGCCACACAGATCCAAGTAATAAATGTTGTTTCATCACCTGTCTTCACCTTATCAATCATATCGCGAATTGGATTCGATGAAACTGGTTCTTTTTTTCCCGGTGTCTTTTCCGGAGTATCTCCCGGTTGATTTGTGTAGTGGCTCTTCCTTTTTTACAATGCTTCCATGATTCGAAGAATAATTAATCCGTTTCGAACCGCAAGCATCTCCGTTACATTGTCATAATCCATTCCGGAAATTTCTTCAATTTTATTCATGCGATACATAATCGTACGGTAATGCACAAACATTTCGGTGGACGTCCTTTTATAACTCTGATTATTATTCATAAAACATTCTAACGTATCGATTAGCTCTTTCTTTTTCTTCTTATCATATTCATAAACTATCTGCAAAGATTCTGGGATATAGGACCATAATTTTTTCTTATCTTTAATCTCAGCAAATACTTGAAAAAAACCTAATTTAGAGCAATCCACAATGGAACGCTTTGAATCGCCTACAATTTTTCGGATCACATTAATATAATCAAGCGCCCGTTTTGCGTCCACAAAAGATTCCTTGATATCATGATATCCGATCACTTTTTTTCCAATACCAACCAAAAAATCAATTTCCGCATCTTTCTGATCTAACTGTTCTTGTACCTCACTTTGCAAAACTTCTAATTTCTTACGAAATTCCTGTTTGGTTTCCCCTATATGTTTCTTATAGATATAGATTATGTGATTCGTATTACGCATCACATAATCTTTTTGCAGTAGGTGCAAAAACATTTTTTCAGCAATCTCAAGTTCTTTTCTTTGTTTGTCCGTAAATTTTCCTTCGTCATTATTCGGGATAACACGAAAAATAACAACGCGTAACTCATCCGTTTTCTCAAGTTTTAAAATCTTTGCTGCTTCCTCTTTTTCTAACTCTGTGAGAGTTCCATTCAGTAACCGGTATTCTATATCTTTGTGATATTGCTTGGCAATATTTTCTTCCATCATGCTTCTCATAATGATATGACGTAAGACAACAACAATATTCTCAAGAGCAATAAAATCCAATGTTTCCATTTTTTTGTTCTGCTCCGTAACAACGAGATAAAAGAATCTATGACCAAACACATCAATTTTATGAATGTACTCTGACTGCTCTCTTTTTTGATGCCAGTATTGATATTCAGTAATGATATCAGGCACAAATACTTCTGCATCTTCCTTCATTGTAAACTCCGACAGGGTTGGATCATTTGAATGGAGACATTCATACTCTTCATCATATAGAGCGACCGGATTTTCAAGCATACTATAAATCAAAGCAAAAATCTCCTCTACAGAATCTTTCTCGTCTGCAAGAGAAGTAGTACCCCCCCCCAAGCTGTCATGCGTTATCTTAAAATATGTTAATTTTGCTGTTTCCATATCGTAAATATGAGTTAAAATATGCTTGATAATTCCCCAGAAATACAACGTCTTTGGGATTTCTATAACGGGGATTTGTTGCGATTTTGCATGTTGTAGCAAAATATTAAAACGAATTCTTTGTAGCTCTGTTTGCTGATCTCGTTTTACTATGAACGCACTAATTTGCTTTTTCTTAAGTCCCTCTAAATGTTTCACAAACTCCTGTAGATCTACATTTTCGTATGCCTTTAAACTTGTGAAAAGAATTTCACCACCGCTTAAAAAGCATTCCATATTTGCAACTTCAAGAAGTCTTGCACCCTTTATTTCCCGGTTGAGTTCTGATTCACCGCTAATTAATTTCATTTCCGAAAATTGTCCTGACTCAAGCAGGTCTTTTACTGTATATCTCATAATTACACGCTTTCACTTTCTCATAACAATTTATTTCAACGTTTCCCTCATCTGTTGTCTATATAAGATCTGCAATACTTACACTCTTTAGTGCATCCTCATAAGTCCTTTGTACCTTTAACAACGCTTTATGCACATTACAATAATCTGTAGCATTTCTGGAACAAAAGCCATCCGACTCTAAACAACGGTTGATCTTCATAGTTACTTCCATAGAAGATACGATATCAAATAGCGAAATGATTTCAGGATTTTTCACCAATGCATATCCGCCTTTTATCCCCTCACATGCTTGAATAATCCCCGCTGCTTTTAATTTTTTTGTTATTTTTGAAATATAGCTTACAGGTATTTTTAATACAGATGCCAGTTCTGATGCCGTAACATTTTCTTTATGCAAAGCCAGATAATAAACTATCCTAATTGCATAATCCGTCGTAATATTTAATTGCATGTCTTTCCTTACCTTTCTGTTGCACAAAGTCTTCTTTTCTTCCATCAAAGGCTCTGTCTTTTAATGTTTCCATCGTATCATATTGGCCAAATTGAGGCAAGAATAATCATATACTCCTAGATTCTGATTTTCTTTTTTTATAAAATAAGAAGAATTATATTTTATCAACAAATGATTAAATATAATCCTTCTTACTTAATTATCAATGTTTTCTTTTCATCCTTTTGAAAAATCCAAAACTAACAATCCCAACTCCAAATACAAGAACTAGTAATAATATAAAACTGTTATTTTGTACTGTTTTTCCTGTCACTGGAGGCGCCACTTTCGATGCATTAACAAATGAAACACTTTCGTTTTCCTGTTCCATTTGGAGGGATAACGTTCTTCCATTAACAACTGATTCCTTGTTTCTCTGGCAAGTTGTTTTATAATTATCTCCCGGATCTACTTCTTCTATAGTATAAGTCCATCCCATTGGCAAACAGCTAATATCTACAGATTCTCCATGCTTCAATGTAAAGGTGGCTTCGTTATTTGCAAAAGCAAGATTCTCTATCTTTCCTACTTTCTTAATGTAAATTTGTCCCTCTTGGATTGTAGATGCACTTGCATCTGTCCCTGCTGGTGGCTGCGCTTGAATCGTAAATGTAAAAGCTTCATTTGCATCCAGTGTATAACCTGTTACTGTCTTGCTAACGGTTAATACGGTTGGCTTATAATATACTTTTAATACATAATTATCGTTAATTTCATCTTTTTTGATTATCACTTTTGTTTGATTTCGTGAGTCTCCCTTATCAAACACATATCCTGGGAATGTTCCATCCGGTTCTGGGTTACCAAATATAGTAAACGTATCTTGCTCTTCTGAAAATAAAATCGACCCAACAGTTGTTTTTCCCAAAGATTCTTTTCCATCTGGTTGCTTAAGATAATGTTCCACGCTAACTGTTTTTGTATCTGCTTTCTTCCACTGAGCCACAATCTGATATCCCGCCTCATTATTCCAGTTAAACACTGGAAGGTCATGGTTTGCGGCAAATTCATAATTCTCTTCAGAAATACAAAAGACTTCATTATGCTGATATAACTCATCACTATATTTTGGAGTTCCAGACCATGGAGTAGTCAGACGTAGCTTCCAGCCAAGGAATTCATATCCCTCACAGGTTGGTTCTGGCCATTCCTCCCCTATGAGAAAGGTGCTTCCCATACCTCTTATCCCCTCATGAGTGTTTGGATTTTCTCCATAAGACTGCATTGGTTTGTTTGTTCTAATATCAAGTTCCTCATTATACGGAATATTTTTCACAACTGCATCTGCCGGAAGCACACCTTCGCCGGCACCAGAATTGTAATGTACATAGATGCTTTCTTTCGCAGACATGAAATAGCCTGCATACAATTCCCAATCGGTATCAAGTGTTGTCTTCTCTCCTGCAAATGCCAAAAATTTTTCATACCCTTCACTACTTGCTGCTTCTTTAGCTGCTTTCCAAATTTCATCATAAACTTGAAATTCTCCTATTTCTCCAAGAGAAGTAGCATTCATATTATTTAGATCACCTTCAGCAGATCTAGATTTTCCGCCCTCAGTATTAACTCCACCTGACGGCTGTGCACTGTCTACACCCACTCCTGCAAATCGATATCCTGGTTTTGGCTTTGCAAAAAAGATTCTCACTTGTCTTTTCTTTGAAGTTACTACTGTTGCTTCTCCCACAGGATCCATATTTACCGTATCATTATCTTTCATTGGAACCAGCTTATTCTGATCAGGATCCCACATGACAACATCGATACCTTCACCACTTCGACGGTTGTCTGTTTTTAAACGTACGGTTAAAACCTGCTGCCCTGTTTGATACGGAGCTAAATCAAAATCTAAGTCTCTACATCCTCCGTCTGTACATTGTACATTGAAACTGTATTCAAAGCTACACCCTGTTTCGTCACCTCTATTTTTAGTATATTTCTTAGTTATTTGGGCATTCACAATAAGTTTACCTGCATGTCCTTTTACACCATGATCCGATCCCACACCATCCGGAACTTCTTTGTTACTATCTGCAGCTGCTACCGTTTCTCCATTTAATACCATATGAACCAATCTATATCCTCTTTTTATATGGAATTTTGGAAGATCAATAGATCCATCGTACTTCACTTGATCTTCCGTATATGTCCATACAAGTTTATGTTGTTCTGGTAAATACTTCCATTCATTCTTTTCACTATGCGCAATATTGATATATTCAAATCCATTATTGTCTACGGTGTTAATCGTTATACGATAGACTCCTTCTGCATCATAAGTAACCGTAATGGTATCATCCTTTTGAAAACGAAAGGCATAAGTTGCTCCATAATCATCACCTGCATTTTTTGTTATGCTTGCACCATTTTGAGATGTAACAGATGTAATCTTATATCTTTTCTTATTGTTTGGTGCACCAGGTGTTACAGACACTACCCAGTCTTCCCCGGCATTGACACGAATCTGTTTGTTCGTTTCAACCGGAACATCTTCACTTCCTTTTTTCGTGCATATGGTACCCGGTTTACAGTTTGTTGGAAGTTCTTCTTTAATCGTAACAAGATAATACTCCTGATAAGTCATTGTTACCTTTTGTCCGTCTTCCATCTTGATTGCAATAACACCATCGGTACTGTAATAAAGCACTCCGTTATATTCTCCGATGTACACACAGTCTTTTCCATTTACTTTCGCACTAAGGAAATCAAAATGTCTTCCTTCTATTGATAGATCTTTGTGTTCAGAAATATTTCCATAAGCAATCGTAGTCGGTGCACCACTAATTAGAGCCCCCTTTGGATCTACATACTCTACTCTGTCAGTGGAAGATGCTTCTCCCTTTGCATCAATTTCCTGTACGGCTTCCTCTAAGCTCTGCACGGATATCTCTTCCGGTACATCAGACACTGTATTATCTGTGGAAGATTCCCCCGTAGAGGTATTCTCGTTTGGTTCTGAAGCACTCTCAGGATCTGATTCCATGGATGATTCATTTTCCACTGGTGTACTTTCGTCATCCTGCGAACCTGTCATTTCACTTTCCGTATTTACAGGAGAACGGTTCTCGGCAGATACTATTGCTGTATCCAAAGATAAGAAACACATAGATAGGATCAAAAGCCAGCTGCATATAATCTTCAAGTATTTGTTCCATCTATTCTGCTTCATCTTGAATCTCTTCCTTCCTTCTTTTCTGATTTTGGCAAAATAAAATAACAAAACACATCATAGAACTGACAAGTAATAAGACATATCCCCAGATTGTTCCGTTATCACCTGTCTTTACTTTCTTTTTTGAATCAGATTTTGCTGTCTGATTTGATGGATTGGTTTTGTTCAAGCGATTCAAAAAAGTAATCTGATCGATTTTTTCACCCTTTTGATTTTTTACAACAGTCACCGTTTTAAACTGATCCGCTTCATTATAAAATGCTTCCACACTCACATCATAACGACTTTGATCACATGCGTAAGCTTCCTTTGGTTCTGTTGTCTGATAGATCTGATAGTGGTAAATCCCCCTTGTTGTTACTGGAATACTAATCTCAGCCGTTTCCTTTTTCTTCATGCTCCAACAATACTGATTCTCCTTACTTCCTTTTGGCATCGGAGCTTCACTTTGATTGGTTGTAAGAACGTAGGAAAATTCTTCTGCCTGATCTTTTGCTTCATTTTCAACAACCTGTACGACAGGAATTTTTACTTCGGCTGCATTTTCAGATGCAAACACCGGTATCTGCATACTCAGGAAAAGAAGCAGGCTAAGCACTATGATATTTATTTTCTTTAAATCAAGGATGTTCATCGTTTTTCTTTCCCTTCTTTCTTAGTATTTGGTCAAGTATTAATAGGATAAGAAGAAGTAATATGAGCCAGAAAAGAACCGGAACGGATATGACCAGTTTTCGGATCTGATCGATCCCGGTTCCTAAATTTTTCGGTTTCTCTTTTTCAGGATAAACCTGCTCCGTAAGTCTTCCTACCAATATATTTCTTCCATTTGTCATTTCTGAAGTACATGTGATCAGTAAAACCAAATGGTCTTCTTCTGTAACGTTAAGATTTCGTTTATATAAAGCATTGTCCAAGATTTCCTGCAGATACTCCTGTTTTGCTTCCGATGTTTCCGGGCAAACACTAAAGAGTCGCTCATTATAAGCATCTGCCTGAAGCAATGCATAAAATTCGATTCCATGATCTTTCCCATCAAAAAACAGATTCCCATAAGGGTGTTCATCAAAATACTTCTTCTCTGTAAAAAGTCCCACATCTCCAAACATTTTATGCTTTTCCATGTGGTGTCCATAGATCAGATTGTTAAAATCTGAAAAATCCGGTGAATTGGCACAATGTAAAAAAATGGAACCACTTAAGGAATAATTTCCTTCCGCATCCGTATTCATATACGTATCATCATCCTCTGCCTGAAGCAAAGGATAATTGACATTTGTATCGTTGATCCGAATCCAGCCAAAAACATCTGGATTGATCTTCTGTAATTCTTCAAATGATTTCGTATGGTTTTCGCTTGGCATATAGGCTTCGTAGTTCTTTGCATCCGCTGCCTCAAACACCTGATTGGAATCCCATAACATATAACAGGACAAAAACATCAGCAAAAGGATCAGCATAAGTGCGATAAAATTTACCATATGATCGATTCCGCTTACTATGCTCTTTGCTAATCTTTTCATATCTGCTTGTCCTTATCTTCCCTTCTTGTTAAGAAAGGGGATGCGACAGTGCCCTGCCGCACAGCATCCCCTTTTTAAATCCATTTAATTCTTTTTAATTATCTTCTGCGTTTGAAAGCAACAAATCCAAAGAGTGCTGCGCCGCAAAGAGCGATCATCAGAACGTATGGAAGTGTGTTCATGATAATACCAGTTGTTGGTACATGGTTGTATGTATTTGTTACATCAACTGTATTTCTGTTCTGTCCAAGTTTACCATCAGTTACTGCTTTAAGAAGTTCATTGTACTTTGTTGCTGCAACTGTATCCTGCTTAACATTATCAAGGAATACTTCAGCACTACCCTTATAGTTTGCAGCACCTGCCTCAGTTACAGTGATCTTTGTTCCAACCGGAAGACCTGTGAATTTCATATTCTGTCCATCTTTCAGAGTAAATTTGTAAGTTCCATCTGTTCCAAGTGTAAGATCTTCTGTACCTGCTTTTGCGCCAAGTGTATCCACGCCAGTTCCTTCTGGGAATGCAAATGTTGCTGTAAAGCTAAATGAATCAGTTGCACTAGGAGTTTCACCCTGTGCATTAATTTTCTTAGATACATTTAAGGAACCATTTTTTTCATAGTTTGGATCTGGCGTAGTTGGAGTCGTTCCTGTACCAGCTTCCTGTACATAAGTGTTGACAAAATTAAATGTATTCTTAGTTGTGTCTCCACTGATATCTACTTTACCGTTTTCATCTGTACCTTTGTCATTCTTTGTCTTGTTTACAACAATATTATCAACCTTAAAAGTTCCAACCGGATTCTCTACAACGTAAACATCCATCTTGTATTCAGCCAGGGACATGATCAGCTTTTCATGTTCGCTATCTGTAACACCTGGGTCAGCTGCTTTCTCTTTTACAGTATATTCATACTTTCCTGCCTCAGTAAAAGGAGCAAATGTAATCTCGCTACTAACTTTCTTATTTGTTCCCGTCTCACTATCTGTGAAACTAATACTTGGAATTGTACAAGCAACCGTTGACTTTACCACATCAGCGCCTGTTGTATTCTGTGTGGCAGTAAAATTGAACTTCATTGCTTTTCCAACTTCTGTGTTGTAAGTCTTGCTGATGTAAGCTTGTGTCACCTTTGTTGTTCCTTCGTCTGCACCTGCTGCAAATACCGGCATTGCCAGTCCCATTGTCATAGCACCTGCTGCGACAACAGCGAGCATCTTTTTAGATAATTTTTTCATGCTCATGATTTCTTCCTCCCTTGTGAAATTTTTATACTTTTTATATTGGATTAACGGATGTGGAACTTAAATTCCCCTGCTCCGAATAATCGCGATGACTTTTCCCCGGATGTCTTTTAGATCAATGCATCCATAAATTCGGCTGTCACTGGCTTTTGGTCTGTTGTCTCCAAGTACAAAGACCTG
>OIXW01000442.1_pt1 | contig 12332 bp, 15 predicted proteins | sample 1587951 | NCBI WGS metagenome assembly OIXW01 (sample SAMN03283239) | human gut metagenome | biome: human-associated habitat; material: feces | host: Homo sapiens | place: Peru | collected 2012
GAGCGTGGTGGAAATGCAGGCACGGTCATTCGTGGAGTATGAAGATAAATGAAAGGACGATATTGAAGAAAGGCTGTCGAATTTGTGAGCAGGAGTATTTATCTCTATTTCCTGCTTTGGCGGTCAGTTATTATTCTAATAAGAAAGGCTTGAAAGCAGAACTTGGTTCTGACCGATTGCTTGGAGTTCCACTTGAAACATACATACCTTATGTTAAATTGATCCGGTATAAGTTATAATATTGCATATAAGGATTTATTAGATATTCCATTTGAAGAAGGAAGGGCTAAAGTATGGCAAAATATATTGTAGAAGAAAAGAAGAATTCAAAATACGAAAAGAATTATCAGATGCCAATGATCAATATACTCCCTGGAATTGTGTGGAGCGTTCCGATACATCAGAAGCTGTTTCTAAATACAAATGGATGGGTTACAGTAGGCTTGTGTGCGGTATTTATTTTTCTTTATGTAATCCTTAGCTATATCCCTGTAATAGCAGCGATCCCTGCTATTGCAGGAGGAATTATACTAACTGGATTATTTTGGGTTCCAGCAGATTATATCGGAAATGATGTTGCAAGGATAATTGTAAAAGTGCTGATCTTAGCTGTATGTGGATTGGTGGAGCTGGCCATTTTTGCAAATGCAACTGTTCCTTGGCTAGAAGGAAAAGAAGATAATAAGCCGAGAATTAGAATAGAAAAGTAATGATATTAATGTAAAGGGAGTTGGATAAGCAGATCAGTTTATTCAGCTCTTTTTTTGAAATGGATAATAAGGTGACATGTCATAAATTAAATATGTTTACTGTAGGAGTGGCTGTGCTAAGCAATTTCTTTTGCGGAAGGCTTTGATTTCTCAGATTAATTGTTAAGAGGTTTAAGCCTTTTATTATGCCTTTACAGTACAGTCACAGGTTCATGCAGTCAACATATGAGGATATGATTTTGGAGTTGTTGCACTAGTGCATGTTTGTGTCTGAAAGGTTGTATTTCTGACCGAAATCTTTTACTCTCTTTTAACGGGGGCTGACCCCAATGACCTGGATCCAGCCGCCTCATAAGCCGGATCCGAAGAAGATTTCTGAATTCGAAAAAAGATACCAGGCAGTGCTGGAAAGAGCCAGAAAAGAATATGAGGAGATTCCGGCAGGTGATTATTACAAAGACGGGTATAACTTATTTCTCAGAATGGAGAAATATATACAGAACCATCTGCTGTTCCTGCATGATCCCCGGGTGCCTGCCACGAATAACGAAGCCGAAAGGCTTTTGAGGAATTATAAACGGAAACAGGCGCAGGCCGTGACATTCAGAAGTTTCGAAAGCATCGATTACCTCTGTCAATGCATGAGCATGCTTGTTTTGATGCGCCGAGAAGAGCCGACAAATATATTTGACAGAGTATCCAGGATATTTGGATAAAGAAGACCGATGGTTTTAACTATTACCAGTTTACACCATCGTTCTTCTTAAGTCCAGCTAACCCTTGAACAGTAACAAAGAGGCTGCTGCCGCAAAAATGACCTCTCACATCTTTGCGGCAGCAGCCCATTTATGTGAATGAATATTCGAAAATAAGTATGAAGGCATTATTATAAAAACAGATTTATGATCATCAATTCTATAACTCCCACTCCTGCCATAACCATAGAAACAGCCGTTTTGCATTTCAGCTGATCTTTCATTTCTGTCAGGCCAAACATTCCATTGAATACCCAGAAACCACTGTCATTGAAATATCCAAAAGAGATTGCTCCAATACAGCTTGCCTGTGCCAGGAGTACCGCCGGAAGACCAAGGACCGGTGCAAGTGGTGCTGTCAGGGATGCAGCTGTTGTAATTGCTACAGTTGCTGAACCAAGTGCAATTCTCATAAGTGCTGCAATGATCACCGGGATCAGGATCGCCGGGATCGGCCAGCTCACTACCATCTCACCAAGAACTTCCCCAATACCACTCACCTTTACTACATTTCCAAGTGCTCCACCGGCACCTGTGATCAGCATAATGATACCTGTATCTTTAATACTTTCATTCATAATGGCAATGGTCTTTTTCTGATCGAGATTTTTTCCCAGGCCGTACACTGCAAGTGTCGTTCCGATTGCCAGCGCTACGATTGGTGAACCTACAAGTGTAATTACATCATAAATAACTCCGTTCTCAACAGAGGTCAGACTCAGTGCAGTTTTACAGAAGATTAAAACCAATGGTACCAGAATAGGTGCCAGAGAATTTCCAAGTCCCGGAAGTTCTTTTGCATCCATGATCTCGTCAAGCTGTTCCATCGTCTTGATATATTCTTTTTTGAATTCTTTTCTGTCATAAGTTCCGTCTACGTTCGGAATCTGATAGATTTTCTTTCCAATCCACTTAGAATACAAAATAGCCGCAATAAAAATTGGAATGGACAAAGCAGAACCAACCAGAATCATCTGTCCTACGTCAACATCCATCATGCCTGCCGCTGTCAGCGGTCCAGGTGTCGGTGGTACCATAGAATGTGTACACTGAAGTCCACATGCAAGTGCCAGTGCCAGACCAACAACTGATTTACCAGTCACTCTGGAAAGAGCCTTACATAAAGGTGCAAAAATAACCACTGCTGAATCAGCGAACACCGGAATTGAAACCAGCCATCCTGTAATTCCCAGTGCCCACTCTTCATTTCCTTTACCGATCAGTTTAATAAATGTATATGCCAGTCGTTCAGCAGCACCAGTTTTTTCAAGGATTCCGCCCATCATAACACCAAGTCCGATAATGATACCGGTACTTTTAAGTGTATTACCAAATCCATCCTGAATCGCAGTGATCGCATCTGCCGGAGACATTCTTCCTACAAGTGCCGTGATAAGTGCCGCAAGAAGTAACGCGATAAATGTATGTGTCCGGGTTTTCAGAACCAGTACGATCATCACAAGAATTCCCAAAAGCAATCCCAATAGCATCTGTGTTTCCTGTGTCATTTTCTTTTCCTCCCATCGTAAAATATAATGCCTTCTCCAATACAGTCTGTTCTATAAATTATTTATATCAACGATAGCTCCCTTATCTGTCGGACCTACCATGAATGCATATTTCGCAAGTGCAGGTTTGCATGGTTTTTTCAGTGGCACCCAACCCTCTTTTCTGCGGGCAAGTTCTTCTTCTGAGACATGTAGCTGGAGCCTTCTGTTGGTAATGTCGATTTCAATCTCATCTCCATCTTCTACAAATGCAATTGGTCCGCCTGCTGCCGCTTCCGGTGTAGTAAGTTTGAAGAGACTTCTTAATCAATCAAATTTAAAGAGTTGGAGCTCCAAAATGATTAAAAAGTCTCTTGAGGCTTATTTTTTTACCTTAAAGAACAAAATTGTATTTTGTAAAAAACAATTTCAAAACATGTCCGTATTTTGTTTCGTCAGTACAGAGATTGTGTAAGGAACTTTAAAAAGATGACACGAAATCAAAAAAGATGCAGTAAGGGGGCTGTAAAAAGACCTCTGAGCATTTCGTTTAGTGTAAGAATCTTTTTTACTTCTTACACGAACCTTGAAAACGAAACAGCCTGCCCGTAGTGATACCAGAACTGAATAGGCATTCAGCGTGTCTTTTTTGGTTAATACGTCCCGGAAACATCAGAACCCGGTACAGGAACGGATATGGGATGAGAACAGGCAATTAATAAACAAAGGAAGGAGGACATCTGACTATGACAGAGAAACAGGGATTCATGACAGCGTTGTATGAACGTCTTAGTCGTGATGATGAATTAAACGGGGAATCCAACAGTATTTCAAACCAGAAGAAACTGCTGGAACAATATGCAAAAGAACATGGATTTACCAATCTTGTTCATTTTACTGATGATGGTATCTCCGGTACAAGATTTGATCGCCCAGGCTTTCTTGCCATGATGAAAGAAGTAGAGTCGGGGAAAGTCGGAACGATTCTGATTAAAGATATGAGCCGAATGGGAAGAGATTATCTGAAAGTCGGACAATATATGGAATTGCTGCGACAGAAGAATGTCCGCCTGATTGCAGTCAACGAGAATGTAGACAGCTTCCGGGAGGACGATGATTTTACTCCATTCCGAAATATCATGAATGAATGGTATGCAAGGGATACCAGTAAAAAGATAAAATCCACTTTCAAGGCGAAAGGAAAATCCGGCAAGCATGTGGCAAGTACAACACCATATGGGTATCTGAAAGACAAGGATGACCCGAATGTATGGATTGTTGATGAAGAAGCAGCTGTAGTTGTACGGAGAATCTTTCACATGACAATGGATGGGTACGGACCATATCAGATTGCCAAGGCACTGAAAGAGGATAAGGTTGAGATACCAGCGGTTCATATGGCAAAGAAAGATGCCGGATTATGGAAAGGCAGAGTAGAAGAAATCAAAGATCCTTATGGCTGGGGCTCTTCTACTGTTGCAGGCATTCTGAAGAAAAGAGAGTATCTTGGTCATACAGTGAACTTCAAGACCAGAAAACATTTCAAGGATAAGAAAAGCCATTACGTATCTGAAGATAATTGGACGGTGTTTGAGAACACGCAGGAAGCCATTATAGATCAGGAAACTTTTGACAATGTGCAGAGAATCCGAAGCAATGTGAGAAGATATCCAGATGGATGGGGAGAAGCCCACCCCTTGACAGGTCTGATGTATTGTGCAGACTGTGGTTCCAAAATGTATGTCCATCGAGTAAATAATGGCAAGCGAGTACCACAATATACTTGTTCTGCATATTCTAAAGTTCCGGTTGGAACACTCTGCCAGACACAGCACAGAATTAATGCTGATGTGGTTATGGAGCTGATTAAGGAACTTTTAAAGGCTGTTGCGGAGTATTCACAGTTGAATCGTGAAGAATTTTTGGAGACAGTAAAAAAGGCACAGACTTCACAGCAGTCCAGTGAGATCACAAGATTGAAAAGCAGATTGGCAGAGGCAAAAAAGCGTGTGCAGGAACTGGAAAAACTGATCTGCAGAATTTATGAGGACAATATTCTTGGCAAGCTGCCAGATGAACGCTATGCGATTCTTGATGGACAGTATTCTAAAGAACAGAAAGATTTGTCGGCAGAAATTGCAGATATGGAAGCTGAATTATCAGGCTATGAAGAAGGTCGCAGATCAGCGGAGAAGTTTATTGCTCTGGTTGATAAATACCAAAATTTTGAGGAATTGACCACTTACATGCTGAATGAATTTGTAGAAAAGATTGTGGTGCATGAGCGTGACCGGAAAGGAAGCGTTGAGACGACACAGGAAGTGGAAATCTATTTTAACTTCATCGGCAGATATTTACCGCCACATTTCGGTGAGGTGAAAATGACACCGGAAGAAATTGAAGAAATGGAAAAACGGGAAGCCAGAAAAGACAGGCTTCACCAGAATTACCTGAGAAGAAAAGCAAATGGAAAGCAGCAGGAATACTATGAACGGACAAAGGCAAAAAAGAAAGCCGAACTGGATGCAAAAAAAGAAGAGATCCGGCAGGAAGATATTGCAAAAGGTGTGTTCATTCCGCTATCACTGCTTCCCCCAGCAGAACCGAAGAAAGGAGTTGCATCAGCATGAGCAAATTAGAAAGAATCATTCACGATAACAGTAATGGTCTGGATTATATCCTTGTCGGGGAAATCTATCTGCCACTGATCGCAGTACCCGAAGAGAAAAGAGAGATTGGTTTTTATGGAAGTCTTCACAGAAACTATCTGAAAGATTACAAGAGTGGCTTGTATTCCTATCTGACATTGAGTGGTAAGCTCTGGACGTATCTCGCAGATCTGAATGAGCAGTGTTTGGAACGCAGGGATTTCCTCATGGAACAGATTATGGAGCAGGAAGGCATTACGGAAGAATTGAAAAGCAGAGATCAGATGGAATGGGTTCGCCGGGCAAACAATGCAAGAAGCCGGGTAGATGAAATTATTTTAAATGAACTGGTGTATGTGTAGGAGGGACTTATGAGATACTGGATTGAATATGCAGACGGAAGATGTTGTAATTTTGCAAACAGCAGAAAAGATTTACTGGACTGGCTGAAACTTTTGAAAGATGAAAAAATCGTTGATATCCGAAAGATTTACAAAAGCGGTGTGACAGATTCTGTGATAGACAGCTATCGTAGTTATCTGAAACAGTGAAAGGGGTGGACAGTCATGGTTGTTGTAAGAATTATTGTGAAAATCGTATTACTGCCAGTGCGTATATGCCTGACAATGATACAACTGGTGGTTATGTTCTTCACATGGCTGTCGGCAACGGTATTTCATATCCTGTCGGGGATCATCTGCATTACAGCAGTTTTAGGGTATGGATTCGGACAGGAGACAGGCACAGAAGCGGTCAGGATGCTTGTGGCAGGTTTTATACTTTATATCCTGCTGTGCTTTCTGGCTGGGCAGTGGTGTGGCTGGAAACAATCAAAATCAGATTGATGAAGTAGACCACTGGAGAAAGGAATAGGATTCTTAAATGAAGATTACAAAAGAGATTGAAGAATTTATCAACCTGACCATAACGGAGCATATGGGAAAAGAGTATGCAGACTGGAAACTGAGCCAGCCGTCTGTGACAGAACCAGATGAAGTTGAGGAAGAATATAAAAAAGTGATTGCCACACTTCCACAGAAACAGGAAGAGGCCATTACAAAATATTGCGACCAGATATTTAACAGTGGAGCAGAGACAGAAGAATTTTTCTACCGGTTGGGACTGAGGGACGGAATGAAACTTAGGAAGAATGTTAAAATGGTTCTGAAGCAATTATCAGAATGATACATACAGGAATTATCTGAAAAGTGAATGAGTAAAGGAAAGGGCATTAACCGTAAAAAGTTAGTGCCCTTTGTTTTACCCATTTTTATATTTTCACAAAATCCGATGCAGAGGATTTTTGAAAAACAGACGGAACGGAGATCCTGCTGAAGGGACAGCGGCAGGAGTTACGTTTTGTCTGCTGGGAGTACAGAGGGCTGGAAGTCCTTTGTGCCCAGATTGCAAAGAGCGGCAGCATCTTGCTGGGGTTAAGGGGCAAAGCCCTTAGCAGGTTAAGGGCGGCAGCCATTGCCCAGTGATATGGCGTTTCGCCATATGGTACTGGGTACTGTCTGTAACGGGGACAGAGACTTTTGGAAGCTTCGCTGCAATCCCCTCCGGGGAAACAACTTGAAAAAAGGAGAGATGTGAATTGAAAGGCACAAGGCATAACGGCAGATCTGGGAAAGACGGTGTTTACAATCCGCTTCACAATGACCGGAGATTTGACCCGGAACACAGTGAGCATATTGACAATGAACGTGTCCGTCAGAATATTTACTGGGACTGCTATCAGGGATATACCACAATGGCAGACCGGGGAAAAGAGGATAATTTTTCTTTTAACCAGATTGAGATGGCATACTATGTGGATCATTACAGCGATTATGTGATTAACCAGAATAAACGTCATGAGAAAGCAAGACACCCCGACAGATGTAAAGGGGTGGAAGATGTTCTGAAAAATAAAAAGACCTGTCCGGAAGAAAGTATCTATCAGCTTGGGACGATAGATGAACACGCTTCTGTGGAAACGCTGGTTTTGGTTTTTGATGAATTCAAGAAAGAGTTCGATGAGCGGTTTGGTTCTAATGTGCATATCATTGACTGGTCACTGCACATGGACGAAGCGACTCCGCATATTCATGAGCGTCATGTATTCGATGCTACGAACCGGTATGGGGAGATTGAACCGAAACAGGAAGCGGCACTGGAAGAACTTGGCTTTGAACTTCCGAATCCGGAAAAGAAAAGATCAAAGACAAATAACCGTAAGGTTGTTTTTGATTCTGCCTGCCGGACAATGTTCCTGGATATCTGTAAACGTCATGGACTGGAAATTGACGAAGAACCGTCCTATGGAGGAAGGCAGTATCTGGAGAAACAGGACTATATCCGAATGAAGCAGAAAGAAGAGATTGCGGTTCAGCAGGAAATGCTCAATCAGCAAAGGGATAAGGTCAATGCGAATCATCTGGAACTTGCAAGGCAGTCAAAACATGTCAGGGCAAATGAAAAGGTTATCCAGTCACAGAAAGAAAAAATAGAACAGCAGGAAAAAGAATTTAAAGAAAATTTCATTTCCAATTCTGACCGGATTCTAAGTCAGGGCGAGCTGATTGAAGAACAGAGAGAGGAACTGCAACAGCTTACCCTCCGTATTGAAGATGTGGAAACCTTGCTTGACGAAGTATCCAGTGAAGCCTATGACAAGGCTGTGGATAAAGTCGCAGAGGAAACAATGCGGGCTACCAGAAAAGATGACATTCGTCTTGCGGAAGATTCTAAGAGATGGATTCAGAGTCCGGAACGTAAGGCATCACGAAAAGAAAAGGAATATGCGATAAACAGGCTGGACGGTCTGATTAAAAAAATCGAATATGCGATGGAAAAAGCTGTTGTGAGGGTTGTCCGTCAGTTAAAACAGCCAGAGAAGAAAAAAGCCGTTGTAGAAGAAATCAAAAAAGAAGTGAAGCCGTCAATCAGAGAAAAACTTGCATTGAACGTAGCAAAGATTCAAAGAGAAGAGGCAGAGAGAAAACAACTGAATAAAGGAAGATCACATTCCAGTGATCTGGAACTATAAGGGCATTTTGTTGATTCCGTAAGGACAGGACAAAGTGCTTTTTTGTTTTTTGTGAAAACTTGCTTCCCAGATTTGGGAAGCAGATTTAAGAAAGAGAGGAAACGAATTGGGATTATTTGATGAAGTAAAACAGAATGTGACCGTCCGGCAGGCTGCGGAGAGGTATGGGTTAAAGCCTAACAGGAGCGGACTGATCCGCTGCATTTTCCATAATGACAAATCACCCAGCATGAAAGTTGACCGGAGATATTATTGTTTCGGGTGTGGCTGTACAGGAGATGCCATTGATTTTACGGCACAACTGTTTGACATTGGATTGAAAGATGCAGCCATGAAGCTGGCAGATGATTTTGGGATTCCTTATTCCGGCAGGGACAGGGGATCACCGCAGAACAGGAGAAGCGTTTCAGCAAAAAAGCCAGAGCCGACACCAGAAGAACTTTGGCAGAAAAAACATCTGAGATGCCTGAGAGCCTATCTGGATTATCTGAGCCTGCTTCTGGAATGGAAAGAACAGTATGCACCAAAAACACGGACAGAAGAATGGCATGAAAAGTTTATGACTGCTCTCAGGGAGTTGTCAGTTGTTGAGTATTATCTGGATATCCTGCTCTTTGGGGACAGGGCAGATAAGGAAGCACTTGTAAAAGAAAAATGGAAGGAGGTGGAGCGGATTGAGCAATGCGAAAGAGAAGATAAAGGAGATCGCCACAAAAGAACAGAAAGATGCCATGAAAGAAATGTTCCGGATGGTAGATAAAAGCAAAGTCGATGAAGTGAAACAGATGCTGGAATATACACAGAAAGGAACTGCGAAAGCAACGGTTGGAAATTATATGGTTGTGCTGAGAAATGATCCGCTTGTGCGTGAGAGTATGAAATACAACAAGCTGACAGGCAGGATTGATATTGTAAAAAAACTCTGGTGGAATGAGGAAGTCTGCAAGCTGGATGATGATGGCAGGACTTATTTCTACTATTTCTTTGAACGCTATTACAAACTCACAAGTGAAAAATGTATGGATAAGGCACTTCGCATAGAAGCCAACAGCCGGGCATACCACCCGATCTGTGAGTATCTGGAACAACTGGAGTGGGACGGGCAGGAGAGAATCCGTTATGTTCTGCAACGGTATATGGGGGCAGATGCTTCGGATTTTGTCTATGAGGTTGTGAAGCACTTCCTGATGGAAGCATTAAGCAGAATCTACCGCCCCGGTTGTAAAGCAGATGAAATGCTTTGTCTGGTAGGTCAGCAGGGAGCCGGAAAATCCACATTTTTCCGTTTTCTTGCATTGAACGATGACTGGTTTTCTGATGATCTGAAGCAGTTGAATGACAGTAAGATATACGAGCATCTCCGGGGACACTGGATTATGGAAATGTCGGAGATGATTGCTGCAATCAGTGCAAAGAGCAATGAGGAAATCAAGTCATTCCTGACCAGACAGAAAGACACTTACCGGAACCCTTATGATAAATATGAGGAAGACCGGAAGCGTCAGTGTATCTTTGCAGGTTCAACGAACACAAGGCAGTTCATTCCTTTTGACCGTACCGGGGCAAGACGGTTCCTGCCGATTGCTATAGACAGCAGTAAGGCAGAGAAGCATATCCTCGATGATGAAAAAGAAGCCAGATCCTATTTTGACCAGTTGTGGGCAGAAGTAATGGAAATCTACTGGTCAACGGAGAATAAGAGCAGCCTGTTGAAGTTCTCAAAGGAAATGGAGCAGGAGATCAGTGAATACCGAAAACAGTTCACACAGGAAGATACGATGGCAGGAATGATACAAGGCTGGCTGGACGCTTATAAAGGTAGTCATGTATGTTCCGTCCAGATCTGGAAAGAAGCCTTTGACCATTTTGACCGGGAGCCGAAAAAATTCGAGACAAATGAGATCTGTTCCATTATGGATACGCAGATCACTGGCTGGAAGAGAGCCGGAGTCCACAGATTTTCAAAGGAAGGATATGGCAGACAGAGAAGCTGGATCAGGGAAGGAGCAGAAGAAGAGGGTGGCAACGAACCGGATAAAGATGGATTTACAAAGCTGACGAAAGCAGAACAGTTGGAGCTGCCATTTGATCTGCCCGACAGAGAGAAAGGCTGATTTTGATGCCGAAAGGCTACTGATTACCCGGAAATTTACTGCTTGTTGACATTTTTGTTGACACCAAAATCCTTTGTATTTACCGGTGTTTCAGCTACTTTTTAACAGGTGTCAACAAGAACATTCAAAAAACTTTTCAATAGTATTTTGGAAAACAGAAATAACTACCCGAAAAAAGTTTCAAACCCTATGTTGACACTTGCGTTGTCAGCGTGCCGATAAACTCCCGGCAGGGACAGAAGCAAACCTCTCTCTGTCGGGCACAGGAAAGAAAGGAAATAGATGATTATGGAAAAAATGATGAATAAAAAAACAGAGGGAAACACATTTACAAAGAAAATCGGGCAGACAGTATATGTTGTCCGCTATCATTTCAATGAAGATGCAAAGGAAACCATGCAAGAAAAGATTAACCGGATGCTGGTTACAGAAGCAAGCCGAAAGGCAATGCAATAGATGGGGGCAGAGACAATTGGAATTGAGATATGTTTGAAAATGTGATATGATTTGAGCAACAAATTAGAAGTTATAAAGGAGAAACACTATGGGATTATTTGGTAAAAGCAAAAAAGAGCGAGAAAAAGAGTATATGAACAGATTAGATGTTCCATTATGTTTAAAAGAAGACTTTGAATTGATTATTGATGATGTATTTACAATTATGGGGGGTGGAACAGTTGTCACAGGAAACATATCAACAGGAATGTGTAGAGAAGGAGAAAATGCGTGTGTTTATAAAACAAATGGAGGTGTATTAGAGACTATAATTACTAACATCGATATACATACAAAAGAACGAAAATCAAATGGTTGTGGATATAAAACAGAACATGTTGGACTTGGGTTAAGAGGAGTTTCTAAGGAACAATTAGAAAAAGGAGATAGAGTGATTGTAAAGAATGCCAATATGTATGGAATGTAATTACAAATTCAAGTTTGCAGAATCAAGAAAACTGGAATTTGAGGTGATGAAACTATGACAGAAATACAAATTGCATGGTTAGAATTGATGACAGTTGGAGGTCTTGGTGTAATATTGGTTTTACTAGGAGTTACTTTCAATATCATTGTAAAAAGACAGAATCAATTGTGTACAAAGCAGACAGACGGTATTGTTAAACAATATGGGTTTCCGGGAAATGGAAGGGTGTATCCAATCGTGGAGTACTTTGTGAATGGAACTTGTTATAAAACAAAGAAAATATTTTGTGGAATTAAAACAACGCAAATATCTGGAGTACCCGTACCGGTGAAATCAGAAGTCTATGAAGATGAAAAAGGCTGGCTACATGTAAAAACTGGATCCATTGCAAATTTGCGTCAACTTGCAGAGCAGTTGTGGCCTATCAACAGTAAGATGACAGTTTATTATAATCCAAACAATCCTAAAAAGTGCTATGTTGATAGACCAATTTCAAAAAGTTTTACTTCCATGATGTTTATCATAATGGGAATAGTAACGATACTCTTGAGTGTATTGGTATTCTTTTTGATGCAGCTATAAATTACAAAAGATAATTGGTAATCAGACAAAATTCAAGTTTGTAGAATTGTAAAGGAATAATATTATTTTAAATGAGCTGTTCG
>OIXW01000444.1_pt1 | contig 12308 bp, 12 predicted proteins | sample 1587951 | NCBI WGS metagenome assembly OIXW01 (sample SAMN03283239) | human gut metagenome | biome: human-associated habitat; material: feces | host: Homo sapiens | place: Peru | collected 2012
ATCTGCTCAATAGGATATCAGCGACATTATAGTAATAAAATCAAAATAAGCATTTTATATGTATAAGCATTTTTTTAAAAGATTCTTTGATTTTTGGATAGCACTAATAGCATTGATTTGCATTAGTCCTATACTTATAGTTGTTACCGTTTGGCTACACTTCGCTAATAAAGGGGCTGGTGCTTTCTTCTTCCAAGAGCGTCCTGGTAAAGGTGGCAAAATCTTTAAAGTCATTAAGTTCAAGACGATGACGGACGAGAAGGATGCGGAAGGGAATCTGTTGCCTGATGCAGACCGACTGACAAAGGTGGGCAGTTTTGTTCGTTCTACTTCGATTGATGAGTTGCCTCAGTTGATAAATGTACTGAAGGGTGATATGGCATTGATAGGTCCTCGTCCGCTTTTGGTACAATATCTTCCATTGTATAGCAAAGAACAGGCTCGTCGTCATGAAGTTAGACCAGGGATTTCTGGTTGGGCACAATGTCATGGACGTAATGCAATCTCGTGGACGGAGAAGTTTAAGCTTGATGTGTGGTATGTAGACCACTGCTCGCTGATGACAGACTTGAAGGTAATATTTATAACGATAAAGAAGGTGCTTTGTCGTGAAGATATAAATACCACGACTGGTAAGTCAGCAACAATGGAGTATTTCAATGGTCATAATTAAAAACTATCCCATTATGTATTTATTCGGAGCAAGTGGTCACGGCAAGGTGATTAAAGACATTTTGAATGCCAATGGCATAAAAGTGGAGGCTTTTGTGGACGATAACCTTAATGTGAATGAGTGTGGAGGACGTCCTGTTTTGCATGATGCAACGGGACTTTCTCCTATGATTGTGAGCATTGGGGTGAACAGAATTCGCAAGATGATTGTGGAGAGATTGAGGGCTAACAATTCTGCTATTGAGTTTGCTACGGCAATACATCCTTCTGCAGTTATCTCTCCTTCAGCAAAGATTGGTGAAGGAACTGTGGTAATGGCTGGAGCTGTTATTAACGCTGATGCTGTAATAGGAAATCATTGTATTGTAAATACAGGAGCAACAGTAGATCATGATTGTGTGATTGAAGACTATTGTCATGTTGCTCCTGGTGTACATATAAGCGGTGGAACACATGTGGGTGAGGGTACTTGGGTTGGTGTTGGCTCATCTGTAATACAATGCTTGAATATTGGCAAGAACTGCATGATTGGTGCAGGAAGTGTTGTGGTTAAGGATATACCAGATAATGTGACGGCTTTTGGCTGTCCTGCAAAAGTAATCAAAATCATAAGTAAATAGCAAGGCAAGCAGGTATGATTGAATAGGCTTACACCTGTGGAGCGAAACCACTACCTGCTACTTAAATTGGCTAATATCTTTAAAAACTTATTTATAACAAATTTTTTATGAATTGGAACAAATATCTATCTACAGAAAGAATGCGTGAGAGTTCAATTACTCCTGAACAACGTAAAGAACATAATGATTTTCGCACGGATATTGAATCTGACTTTGGACGCGTTATTTTTAGTTCTGCTTGTCGCCGATTACATGATAAAACTCAAGTTTTCCCTTTGACTACAGATGATAATATTCACTCGCGTTTGACGCATTCGATGGAGGTGATGAATATTGGACAGTCTTTTGTTTTTACGTTGAGCGAAAGTGATGAGTTTAAAGAACACACTGAACTGGATGATATTAAAATTTTACGTGATTTGGCTGCGGCTTTAAAAGTTGCTTGTTTGGTTCATGATATTGGTAATCCTCCGTTTGGACATTTTGGTGAGGATTCTTTGCAAAGCTATTTTAAAGAGTTGTTTAAGACTCCGCCTGCATGGATGAGTAGTGAGGATCAAGCTGAATTGAGGAAACTTGGTGAAGTTGACTCTGAAATAGGGGCGGATTATACGGAGTTTGATGGTAATGCTGAGGGGTTACGAGTTTTGACTAAGTTGCAGTTTATTGAAAGTCTGGATGGCTTGAATTTGACTTGTGCAAGTTTGGGGGCTTTTATGAAGTATCCTAATGCTGCTTTGAAAGGAAATAAAAATGCTTACATTGGTTTGCATAAGCATGGTGTTCTTACTTCCGAGAAAGAGGTGTTAGACAAGGTGGTCGAGGCTTGTGGTTTATCTAAGGGGGATAATGAAATAATGAGACATCCTTTGTCTTTCTTAATGGAGGCTGCTGATTCGATTTGTTATTTGACAATGGACATTGAGGATGGATTGAAGAAGAAGTGGCTAACTGTAGGTGATGTATACGAACAGATAATTTCGTACGGGAGTAGAAAAGGTATATCATTCGATGATAATGCTAAACGTTTACTTGACTCTATAGAGAAAACTGCGAATGACGGTTCTGTTAATGGTAGAAAACAGATAATGAACTTACGTACTTATCTGATGGGATATCTGATTGACTTGGCTTTGAGAAATTTTATTGATCACATTGTAGAGATTGAAGAGGGGACATATACGAAGGAACTTATTAAGGATGATGGCAATGGTATTGCAGAGGCTCTTGGGGAGATTTGCAAACAATATATATTGAATAGTAGGGAGGTTATCTCGTTGGAGATTACGGGTAAGTCTGTTATTTATGGTATTTTGGATGCTTATGTTAAGATGTTCTTTAGCGATGATGAAAATTTGAGAAACAGAGCAAAACGCTTGATTTCTAAAACAATTTTCCTGACTACGCTTCAAGAATATTTGGAACGTAAAGGAAGAAAGGAGGACAAAGCTGATGATAGGTATGAAGAATTTGATGTGAAAGACTTTTCTGTTGAAGAACGATTAAGAATTCTTCGTGATTATGTATCGTGTATGACAGATAAGTTTGCGCTTAATCATTATCGTAAGCTCAGTGGACAACAAATATTCTAATTTAATTGATGATCAAGCTTGTTTCTTCAAAATCTTTTTGCAAGAATGCTTAAGTGAGGATATGCGTAACATCTTGAATGGCATTTCCAGGAAAACGGAGGTTTATGTATTTAGTGGTATAATACGTAATTTTTTCTTAGGTGAAACTATTTTCCGTGACTTGGATATTGTTGTTGGAGATGTTGAATGTGTGATTGATACTATCAATGCTGTTGATTCGGCTGTGGAGTTTAGAATCAATAGTTTTGGTGGAGTGAAGGTTAAAATTCAAAATCTTACGATAGACTTGTGGGGTCTCGAAAATACATGGGGTATACGAAAGGATAATATGCCTTTGACTCCAATGTCGTTGTTGAAGACTGCTTTCTTTAATTTTTCGGCAATCGTTTTTGACTATAATAAGTCTCAATTCTACTATGATGATGCTTTTGTGCATTTTCTGGAGAATAGAATGATGGATGTGGTGTATGTAAAGAATCCGAACATTCCTTTGTGTATCATCAACTCATGTTATTATAGAGAAAAATATGGCTTTGGCTTGAGTTTGAAGTTGTGTGAATGGATATTTAATAACTACTTTTCGTTAACATCGAATTTAAGGGCTGAATTTAATTTTGATGAGGTTCAAAAGAAACATTTCTCGAGGGTTATTATTTCATACAATGATTTAAAGGATTTTGTGTTGCTTTGTTATAGACATTATAAAATAGATGTTCCTATTTTCCCGAAGTTTATGTGATTCTTCTTGGCGAACCAAGACTGAACTTCTATTATTATTACAACTGCTCGCTCAAAGTACTAAAGAATAAATATTGAAGTCTTCTAAACTTTTCTGACGATTTCTTTGAGTATCATAAGTTGCATGTTTTTTTCGTTTGTAGCAGTTTTCTGCTATTCCAAAAGATAATGATGTAAATATTTGCAAGTGCCGCAGAAAAGATGTACATTCGCGATATTAAGAATACATTTGATGAATTAGGTGTGGAAATGATATGAGTTTAATAAGTGCTTGTTGTGTAACCAAGCAAACTTTAACCTCATTTGTTTGCCATAGAGAATTTGTCTGTAGTCTTATGCGTTTGGCTAAAATATTAATTCAGCGGACATCAAGTAATATAAAAAGATAGAATATGTATATATCAAAGATTCATATCAAAGGTTATAGAAATTTCAAGGATAATATCATTGAATTTCATGAAGGAATAAATGTTATTATTGGTCCCAACAATGCAGGAAAAAGCAATTCGTTGCGAGCGTTGGATTTGGTGTTGAATACCGAAACTTCAAAAAGACTTACTTTATTCGACTTTTGTAGAAATTGCACTATTGATGAATTGAAGGCAGCTGCTCCAAAAGTTAGAATTGAAGTGTTCTTTTGTGAAAGTACTGGAGAAAGTCCTGATTCTGAGGATTTGGTAATGGTATCTCCATGTTTGATAAAATTGGAACATCCATACGAAGCTCAGATAACATTTGATTACCTATTACCAAAGGAGGACGAAACAGAATATTTGCAATCAGTTATAGACGTTTCAGATCGCAATGTGATTTGGAATATTATAAGAGATGAATATCTAAGGAAATATGTTTCACGTATGTGGGCCGGAAATCCATCTAATCAAGCAAGATTGGATGGAGACACTGTTGACAAAATCGATTTTGAGTTTCTTGGTCCTATAAGAGATGTTGAAAGGGATCTATTCTCTGGTAAATCTCCATTACTTAGAGAAGTCTTGAATTTCTTTATTGATTACGAAATTAAAATTGATAAGAAAAAATCGAAGGATGAACAGAAAACAGAATTAAAGAACAAACATGTTGAATTCACGGAAAGTGTTGAGCCAACCTTAGACAAAGTAAAAGAGCGTTTGACAAAAGGTAAAGAGCAAATCCTTGACTATGCAAAGCAGACAGGAGCTTCAGATTTTCATGGGGCTGTTCCTGATTTTAGTGGAACACTATCAGAATCAGATTTTTTGGCAGCTCTTCAACTTATGATAAAGCATGAAACGGGAATATATGTTGCTGCAACACATAATGGATTAGGATATAATAACCTTATATATATGTCGTTATTGTTAGCAAAGATGCAAGCAAATGCAGATGAAGGATATTATCGCCAAAATGCAAAAGTTTTTTCAGTATTGACTATAGAAGAGCCTGAAGCCCATTTGCATTTGTCTCTTCAGTATAAATTCTTGAAATACTTGATAAATGAACAAGTGAATAAGAAGAAAGTTCGTCAGTTGTTTGTTACGACACATTCAACAGAAATAACTTCTGCTGTATCATTGGATGAACTAATATGTTTGTACAATAACATGAAAGGTGATGTTTCTGTAGCATATCCAGGCAAATTGTTTGGAGACAATTCTGATGACAAAGAATCTAAACAATATGTGCAACGATTCTTAGATGCTATAAAATCAGATATGTTGTTTGCAGACAAAGTGTGTTTTGTTGAAGGAAAGGCTGAAGAACTACTCGTTCCAATATTTGCTGAATATATGGATAAAAGCCTTGAAGATGGTCATGTAGCAGTAATAAGTACAGGAGGTCGTTATTTTACTCATTTTCTGAAGTTGTTTGATACAATTCGTAATACCTCTGCAATATCCAAGAAAGTGGTCTGCCTTACAGATAAAGATCCAGTATGGAGGGAAGGAAATAATGGTTCATTTGAGTGCTGTTATCCTTTTGAAAAGGATAAAGAAGGCTATGAATACCAAGAACACTCTGACGATTTAATCAATGCATACAAAGACCATCCCAACATAAAGATATATAGTCAGGATTCAAATAATGGCAAAACTCTGGAATATGATTTGATGTTGCATAATTCCACATCAGAGATACTTTTGGTGAAAGGGTTGTCAAACAAAGATGAGATAAAAGAAATTCAAGCAACAGACTACCCAGCCTGTTTGGAAAAATTGCGTAAATCAAAAGAAAATGAACGCATTAAAGAAGCCTTGAAAGATTGTTCATGGTCAGACGAAGACAAAAAGAAAGCATTATTGGCCGCACGTTATCTTAATTCTGTAGGCAAGGGCGAAAATGCATTGGAATTATCCATTGTATTGAGAGATAACTTATCTAAACAAGGAGGAGAACGCAAGGATTTCATAGTACCTAAATATATAGAAAAGGCATTAACATGGCTGTTACAGTAATCGAGTCAAACACTCCAATTGATACGGAGCAACATTTTCTTGTTAAGGCTGGTCCAGGTGCTGGTAAAACATATTGGTTAATTCAACATATAAAACATGTTTTATCTACGTCTAATCGTCTTGGAAAGATTAAGAAAATAGCTTGTATCACCTATACGAATATAGGTGTTGAAACAATAAATAATCGTTTGCCTGATTGTGCTGGTAGAGTTGATGTTTGCACCATACATAGTTTTCTGTACGATAATATTATTGGTCCATATTTACATTTCATTGCAGAAGAAGAGGGCTTTGCTATAGACAAACTTAAAGTAGTCGATGATACAATAATGAAGGGATGGAAAACCCTACATGATATAAAAGACACCATCAATAAAAATTTCTATGATGATGACAAATTAAAGGAAGCCCTATCTCTTTCAACATGGCGATTTGTAAACGGAATTCTGAAGTTTAAACCGCCATATCCAAGAAAGAGTTCTCGCTATATTATATCGCAATCTTTTTATGATGAATACAAAAAATACACATGGAAGCGTGGTGTTATGCACTATGACGACGTATTGTATTTTGCATACAAACTAATTGAAAAATATCCTTTTATAGCTCATGCTATAAGTGTGAAATACCCATACATATTCATTGACGAGTTCCAAGATTCCACACCTATTCAGGTAGAGATACTAAAGATAATTGCTTCCACTACATTTTCTGTAATAGGTGTAATTGGAGATAAGGCACAGGCAATATATGGATTTGCTGGTACTGACCCGAAATTGTTTGACAAATTCTCGCTAAAGGGAATGAAAATATATGAAATACAAGGAAACAGAAGGAGCAGTGAAGAGATAATTGCCTTACTGAACAAGATACGCTCCGACTTACAGCAACATTCGGTAAATAATATACATTCAGAAAAGCCTATTTTATATGTTGGCGATGCCATATCATGTTACAATGATTTCAAAACGCAATGTGGTAATACAAACATAACAACATTGTCATACGCAAGAGTCACATCCAATGCATTGAGAAAGCAAATCGGACAAATACCACAAAATGAAGATTTGTTCAATGTTATACAAGACAGTAATTGGGAGAGAATAAAAGTATTAAGAAATAGTGTAACAGCCATAGAATATGCTTTGTCAGGCGCTATTAAGGATGCACTTAAATCAATGAAAAAAATTGTAGACGATGAGCACAAACAAATAATGCTGATTAGTAGAATGCTTAAAGATTATGACACTTATAAAAATAAAAGTCTTGAATTCTTTTTGAATTATCTAAAAGACGATTTAAAAATAGAGGTAACAGGTTTAAGAAGTGGTTCTGCCAAAAACTTTTATTCAAGTAAGACTTATTCGGATTTTGCTTTGTATGTATCATCGCCAGATATTAAAAGTTTGAAAGATAAAACTATTCACAAAGCAAAAGGTGATGAGTTCGAAAACGTCTTGGTTGTATTGGGAGAAGAAGCGAACATTAAATTTTTAACAGAGCCCAAGTTTGACGGTACAAGGGATGAACAAAGAGTTTATTATGTTGCAGTCAGTCGTGCTACTAAGAGATTAGCTATTTGTGTTTCAACATTATCTAAAGAGAATGAGAATACATTAGCAACTTTACCAATAGATATAAAGCGTATTTAAGTAGGTATTCAAATTTATTATATTAATGCTGAAAAACAGTATCATATTGCCTTGTCGCATTTTTGTTCCTATTGTTGTCTTTCATCAGTCACGTAATTCGCTACGTTCCTTCTTCCAGACAATAATAGGAGCAAAACAATGCAACAATTCAATATAAATAATTTTGAACATTTACTTATTATTTGTTTGTGTAATTCTTGTAAATGTAGAAGATATACTTTACCTTTGCAAAAAGTATGATTCTAAGAGGTTATAATTATGTGTAAATTAGATACTATCATAAATACGACTGTACAGGATTTTCATCCTTCAACTGTTATAAAACGAGGAAAGTCAATGGAACAAATAGAATATATGACAAATATTTTATTTGATCTTGCTAAGCGTTTACAGAAACCTTTGGACAAAACGTTAGAGTGTATTGAAAAATGCCACTTGCTGCCAATTTTAAACAAAGCGTATCGTATTAGAAAAGAAAAAAGCAGTAAGGAAATAGTGAATGAATTGACTGAAAAAATTCTTGCAGTATGAAATTGTATCATGGAACTACGTCTGAATTTGTCATGCCTGATTTGTCAAAAGGACGTGAAAATACAGATTTTGGTGTTGGCTTTTACTTAACGGATAAGGAGTCAATGGCAAAAAATTGGAAAAAGGGGCGTCCTAATAATCATGTAAATGTCTATGAACTGACACTAGCAAAGATTAAGACGGGTAAGTTGATTATTAAGCGATTTGAAAATGCTGATATAGAATGGGCTAAATTTGTGTATAACAATCGTAAAGGAAAAAACAAGAAGAGTAGATACGATTTGATTATAGGTCCGTTGGCTGACAATGGACTAGAAAATTGGTTTACGAGATTGGAAAATGGGGAAATAGATTGGGATGACCTTGCAAAAGGCATTGAATTTAGTAAATTCCAGTCTCTTCAGTTTTGCTTTGTAAAACCAAATGCTATAAAATTATTGGAATATGCCGAAAGAAAGTGAAAGAGAAAAGATGCTGAAATTGCAGGTTAATTTCATGATTAATTTTCTGATTAATGAAAAGAAAATATCGTATGAAGATGCGATAAAGATAATTTTAGGTACTCAAACTTATAAGCAGTTGGTGAATAGTAAATTGTATTTGAATCAAAGTAGGCGATATGTATTAGATGATTTAAAAGAAGAACTAGAAGATAAAGAAGTTGTCTAAACTTTTCAGATGAAGATTAGATTTAAACTTTTATCTCTTCTAAATTCAGTAATATGCAAAAAATAACTTGTGCAACTTTTAATGGGTACTCCTTAATGATAGCAAGCTTTTATCAAAAGCTGCACAAGTTATTCTTTTTCTTAGTCAAAAATGTCCATCAGAATTAAGTATTACATGCTATTGAATACCAAACAATGCAAAACTTTTTCTTTTGGTCAAAAATGTCCATTAATGAGCCATAAATGTTCATGAATATTTTGCGCTTCGCGCTTGGGAATGGTTATAAATGTACATGAATGACTCTTTTTTAGTCAAAATGTCCATCAATGAGCCATAAATGTTCATGAATTATTATTTTTGAATTTCCATAAATAACCCCTTTCGGGGTAGGGCTGGCGCGTGAAGGCAAATATTGAACTTCATAAAAGTTTAGACTATTTCATTGACATGGTGGTAAAGCATCAGTAAAAAGTCTTTACTACAAACGCATATTTATATATTTTTTATCTGGCTTTTAAGGTAGGTATTCCTGTAAGGAGTATCTACCCTAAGTGTTTTGGCTTTTAGGGTAGTTCTAAAAAATAATCTAATATTCGGCGTTATTTTGAAAGTATCATAGCTGATATTCAATAATAATCGACCTGAGAAATACATCGAAATTTGCGAGCAAAGAATGATTTATTTTCATCACAAATTTCATTCAAAAATTAGATGACTTCAAAGTGACTTTACAATTAACAAGAGTCTTTTCCCTTGATTCTTTAAAGGGATATATGACTTATTACTTAGAATAAAATAACAACAAAATTATATAACAATGGAAGAAAGAAAAACAATTTACTTGTGTCTTGCTCATATGAGTGAGGCTGGTTTGGAACAGAAATATGTGAAGGAGGCTTTTGATACCAACTGGGTGGTACCAATGGGTCCGAATGTGAATGCTTTTGAAAAGGATTTGGAGGCATTTGCTAATAGTAAGAGTGATGGTACAGAGCCGCTTGACCGCAAGGTGGTTTGTTTGTCGGCTGGTACTGCTGCCGTTCACTTGGCTTTGATTGGCTGTGGCGTGAAGGCTGGTGATGAGGTGCTGGTACAGAGTTTTACATTCTGTGCTTCGAGTCATCCGATTACTTACTTGGGCGCTAAACCTGTGTTTGTGGGTTCGGAGGATGTGACTTGGAATATGGATCCAGTGTTGCTGGAGAAGGCTATTATTGACCGTAAGGAGAATACTGGTAAGTTGCCGAAAGCTATAGTGCCTGTAGCTCTGTATGGTATGCCTTACCGTATCGACGAGATAATGGCGATTGCTAACAAGTATGGTATTCCTGTGGTGGAGGATGCTGCTGAGGGTATGGGCTCTCGTTTTGATGGACAGGTGCTTGGTACTTTTGGTAAGTATGGTGTGCTGTCATTCAACGGTAACAAGATGATTACTACCTCAGGTGGTGGCGCTTTGATTTGTCGTAATGCTGAGGATGCTAACAACATTATGTGGTATGCTACACAGGCTCGCGACGCTTATCCTTACTATCAGCATACAGCAATCGGCTACAATTATCGTATGTCAAACGTGTGTGCAGGTATTGGTCGCGGTCAGATGACGGTCCTTAATGACCATATTGCTCATCATAAGCATGTGCAGGGGCTCTATGAAGAATTGTTGAAGGACGTACCTGGTGTACATATCCACAAGCAACCTGCCGACAAACGCTATGATGCCAACTTCTGGCTTTGCGCTGCCACTTTGGATGCGGATGTGAAGATACAAGGTCAGGAGAACGCTTACAAGGAAGTTATCAAGACTGCCGTAGGTGGTGCGGCAGGTGTAATCCATGCCGTTGATTCTGCAACTACCGACTGTCAGCCTAACGAAAATGTAGAGGCATTGCGTGTATTCATGTTGGGTAAGAAGATTGAGTGCCGCCCTGTATGGAAGCCGATGCACAAACAACCCGTGTATGAGGGTGCTCCTGTATATACTAATGGTATTGAAGAAGAACTCTTCAAGGTAGGCTTCTGTCTGCCAGCAGGCCCGTATGTGACAGATGATGATGTGAAGTATATTGTTGAAAGCATCAAAGAAGCGATTGTAAGATAAGCAATTGGTTGATGAGCGATTAATGGACGTGATGTGCAGGTTGCATGGATGTCTGTTAATCGCTCATTTGTGTTATATTTGTATTTGCTGAATGAGAAAGTTTATAGTAGCAATTTGGAAGTTTTGTTTTTTTCTTTTTGTGCCTCGTAGGGCGAACAGACTTCCTAATGATTAATGATTATGGAAATTAACAAAGATTTTTTGGGAAGGCTCTTTGAGCAGGCTGTTGCGAATCCGCGCTTGCGTCAGAGCTTTGACTTGCGTACTTCGTCGGATGATAATTCGCAACGTATTTTGAATGCTTTGGTGCCTGGTACGGTGGTGCCTATTCATAGGCATCCGAATAGTAATGAGAATGTGTTGCTTTTGTGTGGTAAACTTGTGGAGGTTTTTTATGATGATAATGGCAACGAAACTGAACGTATTTTGCTTGACCCTTCGGTGGGTAATTATGGTTGTGTGGTGCCTCCTGGGGTTTGGCATTCTGTGGAGGTGTTGGTGCCTTCGGTTATTTATGAGGCTAAGGATGGTAGGTATGGTGAGGATGGTAGTGTGTCGTTTGATGCTTTTAAAGCGAAGGATGAGGCTGATGTGGCTTCTTCTTTTTCGAACTGCCTTGGGGATTTGAAGAAGAATATTGTGTATTTGATTGGAATGGAAAGGCAGGCGGGGCGCACGGAGGAGATTACTCCGCAGTATGTGGCGCGTGTGCTGAATGTGCCTGTTGATGTGGTGGAGAGGGTGATGAGGGAGCTTTGATTGTGTTTATGAGTGGCATGAATGAGTTTTTCTTCTCTATTAGTCATGAATGAGTTTTTCTTTATTAGTCATGAATGAGTTTTTCTTTATTAGTCATGAATGACTTTTTTCTTTATTAGTCATGAATGACTTTTTTCTTTTTGGTCAAAAATGATCGTCAATGAAGCCATAAATGTTCATGAATGTTTTTGCGCTCCGCGCTTGGGAATGGTCATAAATTGCCATGAATGACTTTTTCTTTGGTCAAAAATGATCATGAATGAGCCATAAATTCCCATAAATGTTTTTGCGCTTCGCGCTTGGGAATGGTCAAAAATTGCCATGAATGACTTTTTTCTTTGGTCAAAAATGATCATGAATGAGCCATAAATGTTCATGAATGTTTTTGCGCTCTGCGCTTGGGAATGGTCAAAAATTGCCATGAATGAGTTTTTTCTTTTTGGTTAAAAATGATCGTCAATGAAGCCATAAATGTTCATGAATGTTTTGCGCTCCGCGCTTGGGAATGGTCATAAATGTTTGTGAATGAGTTTATTCTT
>OIXW01000446.1_pt1 | contig 12286 bp, 8 predicted proteins | sample 1587951 | NCBI WGS metagenome assembly OIXW01 (sample SAMN03283239) | human gut metagenome | biome: human-associated habitat; material: feces | host: Homo sapiens | place: Peru | collected 2012
AAAAACACGCTCTATTAGTGTTCATATCGGCCTTTTTAAGCCCTTATGACGAATTGTTTAACATAAACTAAAATTTTAAGATGAAAAAAGATATGCCCTTAGAAGGGCTTAGGTGGAGTCGTGATAGCGGTTCTGCCCTCTATGATACACCCCAAAACGGCCGTTCTCGGACGGGCTGGGGGGGCGAAGGAAAGGTGAAGAGTGAAGAGTAAAAGCGTGTTCGCTTGCTGAACAAAAAAATGGGGCGCAAACTGCTTCCATGAAAGGAATCGCCTGCGCCCCTGATATTTTTGCTTATGAGTAAATGAGCACCCTAAGATTAGAACTTGTAGATAGCACCAAATGAAATGTTGCTGGCATCTACACCAAGTCCGAACAAGGTAATTCCGAGAGTCGCCTATTTTTCGTTATCCCCATCCCTACATTTCTCCCTAAAACCTTGGAAGTTATTATAAGACTTAACATCGCTCCAACAAGGATGGTAGCCAATCTGCCATCGGTGAAGGACAACTCAACATTCCACAATTGTATTGTAGATTAAGGAAAGAGAACCGGATACGATGCTTAGGAGCATATTTTTCCTTATAGACAGACAAACTTCTTCCACTCACACAATTCTCCGCCTTTACTTCTATCGGAATAATCTCATCGTTCCATTGAATAACAAATTCTATCTCCGCCCTACTGTCAGGTGACCAATAAAAGGGGACCTCCCTTCGAAGTATAGGCATGAGAGATTGTAAAATAGCATTTTCTGCCATTGCCCCTTTAAACTCAGTATAATTAGCCGTTGAACTAACAATAATACTACTCGGCAACTTGGCAAGACGGCGTAAGAGGCCACAATCGCAAGCATAAAGTTTGAATGCGCTCAAATCTTCGTATGCAGACAGAGGGAAGAGAGGTCTTGTTATGTTGTTGATACGATAAATCATACCTGCATCTTCCAACCAAAGCAGAGCATCCTCATAGTCTTTAGCTCTTGCCCCAGGCTTAACTACCTTATAAACAAACTTTCTATTTTCCTTTGCCAGTTGAGATGGTAAAGAATGCCAAATGGCATGAATTCGTGGTATTTCACGTGGCTCTGCATATTTGGCGAAATCAAGTTCGTACAAATCCAAAATATCCTGCAAGATGGCATCAACATTTTCCATACCTTGATTTTCCAACATTGCACATGCAGCATCAGGCATACCGCCACACACTAAATATCTTCGATACTCCAATTTTAATTTGTTTAGGATAATCTCCGGAAGTTTCTCTATGGCAGTTAGTTGTTCAATATATTCATAGGTATGGATATCGCTTGCACGCAAAAACTCCTTAAAAGAAAGAGGATACATGCGTATAACTCTTACTTTACCTACAGGAACTGTCATCCTTCGCTTTTTGACAGCAACCCCCAAGAGAGAACCTGCTGCCATGATATGATACTCAGGCGCATCCTCACAAAAATATTTCAAACAATTAAGTGCCTCCTCGCATTCTTGGATTTCATCAAAGATTATCAAAGTTTTTCCCGCAATGATGGGTACATCACAAAAAAGCGCTAATTCCTTGATGATTCTTTCTGGCATTTTGGTGTTTTGAAATACAGACTTCAGTTCTTCTTGCCTATCAAAATCAAACTTAGCGCAGTATTCAAAACTCTCCTTGCCAAAAGTTTCCATTGCCCATGTCTTACCTATTTGTCTTGCTCCTTGCAAAAGAATAGGCTTTCTCATTGGAGCGTCTTTCCACTCCTTAAATGTACTGATTATGTCTCTACTGATTCTCATAAATTACATTATTTAGTGCAGTTTTGTGTGATGCTAACACACTTTTCCGCACTTACTTGTGCAAATTGTTGCTTTTGAGGGCAAAGATACAAAAAAATATCGAAAATCATAAGCTCTTAATGGTTCTTTTTTTTAAAATCACATGATTTTCTTTGATTTTTAGGACAATCCAAATATAAAAGATGAGGAAAACGAGGATTTAGTCACAGCAACCATTCAAGATATATGTTGATGGCTGCAAAGCTACAGTAACCTTATTTGATAATATGATAACGTCTTGCACAAGATCTATTATCCAGAACAGAGGTGGAGATGCCTTTTGGGCTGTGTTATGCTGAATACATAGAGCTAATTTCTTTATCACCATCCCTACATTTTTCCCTAAAACCTTGGAAGTTACGAGGAAAAGTCGTAACTTTGCAGAAGAAAAGCTGCACTCGGCAAATTGAAAGCAAGCTTTCTTTGCGCTCGTTTGCATTTTCTTTGCACCGAATAAGTACAACATTTATATTTTTGTGAATATGAGAACAGGCGACAAAGTATTAATATCTCCAGACTTGACACATGCCAAAGACTGGACACAGGGCGAAGTGATTGAAGTTGAGAACAATCCTTTCGTAGGAATTGTCATCTCCGCAAAAACCGCAGATGGGAACATCTTCTTTGGATATAAAGACTTATTTGAACCAGTAAAGGAGGCAGATAGTTTGAAGGCGTATCGTGATGTCAAGAACTCCATAGATACGGCTTTGGAAAAGGGGTGTGAGGAAGGTATGGCGAAAGGGATGGAAAAAGAAAAGCTAGCCACAGTTCGCCGCCTTTTGTCAATGGGTCTTTCTGATGAGCAAGTAGCAACAGCCACCGAACTTCCGCTGGAGGAAATCCAGAAATTGAAGGAACAAGCCTGAACCGGACTGAAGGCCCAGAAGATATAAGGTCACGCAGATTTCGCAGATGACGCAGATATTTTTTTTGCGCTGAATGTTTGAGGTCACAATTTGTGACCTCAAACGGCAGAGGTGGTAACCGCTACTCAACTTATAGTTGAAAAATCAGCAACATCAATCGCCTCATTCAAGTACTTCATTCAGCTACTTCAAGTGCTTCATTCTGCTACTTCAGCCACTTCATTCAGCCAACGAAATTGCCTCTTCCACCCAGCGAAGTCGAATCCATCACCCAGCGAAGTCGTATCTTTAACCCAACGAAGTCGTATCCTTAACCCAGCGAAGTCGTATCCGTCACCTCAATGAAACGTATGAACTTGTGCAATGACGTGCATGATGCGAAAGAGGCTCTTTTGATGGGAACCAGGATGCTTCTGAAATTACGTCCCGACGTATCTTTTGCTACGTCGGGACGCATTTTTTGCTGCATCGGGACGTAATTTTCATTTCCTCAGTTGGCTATGATTCCTCCTCTCACCAGCCATTTTGCAAAGAAGCGGTCACTAACCAGATAGCCAGTCGGAGTCTTGCTTACCAGCTGCTTATCTACCAATGCCTTTAATGCCGTTTTCACGCTGCTCGTAGCTGGAAGATGGTGGGTGCTGATAAACTGCTGACTCAACGGCGAAGATACCAAATGCTCACGAGCTATCGCCCCCAAAAGCATCTGCTGGTTCTCGGTTAGCCAGGCACAATAGTTCTGATAAGTCATCGCCTGCTCCTCAATCAGCTCCAGAATCACCTCATCTACCAGAGACTTCGTAATCTCGGAAGAAGCATGCTCGTAGATGCCATGCAATATCGACTGCACATACCAGGTTACACGATCAGACTGCTGATAAATATAAGAAAAGGTAGATTCATCTATCGACCTGTGCTGAGATGCCAACAAGCGATTGGCAAACTCCCGATACACCTGCTCCCCGATGCAAGGCAAAGACAACACCAGCGAACTCTGGAAGAAAGGACGATTTGCCGACAGAAACATCTCCTGCATCAGGTGCTGCTGACTGCCCGAAAACACGAAATATACATTTGGCAAGAACTGGATATAAGAACGGATCATCGCCTCAACCCCATCCTCCGGATAACTTAATATCTGCTGAAACTCATCAATGGCTATGTAGCATCGCTTTCCCGATTGCTTCAAATACTCAAAGATTCGCTTCAAACTCTCCTTCCCTTCACTCGGTTTCAAGTCTAAAGAAAAAGAAGGAATGCCAGTCAATTCATCTATCGTCAGAGTAGGACGCCAGCTGCTGAAGAATTCCTGTACCTTCCGAAGGGCTGATTGGGAAACAGTATCCAGCTTTCCGATGATTTCAGAAGCCATCAGTTGCACCATCTGCTCCAGATTCTTGGTGGCAAAGATGTCGAGATAGAAACACTTCACTTCCGCGTATTGCTCCTCCATCTGATGGAAGACATGATGAATTAATCCCGTCTTACCCATACGGCGTGGAGCAACCAACGTGATGTTACGTTCATTATGCAGCGAAGAAATCATCTTCTCGGTTTCTTTCTGGCGGTCGCAGAAATACTCGGCGCCCTTATAGCCATATACCACAAAAGGATTGTTCAATCTTGCCATATCTTGTTATCATTCATTATACAAACGTTCATTGCGCTTTTTACGCAACGCAAATTACGCAATAAAAAACGAGACTGCCAAATGTTTTCTAGTTTTTTAATAATAATTATCTCCTAAAGCCGCCTCTGATGTACAGACAACGGAATAAGCAAAAATACTTCACACTGCACTACTGCGGAAAGGTAAAGGCTGAAGCTGCTAGCCCAGGGCATAAAAAATCTGTGTAAATCTGTGAAATCCGTGGGACATAAAAAACTCCCACAGATTTCACAGATTCATTATCTTTAACCCAAGTTTTACATAAACGAAAATTTTTTTTAAGCTATTTGGTGGCAAAGAAAATGCAAACGAGCGCAAAGAAAGCTTGCTTTCAATTTGCCGAGTGCAGCTTTTCTTATGCAAAGATACGACTTTTCCTCGTAACTTCCAAGGTTTTTAGGGAAAAAATACTTGAAAAGGATGGGGAGAAAGAAAAATAGGCGGCTCCCGGAATTGAGAGCCGCCTATAATGTATTATTAAAATAAATGCTTATTCTGCAACAGCAATGATAGCATACTCGTTAGTAATATCGTTGAAGAAGATACGATACTTACCTGCAGTTGCAATCTTGATATCTGAGCTGCCACCATCGTTGAACAACTTACCTGTAGAAGTGAACTCCTGATCTTTTGTGTAGCCCCAGTTTCCACCTTTATTCCAAGCATGATCACCACGAATCTTTAAACCACCTACAGGGAGAGTTGTTTCGATAAACCAGTTGTGAGGAGTAACCTGTGTCATGTCAATGTCATCACCGTCATTCCATTTGCCACCAACTCCGATAAGACTGACATGTTCGAATTCAGTAGGATTCTGATTCTTAAGCTTAGTCCAAGAGTAAGTCATGGTAGAAAAATCTACCTTAAATGTGTAGAATGCACCTGGTTCTGGGCAAATGATAGCACCAGCATTGTTGTCAGATTTTAAGCTACCTGTTGGGGTATTGGCATCAGCCATTGTTGCACTACCATAGGCACTGCTCCAAGTTCCCCAATCGCTACCCAACCAAATCTTCAGGTTGGCATCGGCGTTCCACTGAGTGGTATAGCTCTGAACCATAGGAGTCTCTGCATACATGAGACAGGTCTTGCCTTCAGGTTTATCTGACCAGCCCTGCAATTTACCTACAAGGTAATATTCAGGAGATATTTGCTTGATGGCATAGGTGTAATCCATCATGTTGATCGTAATCTGATAGATACCCGCTTTTTCCAATTTGCCTGCGCCAGGTCCAACTGTCGTACCATCTTCCTTGGTAATAGATGTAACCAAAGAGCCGCTCATGGAAGTGTCGCCGTCAATAGCCACGCCAACGACACCCTTAGGATCATTTTCGATTTCCCAAGGATTACCTGCATCAATATTTCCTTGTGGAATAATCTTCCAATTCTGATTGTCCTTGGTCGTTGTTACCATCAAGGTGAATACAGGATCCTCATATACATCGGCATCAGAGTGGTTGAACTTGACGCAATCGGCAAGTGCCCATTTTCCTTCGCCATACATATCGCCTACGAGATAATAATTGCTGGCAATATATGGAGCCTTAGGAGTTACTACCACATTGATTTTACCAGCGTCGATAAGTACAGCCTGACCATCCTTTACGGCATCCAAATAGACATGAGCATCAAATGTGCGAGCAGTTGGTCGCTTACCATAGGCATTGACAACCAAGTCGCTAAGATCGGCAGCTGCTGCACGACCTTCAATACCCGCATTGAAGGTAGTCTTGGTGGCTCCTTCAACACCTTGTGGTGTTACTTCCACACGAGCATCTGCCAACTGGAAACCTTCAGGAAGAACCGCTGTGTTCAATGTGAAGGTGCTAACACTATCTTCGCTAACATTTGCCAAATCAATGGCATCAGCTGCAGTCGCTGTCAAACCAGGTATTGTTATGGCATCTTCCTGTGGGTTAGTCTGCGGATTTGCCCAATCATTATAGTCATCTCCACATGAAGCCATTGCCATACCCAAGAAAGCGAATGCTATATATTTCGAAAGATTTTTCATTTTGTTTATTACTTAAGTGAATAAAGTTTGTAGGGAAGTTGGTGGTTTTCACACCACCAACCCTCTGATATTATTTCAAGCTACCCTTGCCTGTAGAGAAGTTCAAGTACATCTTCTGACCTACGGCGCAAGCGAGACGAGGTTTTTGGTCACCACCAGTACCACGGTAAGAAATTTGGTCACCTACCAATAAGAACTCAGAGTGCCACCATTCGTTATTAGGGATCTTAACGTAAACGCGCACGCCATCGCCATCCTCACCACCAGGGCAAGCATCCGTAATTGCAGGAGATACAAAGTCGCCATCCTGAGTAGTAGGAACCTCAAACTTACCAGCCTCGTTCAATTCACCATATGAAGAGTCACCGATACAAGAACCCGTCAACCAAACGTTTGGCTCGTTGAACTGAACATTGTACTTGATGTCACGACCTTCAACAGTTGCTGTGACAATCATCAGATACCATCCTGGAGTAGCAGAACTGATGTTTCCTTCATTTGATGAAATCTTATCCTTCAAGTCGCCATCAACAGTAATATCAGCATATCCCTTTTCGTTACCATCCCAAGCCTTGTCTGTATTAATCTTCACACCTGATTCATCAATCCAAACCATGCGCCAGTACATCTCAGGATGTTCATAGACAGGGATAAACTCGAAGCTATTGCCCCAATCCCATCCGCAGAAATTACCTACTACGTAGAGGTGAGCTGGTACTGTCACTGGAGCCAAAGCGTAGAGCAAGTGAACATTACTCAATGTAACAACATTAGAAAGAATGTCTGTGCCTTCTATCTCATCACCAGTTTCAGTGGTCATCACGGCACGCATACGAACATAAACAGGAATATCCATTGGGAAATCTGCCTCTGTCTTACCAGCATTCAACTCTAGGTTTGTGAGCGTAGCTGCCAAAAGTGAAGCATCCACATCTGCCTTTGCAGAATAGAAGTTTTGATCGATGGTAGCGCAATCACTCATATCCTCTTTCAAAGATATTTGAACATTGTACTTGGTTGCAGCAGGGAAGCCATAGTTTGGCTGAGAACAAGTGAGCTGCAAAGTGCTAGAGTGCGCAAGGTCGATATTATTGCTTGCAATAGCTGGAGTATTGAGTACAAACTCCGTTGGAGTGGTGATGGTTGGATTGTCGTCATTGTCGTCGGAACAAGCGGCGAACATTACCATTCCCATCATCAGCAGCAAAGCTGATTTTAATATTTTTTTCATATCTTATTATTTTTACATGAATAAATGTTTAGTCTGGGTAGCCAGGATTCTGATGCAAGTTGCGGTTACTCTGAATCTGAGTCAAAGGAATAGGATAAACATTCTTGTATGACTCGATGTTAGTACCAGCTTTCTCGCCACCTTTCCAATCCCAGTTGTAACCAGTGTTACCACCAAAGAGGTTGAAACGTATCAATGTAGAACGGCGGATACCCTCGAAATAGAACTCACGAGCCCATTCATCACAGATTTCGTTGAGAGAATAGCTTGAAGACTCTGGACGAGTTGTGGCATGAGCACGAGCACGAAGTGTATTCAATACCTTTGTACCATCTGCAGTAGTGTTGCCACCGTTCAAGCGAGCGTCTGCCTCGGCAAAGTTGAGGTAAGCCTCAGCAGCACGCATGAAAGGCCAATCCATATCAGCAAAAGAAGGATCGACATGACTAGAGCCATCACTGTTGTAGTTGATAAACTTGCATACACCATAACCATACTTGTCCTGAGTAATATTATCAATTTCGTATGGTCTGTCCTTACCCCAGAAGATAGCACGGTCATCGTTAGCCTTCTTGGTCATCTCATAAGAAGGAACCTCAGGTGCTACTGAGTTTGGGAAGAATTTCTTCAACAGAGCAGTACGTGGGTGCAAACCTTGCCATTGCTGACCTACTACGCCATTAGAACCATTAGGGTCATCTGTATTAACGTTATAAGTTGGAGTAAATGTACCTGCAATAAGGAAGAGAGAGTTACCATAGCTTGCTGTCTTTCCAGAGATGTTGACAATAGGGAAAATCAACTCCTTAGAAGCAGAACTCTTGTCGTTATCACCCATGAACACCATCTGGTATGCACTCCACTTGCCATCAGCTGTACCTGTGGTATTGATATCGTATGGAGAATCCATTACCTTCTTGGCATATTCTTTGGCCTTTGCCCACTCAGCAGTACCTGTATAAACTTCAGCATTGAGATAAAGTCTTGAGAGCAACAACCAACAAGCAGCCTTATCAACACGACCATAATCAGCGTCACTACCAGTCTTTACTCTTGGCTCGGAGAGGTTTGGCTCTATCTCAGTCAACTCATTGACAAGCCATTCATACATGTCCTTGCGTGACTTCTGCTCAGGCTTACCCATAGACTCAGAGAATGGTACATTTCCGTACGCATCCATCAAGAGATAATATTGCATGGCACGAAGGAAACGGCACTCTGCTGTCTTTGTTGCATCCTCGCCACCTGCTACCTCAAGATATTGGTTACAGAATGTGATACCCAAAGTCAAACGAGTGAAGTACAATTTCATCCAGGGATGTGAAGGATCGAATTTGGCAGAGTTCAACTCTTGCAAACCATCACCCCAGTTACAAGTTGCCTCATCTGTTGGCAACTCGTTGAGACACCACATGGCACGTACCAAACCTGTCATACCATTGTCGGAGAATCCCTTTACATCGCAATCGTCATCACTATTGCTACCACTACCATTTCCGTTAATACCGAAGTTGGCATAGCATTTGTTCAAAAGTCCGTCATTGTTAACCTCTAGGTCAATCTTTGGACTGATTGGCTCTTTGTCGAGGTCGTTTACGCACGATGTTGAAGCCATTCCCAACATGAGGGCAACAGCAGGTGCAAAAACAGTCTTTATATATTTTTTCATTGTCGTAATTCTTTAAATTGTTTAGAAATTCAAGTTCACACCAAGAAGGAAGGTGATTGGACGTGGATAGACATTGTTATCAATACCACTTACAACCTCAGGGTCAAGACCATCATACTTGGTAATTGTGAATACGTTGCTGACAGAACCATATACACGGCCAGAGATTCCCTTCCAAGAACCTGCCTTAAACAAGTTGTTGAATGAATAACCCAAGGTGATATTGTCCATCTTCAAGAATGAAGCATTCTGTACGAAGTAGTCACTGAGCTTAGAACTATTGGCATCAGACATCCATCCCAAAGACTTGACATAGCGATTGACAAGGAAAGAGCCCTGACACCAAAGTGAACCTGTTGTCTTCAGACGCTGTGCCTGCTCAAACTGATTATATACATAGTTGCCAATGCTAGCACGGAGTGAGAATCCTAAGTCGAAGTGTTTGTACTCTACTCTTGTAGAGAAGCCCATCGTAACAGGAGCCATCACGCTCTTGTAGAGATAACGGTCGGAATCTGTAATTTTACCATCACCATTTCTATCTACGACTGCACCCTCTACTGGCTTTCCATCCTTGTCATACAACTGCTGATATACATAGAACGAATTGGCTGCATAACCTGTCTGGTAAGCCAACACCTTATTGCTCTGGTCAATGTTTTCACCAATAAGAACTGGGTCGCCATTGTCACTTACACCATTCAAGTCTGTAATCTTGTTGTCATTATAGGTGAAGTTATAGCTCATCGTCCAATACCAGTCCTTTGTGCTGACAGGAACCCAATTCAAGGCGATCTCAACACCCTTGTTCTCCAAGGAACCAATATTCTGCAAACCTCTATCGGCAGAACCTGCAAGTGCAGCAACAGGAGCCGAGTTAATCAAGTCCTTAGTCTTACGCTTATACACATCAATCGTACCATTGAGGCGATTGTCGAGGAAGCCAAAGTCAAGACCTGCGTTGTAAGTTTCTGTGGTCTCCCACTTCAACTTATCATTGTAGTAAAGAGGAGTATAGATGCTACCATCACCTATGACTGGGTATTGACCGAAGTTTTGACCCTTCTTGTACTGCTTGAACCAGATATAGTTGCTGATACCTTCCTGCTGACCAGTCTTACCATAACCGAGACGAAGTTTCAAGTTGCTCAACCACTTAACATTCTTGAGGAATCCTTCCTCATTGACACGCCAAGCAAATGCGAATGAAGGGAACAAGCCCCAGTGATCTGCAAAACGTGAAGAACCATCATCACGTACAGTCACTGTGAGATAGTACCGATTCAACAATGTATAGTTGGCACGACCGAAGAATGATACGAGGAAGTTCTCGTACTTATCATAGTCAGGAGTATCCTTGAAGATTTCACCTGCATTAGGAGCGGTAGAAGGATAGTACTGCTTCCAACTGTTGTTGTAACGGAAGAAGAAGTGCTGATACTCATAACCACCCATGAGGTCGAAGTGGTGAATCTTATTGAAGTCCTTGTAATACTGAGCGTATGCACTCAACAAGAGATTGCGCTTCAAGTTGGAATTGTCCGTAATACCACCATAATAGATGGTAGAAGGATATGAAGTAGGTTGATTTTCTGTTACAGTACCCTTAGCAACCTCTGCACCCAAAGTCATGTGGAGACGCAAGTCCTCAAATCCATGTACCTTATAGTCGATGTCTGCGCTACCGATGAAAGAGTTCACTTTCTCTACGTTACCACCGAGTTCAAGAAGTGCCAAAGGGTTGCTGGTAGCATCCTTGAATCTAGTATATGGCCATTGTGAATCATTATAACCACTGGCAGATGTAAGCCAGTTGAAATAGCCACCGAAGTTATTAAGCGTCTGCTGCTTACCACTGCCAAGCATAGCTAAGTCTCTCTCAGAAGTAAAGTCGTATGGACTTTGCGTAGGGTCAAAAGTGATGGCTGCACCAATGGCACCTGTATCTGCCTTCTTTGCTTTGGAGTGCATACCCTTGGCATTGAGATTGAGTGTCAAGTGGTTGTCCAACAAAGATGGATTGAGGTTGATGGCTGCTGTATAACGCTTGTAATCAGAGTTTTTAAGAATACCCTCCTGTCCAGTGTAACCGACAGAAACACGATATGGAACGTTCTTGCCAGCTGAACCCGCTACACTAATGTTATGGTCGTGGCTGACAGCAGTGCGATAAATCAGGTCTTGCCAATCTGTATTGGCTGTACCCAAAGCCTTGACAGCATCATCGTCCTCCGCAAAGTTAGATTTGATAAAGGCGCGATACTCATCGCCATCCATCATATCGTATGTTTTTTTCTTCTCAGAGATTGATACGGAACCAGAGTAGCTTACCTGTGGCTTCTGTCCCTTGCTTCCCTTCTTGGTTGTGATGATGATTACACCATTAGAACCACGAGAACCATAGATAGCTGTCGCAGAAGCATCCTTCAAAACATTGAAAGATTCAATATCCTGAGGGTTGATAGTTGAGAGGATGTTTGAACCTGTGTTACCTACCTTATTATTATCCATAGGAACACCATCGATTACGATCAATGGTTCGTTGGATGCGTTCAAAGACGAACCACCACGAATACGAATCTGGGTACCAACGCCTGGCTCACCAGAGTTGCTAGTCACATTGACACCGGCAATTTTACCAGAAATCATGTCCTGTGCATTAACTACAAGACCTTTGTTTTTAGAGTCTGGTGTCAAAGCTGTTACAGAACCTGTAAGGTCTGACTTCTTAACGGCACCATAACCGATGACTACGACTTCGTTCAAAGACTTAGAGTCATCTTTCAACGTAATGTTCATGTTACTAGATGCCTTCACTGTCTGTGGTGTCATACCCAGATAAGTGAAAGTAAGGTTTGCACCTGGCGCTGCGTCTACTGAGAAGTTACCATCCATGTCGGTAATACCTACAGCCTTACCGTTCACTGTAATGGTAGCACCCATGACAGGCTCACCGGAAGCATCCTTCACATGTCCCTTAATTGCATTACTCTGCGCAAAGGAACTCACCG
>OIXW01000447.1_pt1 | contig 12262 bp, 10 predicted proteins | sample 1587951 | NCBI WGS metagenome assembly OIXW01 (sample SAMN03283239) | human gut metagenome | biome: human-associated habitat; material: feces | host: Homo sapiens | place: Peru | collected 2012
CCGCCTCTCCGGTAAGGCTTCTGGATTTGTCCAGATAACTTCCGAAGATCAGCATGGCACCAATACCAATGGATAATGTAAAGAATGACTGACTCAATGCCGCAAATACTACATTACCAACTCCTGCTTCCTTAATCTTCTGAAAATCAGGAATCAGATAGAAGCGGATTCCTTCTCCCGCGCCTTCCATCATTACTGAATGAACCGCAAGGATCACCATAATGATAAGCAGTGCACTCATCATTACTTTGGAGATTTTTTCAATACCATTCTGCAATCCCATGAAACAGACTGCAAATCCGATCAGACAGATGATCACCATCCATAACATCATCGTCGGTGCATTTCCCAGCATATCGGAAAAAGACTGTGTTACTGCTTCCGGAGTCGCTCCAACGAAATCTCCCCGCAGACTCTTCACACAATAGTAGATCATCCATCCTCCTACTGTTGTGTAAAACATCATCAGCATATAACATCCAATAATACCAATAAATTTCAATGGCTTCCAGCAGCTTCCTGCAGGTGCCAGTTTGTCAAAACATTTCGCAACACTTGTGTGGCTTCCCCGTCCTACCGCAAATTCTGCTACCAGAACCGGAATACCGAGAATAACCAGAAAACATAAGTAGATCAGGATAAAGGCCGCGCCTCCATATGCCCCGCAGATATACGGAAACTTCCACACGTTTCCAATACCGATGGCACATCCTGCTGACACCAGGATAAAACCAAGGCGTGAGCCGAAAGACTCTCTTTTCATACTGTTTTTCCCCCTTTATGGAATTGTTATGTGACTGTTCATCAATCATAATCACATAGCTGTGGATGTACTGAACAGTTCAGACAGATATTCACAATCTGCCAATTCAACGCGCTAACGTGTTTTTGCGCACGATAAAAGGGCCTCATGATTCAGCCCTTTTATTTTGCAGCAGACATGATCTGCTCACAATGTTCTGTTTACAAAATCATTACTGCCCGCTCTGTAGTAATGAACTCACCACTTACAGAAATGGGAGTCTTCTCAACTGAGATAAACGAGTCAGGCCTTATTCTTACGTCCACAGCACTGTTTGTATTTCTTACCGCTTCCACATGGGCAGGGATCATTCGGATATACTTTGATTTCTTTTCTCTGAACCGGTTTCTTAGGACCGGCACTGTCATCCTTGTTTGTTCCGGTAACTTTAGCTACCTGCTCACGCTCGATCTTCTGCTCTACATGTACATGGTACAGCATACGAAGAGTATCTTCCTGAATAGATGTGATCATTTCGTTGAACATATCAAATGCACTCATTTTATATTCAACAACCGGATCTCTCTGTCCATAAGCAGCAAGTCCGATACCCTGACGAAGGATTTCCATATCATCAATGTGATCCATCCACTTGCTGTCAATGCATTTCAGAAGTACAACTCGCTCTAATTCACGAAGCTGCTCCGGTTCCGGGAACTCTGCTTCTTTTTCTTCATAGAGCTTCACTGCCTCTTCTTTCAGTTCATGTCTGATCTCATCGCGTTTCTTGCCTTTTACACTCTCAGCTGTAAGCGGTCTGATCGGAATGATCGGAGTAAGAACACCGTTAAATTCATTCAGATCCCACTCTTCAGAATCTACATCATCAGAGAAACACATATCAACATAAGTATCCACTGTATCCTGAATCATCTTATAGATTGCTTCACGCATATTCTCACCGTCGAGAACCTGACGACGTTCTTTGTAGATGATCTCACGCTGTTCATTGTTTACCTGGTCATAATCAAGAAGATTCTTACGAATACCAAAGTTGTTAAACTCAATCTTCTCCTGAGCTTTCTCAATTGCATTGGAAAGCATCTTGTGCTCAATCTGTTCATTCTCTGCAACACCAAGAGATGTAAAGATCTTCATCAGTCTCTCAGAACCGAACAGACGCATCAGGTCATCTTCCAGGGAAATATAGAAACGGGATTCACCCGGATCTCCCTGACGTCCGGAACGTCCGCGAAGCTGATTATCAATACGTCTGGACTCATGACGTTCTGTACCGATGATCATCAGACCACCCGCATTTCTTGCCACATCATCCAGCTTGATATCTGTACCACGACCAGCCATGTTAGTGGCGATCGTAACTGCTCCTGCCTGACCTGCCTGTGAGACAATCTCTGCCTCAAGTTCATGGAACTTGGCATTCAATACATTATGTTTGATTCCCTGTCTCTTCAGCATACGGCTGAGAAGCTCGGAAGTTTCAATTGTAATGGTACCGACCAGTACAGGCTGCTGTTTCGCATGAGCTTCCACTACAGCATTGACAACTGCGTTGAATTTCTCTTTCTTTGTCATATAAACAGCATCTTCATGGTCAACTCGGATAACCGGTCTGTTAGTCGGGATCTCTACAACGTCCATTGCATAGATATCACGGAATTCTTTCTCCTCTGTGACAGCTGTACCGGTCATACCGCCCTTCTTATCATATTTATTAAAGAAGTTCTGGAAAGTGATGGTTGCCAGAGTCTTGCTCTCACGTTTAATCTTAACATGCTCTTTCGCTTCGATTGCCTGATGAAGACCATCTGAGTAACGGCGTCCCGGCATGATACGTCCGGTGAATTCATCAACAATAAGGATTTCATCATCTTTAACTACATAATCCTGATCCTTATGCATCAGGTTATGGGCGCGAAGTGCAAGTGTAATATTATGCTGGATCTCCAGATTCTCCGGATCTGCCAGGTTTTCAATATGGAAAAATTTCTCAACCTTATGAACGCCCTGCTCTGTAAGGTTTACGATCTTATCTTTTTCATTTACAACGAAGTCACCTGTCTCGATAACTTCTTCACCCATGATGGCTGCCATCTTGGTCATCTCATGGCTGGCTTCACCGCGCTCTAACTGCTGAGCAAGGATATCGCAGGCCTCGTATAACTTGGTTGACTTACCGCTCTGTCCGGAAATGATCAGAGGGGTACGTGCCTCGTCGATGAGAATGGAGTCGACCTCATCGATGATACAGTAGTGCAGATCTCTCTGTACCAGCTGTTCTTTATAGATAACCATGTTGTCACGCAGATAATCGAAACCGAGTTCGTTGTTCGTAACATAGGTAACATCACAGTTGTATGCAGCACGACGCTCATCCTGCTTCATATCATTTAAAACAACACCGACTGTCAGGCCAAGAAACTCATGGATCTTTCCCATTTCTTCCGCATCTCGTTTAGCCAGGTAATCGTTGACTGTTACGACATGCACACCTTTGCCTTCCAGTGCATTTAAATATGACGGAAGTGTGGCGACAAGTGTTTTACCTTCACCTGTTCTCATCTCTGCGATACGTCCCTGATGGAGAATGATACCACCGATGAGCTGCACACGGAAATGTTCCATTCCAAGAACACGCTTGCCGGCTTCACGTACAACCGCAAATGCCTCAGGAAGCAGATCATCCAGTGTCTCTCCCTCTTCAAGACGTTTCTTAAATTCTCTTGTTTTTCCTCTGAGTTCTTCGTCGCTTAACTTCTGCATGTCCGGGCGCAGGCTCTCAATTTTCTCAACCAGAGGCATGATACGCTTAACCTCTCGCTGGCTGCGGGTCCCGAATACTTTTGAAAACATATTCATATTAGGTTTTACTCCTGTTTATTTCTTTTTTATACAAGCATTGCTGCCATATAACAATTGCTACTGTGCGGAATAATTTCTGTTCACTCCGTCCACAGCAGACATGTCAGCAGCATGCGAACATTACAAACGCTTACTATAATACACAATACTTGTATATTCTAACACTTTCCGTTATGGAAAACAATGAATTTTTCATGAACAAACCAAGAAAATTACGGAGTCACCAAAATTTATCGCTTTGTATCCACGATCAGTCTGCCAAATTTCTGCAGTTCCTTTTTGGCCTGTATAAAATCCGGTAAATGCCACTCCCAGTTCGGAGAACCAATGGTTCCCGGTGTGTTGATATGGCCCTCTTTTCCAAGTCCAAGAATATCTGCCAACGGAATGATCGCATATTCTGCCTGATTCTGCATGGTGTACTGCAGGAATCTGTCCTTGACAGAGCCCTGTGATGCTCCCGCCTTCTTTAACATCCGGCGGATTTTTCTTCTGGCTGCAGTGCTCATATTTCCATACCACTGCATGATCGTATCATTGTCATGAGTTTCTGTGTAGAAAATCATGTTTTCCACATCATCGAAGGTATCTCGGGCATATTTTCCACCTGTTTCTATGGAAAAGATCAAAATCTTCATTCCCTTCAGATGATAATGATCTTTCAGCATCAGAACCTCCGGACGAAGCAGGCCCAGATCCTCAGCTACCAGATCTAACCCCGGAATTTCTTTCTGAAGTGTATCAATGACCTCATATCCCGGTGCCTCGATCCATTCGCCATCAATAGCAGTCGGGCAGTCTGCCGGAATTTTCCAGTATGTATCAAATGCCCGGAAATGGTCGATCCTTATAATATCAAACAATTTGTTGCTATAGCCGATCCTGTCCACCCAGAATCTGTAATCCTGTTCCTTCATATGCTCCCAGTCATAGATCGGATTTCCCCATCTCTGTCCTGTAGCACTGAAATAATCAGGCGGTACTCCGGCGATGAAGATCGGACGTCCATCTGTATCAAGAAGAAAGTTATCTTTTCCACCCCATACGTCTACAGAATCCTGTCCCACATAGAAAGGAACATCTCCCATAATCTGGATTCCGGCATCGTTTGCAGCCTTCTTCACCTTCATCCACTGTGTGTAGAAAATATACTGAAGAAACATCTGATACTGTGCCTCTGTCTCCACCTCTGCCGGTAACTTCTGTCTGTTCTCCGGCCAGGTTCTGTATTCTTCCGGCCAGTCATTCCAGCATTCTCCGTTATTTGCTTTCTTTAATGCGCGGAACACACCATACTCATATACCCATTCCTGTGAAGCAAATTCTTTATATGCTGTTTCTTCCTGTCCCTTTTTCTCTGTAAAAACATCAAACGCAGTTCTTAAGAAAGGCTCTCTGTACTGGCGGACAGCCTCATAATCTACTCTTGTAGCTCTCTCCTGAAATTCCTTTGGATGTTCCTTTAACAGACCTTCCTCTGCAAGCGCATCAAGACTGATATATAACTCATCCCCTGCACAGGAGGAATATGGCTGGTATGGGGAATTACCATAGCCAACCGGATTCAGTGGCAGTATCTGCCATATCTTTACATGATTCTCCTTTAATAACTCGATAAATTGGAATGCAGATTCTCCAAGTTCTCCGGCACCAATACGGGACGGAAGTGCGGAAACTGGCATTAATACTCCGGCTTTTCTCATGTTTTTGTGCTCCTTCCTTCTTTTTACATTTCTTTATAAAATTTCGGTAACTGTTCTTCAGCAATCTATTCAAACAGAACATTCCACCAGAATATACAAGTCAATATTCCATTGCCGCAGACAATCCGGAATGGATTTTAACTTGTAATTTTTTAACTGCTGATCAGTTACAAATTTCATAATATCTTTTGATATTTTAACATATTCAGGCCTCTGCGTCAAAGCATTCCTTATGCGTTAAAGGTATATATTTTTCCTGACAAAAAAGCTCCCTTACAGGGGGCATTTTGTCTCTCTGTAAGGAAGCTTTTCTTTATGAAAACTTTTTTATGGCTGTCTATGTTTCATATTTTGGATCTTATAAACAGATTTAGAATTCCGGTTCGATCAGACCGTAAGTATTGCCTTTACGTTTGTAAACTACATTTACCTGCTCTGTCTCTGCATTGTAGAATACAAAGAAATTATGTCCGAGCAGTTCCATCTGTACGCATGCATCTTCCGGATACATTGGTTTGATTCCGAATTTCTTGGTACGGATGATCTTAACTTCTTCATCCTCATCGTAGTCCTTGTCCAGATATGCTTTCTGGAAGCTGGCTGCTGCCTGCTGTTTGTCTACAATTTTATTTTTGTACTTGCGAAGCTGACGTTCAATGACTTCCTCTACCAGATCGATTGATACATACATGTCATTGCTTACCTGTTCGGAACGAATGATATTTCCTTTTACAGGGATTGTCACTTCAATTTTCTGTCTTTCTTTTTCAACACTTAAAGTTACTACAACTTCGGTGTCAGGAGTGAAATACCTTTCCAGTTTACTGAGCTTGTCCTGGACTGCTGTCTTAAGACCTTCTGTAACTGTAATATTTTTTCCGCTGATGATAAACTTCATGCTTCCATCCCCTTTGCTGTTTGATGAACCTATTATAACACACATTTTTGAATTTTAACACTATTTTATTAAAATTTCACATTTTTTCTGTTTACTTCAGAAATAACTTTAAAGTTCCTTTGTCATTATGGGGAAATAGCAAAAATTCTGTAATTGTTCTGTACATTTTCACAGTGATTCCTGAGATTACTATAAAAATTAGTTAAAGTTTAATCAGTTCTGAGAATGAAATATTTCCGCCAAAAAGATCCAATGCACTGCCTACTGTGACATCCAGTCTGTCTTTTCCATATTTTCGCAGATCCTCAATATCCTTCATGGAGCCAACTCCACCTGCGTAAGTAACCGGATTTCCTTTATACTCCCCCAGCAGAGATGCAAGTTCTGTTTCAACTCCGCGTGCCTTTCCCTCCACATCTACTGCATGGACCAGAAACTCATCGCAGTAACTTCCCAGTTCTTTCATAATATCCAGTGTCACAGTGACATCTGTAAATTTCTGCCAGCGGTCTGTCACAATATAGTATTTTCCATCTTTTCTGCGACAGCTCAGGTCAAGAACCAGCTTCTCTTTTCCCACAGTCTCTTTCATTTTGTTCAGATTTTCCCAGGAAATCCTTCCATCTTTAAATACATAGGATGTAACGATTACATGACTGGCACCTGCATTAAGATATTCCTCTGCATTTTCCGGGTTCACTCCTCCGCCGATCTGTAATCCTCCCGGATAAGTATGTAATGCAAGAATCGCCTGTTCTTTTGTTGATTCATAGTATGGGGAGTCATGACCATTTAACAGAATTACATGTCCTCCTTTTATCCCTGCCTTTTTATATAATTCTGCATAGAAAGATGCATCCTGCTCAGATACAAAATTCTCACTTGCCTGATCCTGTACGTCCGTAAGGCTCCCACCTACAATCTGCTTTACTTTTCCATTATGTATATCAATACATGGGCGAAATTTCATAAAATCCGTACCTCCATATCCGTTATATGTACTCTCAGAATCTTTTTGTACTTATAGCAAGCCTCTTAAATTAATGCATTTGAGACAGTTCAGCAGAGTGCGAAAGACAAGGAAGATATCTGCAGGCGTGCTGACGCAGGATTTCAGTTACTGTTCACTCCGTTCACAGTAACGGATTTCACGCTCTGATGAGCTGAATCAATATGCATTATTTACAATGATTGCTATAGTTAGATGCAAAAACAAATGCAATAAAAACTTCGGGAGTACACTATTTGAATTTTACCGATTTAATACGATAATACCATAAATTATTCCTGATGTCTATCTTCCTTCTGCCGCATTGCCAACAGCATCACCCACATCTTCTACAGCATTACCTACCCCTTCGCCCAGATCTTTGACGCTGTTTCCCAGTTCACCGGATACTGTGCCGTCACCGTTGTTGTTTTCATCAATTCTGGTATTATCTGCAGTGTTATCTGTTGCATTGCTATTCTGTTTTGTCTCATTTTCTGCAGCTTCATCCTCTGCGGCAGTTCCATTGTCTGTGACGGTTCCACCATTATTTACATTTTTATCTGCCGCATTGTTTCCTGATGTGCTATTTCCATTTGTATTGTTTTCTCCTGCGTTATTTTCCATGTTATCATCGTTTGCAGCATTATTATCCGTCATATTTTCTTCGTTTGTGTCTGCCTCATCAGCTGCTTTATTTGCATTTCCACATGCTGTGAATATGCACAGTGACATAATAAGTGCTGTACCTGTCAGAATCTTTTTTACCTTTATTCCCATATTCATCTCCTGTTCCCGGAAAGCATTCTGCCGGTCCATGCAGCAGAACCTCTCCGTCTTTTCATGTTTTTATATTATGTTTTTAATATGTACCAAAAACTCAATACTATTCTGGAAAAAATTTACTTTTCATGCTATGATTTAAATAACACAAAATAGATTACTCCGTACATATATACTCCCACAATCTAGCGTACCGACAAGTTGCTATAGCAGGATTTCACTCATTAATGAGATGGATTGACTGCAGTATTTTACGGAATATCTATAACTCATATTTACAGGAGGTTATCATGAAAAGAAAAAGGAACCATTCACTTCGCAGCTCTGTTTTCATATTTCTGGCTGCACTTTTCCTGCTGTTTACCTGCAGTGTTTCTACTATCTATGCATCCACACTTCAGAAACCTGATATCGCAGCATCGGGAAAATTTGTAAAAAACGGCGATTACTGGATTTACCGCTATGATGATAAAACCATCGCCAAAAATGTATTTCTGAAAATTGACAAAAAGACCTATTATTTTAACAAACTCGGACACCGCTGGTGCAGCTGGCATACGATCAAAGGCAAAAATTATTATTTCGGAACCAGATCTCAGGGATATCTGATAAAGAATTCTCTTATCAAATATAAAGGAAATTATTACTATGTCGGTAAAGACGGTGCCATGGTTACCGGATGGTACACTGACAAATCCGGAAAGAAATACTATTTTGGCAAAGACGGAAAAGCAGTTACAGGAAAACACAAGATCAAGGGAACTTACTATTACTTTAACCAGAATGGTACTGTCACCCACACCGGATTAAATTATTCCCTTTCCTCTGACTGTGCACTTCTCATGAATGCAGATACCGGTCAGATTATTTATGGCAAAAATGAAAATGTTGCTCATGCCAACGCCAGCACAACCAAGATTATGACCTGTATCCTTGCACTTGAAAACTGTAAATTAAACGAAAAAGTAAAGTTCTCCCCTTACGCAGCATCTATTGAACCCAGCAAGCTTTATGCAAATGCAGGAGAAATATTTTATCTGAAAGATCTGCTTTATTCCCTGATGCTTCCCTCCCACAACGACACCGCAGTTGCCATTGCCGAACACGTCAGCGGTTCCACTGCAAAGTTTGTTAAATTAATGAATAAAAAAGCAGCAGAGATCGGATGTACGAATACACATTTCGCAACCCCAAATGGTCTGGATGCAGGGTATAACCATTACACAACAGCTTCTGACCTGGCAAAAATTGCCCAGTATGCGATCAAAAAGCCTATGTTCCGCAAACTGGTGAGCACCGGCTATTATTCTTTCTCTAATCTCAACACCGGCAGAAGCTATTCTATCGGCACCACCAACGCCCTGCTCGGCAATGTTCCGGGAGTTCAGGGTATGAAAACAGGCTATACCAACAAAGCAGGCTATTGTTTTGTCGGACTTTCTTATTCCGCAAGGGGAAACACCTATATTTCTGTTGTCCTGGGTGCAGATTCATCTTCTGCCCGCTGGCAGGATTCCAGAACATTGCTGACTTACGCATATAATCATTGATCAGAATTATTATAGCAGCATACAGGCCAATATTACAAAAAAGGAAAGTGTTCTGAAACATCAGATACACTTTCCTTTTATATATTTTATTTCACTGCTATGAAGATACTGAAAATTACCAGTTATCAATTTTTACTGCATTCCTGATTATTTTGCACTGATAACATCGCTCATATCATATCTTCCTGCCGGTTTGCCTGCAAGGAATTTCGCAGCTTCAACAGCACCCTTTCCAAATACAGCTTTGGAATATGCAGTATGCTTAAATTCAATCACTTCATCCGGACCTGCGAAGATCACTTCGTGTTCTCCTACGATTGTTCCACCGCGGACTGCTGAGATACCGATTTCCTTATCATCCCGCATCTCACGTCTCTGGCTGCGGTCATAGATATAATGATACTGGTTATCCATTGCCTCATTAATGCTGTCAGCCAGTGCAAGTGCTGTTCCGCTTGGTGCATCCAGTTTCAGTCTGTGATGCTTCTCAACAATCTCCATGTCAAATCCTGCTGTTGCCAGAACCTTTGCCGCATCCTGAAGCAGTTTCATCAGAGTATTGATTCCAAGAGACATATTTGCAGATTTCAGAACTGCGACATTCTTAGATGTCTCTTCCACCTTTGCGAGCTGCTCCTCGCTTAAACCGGTTGTACATAATACAACCGGGAGTTTGCGTTTCTCACAGTAAGCAAGAAGTGCATCTGTTGCTTTTGCAGAAGAGAAGTCGATAAGGGCATCTGCCTCTACCTGACATTCTTCCATATTTGTATATACAGGGTAGCTGTTCTTTCCCTGATCTGCCACATCGATACCTGCTACGATCTCAGCATCCGGATCCTTCTCCACAAGTCCGGAGATTACCTGACCCATGTGACCGTTACAGCCATGCATAATAATCTTTACCATTTGTCTATTCCTCTCAATTCCAGTATATCGGCAAGTTGATTTTCCGAACAATCCTGCGGTTATATTTATGCAAGTTTAATTCCGAAATTCTTCAGTTCTTCAGCAAGTTTTGCCTTGTTTGCATCTTCCATCTCGGATAATGGCATACGAAGTGGTCCCACTTCTTTACCCATCAGATTCAGAGCTGCTTTCACCGGAATCGGGTTTACTTCACTGAACAGTGCATGAATTAACGGGATTGCCTTTAACTGGATTTCTGCTGCACCCTTTGTATCTCCTTCAAGGAATTTCATAACCATATCATGTGTTTCCTTAGGAGCAACATTAGAAAGTACGGAAATTACTCCAAGTCCGCCAAGTGAAAGGATCGGAAGTACCTGATCATCATTTCCGGAGTAGAGTTCAATGCAGCCATCAGCCATGGACATCATGGTTGCAATCTGTGAAAGATCTCCGCTTGCTGCTTTGATACCAACAATATTCTTAACATTTTTAGCCAGAGCTACTGCTGTTGCAGGCTGAATGTTACAACCTGTACGGCTCGGAACATTGTACATAATGATCGGTGTTTCCGGAACTGCCTCTGCAATAGCTGTATAATGAGCGATCAGTCCTTTCTGAGTCGCCTTGTTATAATATGGAGTCACTATAAGAAGTGCATCTGCACCGTAAGAAGCAGCCTCCTTTGACATCATAATTGCAGTTTCCGTACAGTTGGAACCTGTACCTGCGATAACCGGAACACGTTTGTTTACCTTGTCGATTGCAAACTTAATTGTCTTAAGATGCTCTCCATGCGTCATCGTTGATGATTCTCCTGTTGTTCCGCAGATAATGATCGCATCTGTACTGTTTGCAATCTGATACTCCAGAAGTTCCTCCAGTTTATCATAATTAACCTTGCCATCTTCATACATAGGGGTTACGATTGCAACACCTGCACCTTTAAAAATTGCCATTTGCCTTCCTCCTTTATTCTTCTGTAATTTCCATACAGATTACTGTCCATTCATAAACAATAATCAGGTTTTATACACCTTATACAATCTCTGTTGTCAGTGTAGTTATGCTGTCTGCATATTTACGCAGGCTGTCCGGTAACGTCCGTCCCGTAAGCAGAATATGCATACTCTCGTCCTTCATCTTCAGGATATCACCGATTGCCTCTGCAGTGGTGATCCCGTAATCCGGAAGTGCAAGAATCTCATCCAGGAGCAGAAAATCGCATTCCTGCGTTGCGATCACTTTGCGCGCAAAATTCAAAGCATTGAGAATATTGGTTTTCTCCTCTGCCTTCTCCTGCTCATTCAGCTCCTCATATCCTTCATCATGCTTCTCAAAACGGAATATCTTAATATCCAGATTATCCAATTCCTCCAGGAAATCCAGTTCCCTGCGCTCTCTTCCTTTCAGAAACTGAATAATAATGACGCTTTTACCCTGTGCGGAAGCTCTCAGACACTGACCGATCGCCAGAGTTGTCTTTCCCTTTCCCCCGCCACAGTAAACCTCTGTAAATTCTTTTTCCATAACAAACAATTCCTCTTATCGTTATTGAAATTGTACCTTCTTCTCTGTGTCATTACAGACATGATAAACAGCAGTCTGTTTTCGACTTCTGCGATGAGCTTCCGGCATATTCACGCCGGAATGCCTCGTGGAACAGCAGGCTGCCATAGTTATCTGAATACGCTTATATTACCGCAGTTTATGAAGAATTGCAAGTGTTACTGTTTACAGTAATCGTTACTGTTCACTCCGTTCACAGTAACGTAGCCAAAATTCATTCCAGATTGCCTGCGGCAA
>OIXW01000451.1_pt1 | contig 12208 bp, 8 predicted proteins | sample 1587951 | NCBI WGS metagenome assembly OIXW01 (sample SAMN03283239) | human gut metagenome | biome: human-associated habitat; material: feces | host: Homo sapiens | place: Peru | collected 2012
CAAGCATCCCATGAAACGCCAGAATGATAGATGGACTTTCTTTGATTTTCATAAGCTGTCCTCCCCTATGTCTTACACGCACCTAGAAAAGGAATTTTTCTATTATAATAACGCTTTTAGAGGAAGTTTGTTACACTTGTTTTAAAACATCGTATGACTGCACATAAATTCATAGAAAATTTGTTGCATAATCACAGTTTTGTTTATCTGCATCGCTATTGAGGACGAATACGGCAACACTCCGGCACAGCAGGCGGAACTGGACTGGCTGCTCTACAACAAGCCCTTGGGGTATGCTCAGCTTGTGCTGGGTGGTGAGATTGAGCATTATCTCTCACTTGGCTGTGACCATGGCAGGTTAGAAGATTGACCTTTAATTAAAATATTCCCAACAGACCAACAGCCCTCTACTTGCAGTCGTTGCAAATAGAGGGCTGTTGTACATTATTGTTCTTTTGCTTCAGAACCGACCTTCTTTAAATCTGAATGACCAGCAGTTCTCTTTGCATAATATCTGAGTTATGTGTAACAACAAATAGCGTGCAACCAAGCTCTTTAAAACGATCAGTTTTCAAAGGAGAAACTATCCAGTAAGGTCAGCAGATAATCGTTTGGAATACCAGCCGTCTCACTTTTTTGAGCATTTTCATTGCGGACATAAAGGGCATAGTCTGTTGCATGGTGTTGGAACATGGTATACTGTGCAGTTGTACAGCCAGCACGATCCTGTACTGTGTAGATTTCAAAGCACTTTCCTGACTTCGATGTGTAAAGCTTTTTGGAAATGCTGTAATTCTGTTTAGGGAATGTTTTCGTATACGTTTTCTGAGAACCGCACATTCCATCCACATCATAAAATGTGTTGGCGCAAAGTGAAATACTTACATTTCCGTCCAGCCAGTATCTTGTATATTCCGTCTCCATGACTTTGGTGGAGGAATTGAAAAAGACATTTATTTGATCTTTTTGGGCAATGCTATGCTCCATGGTATCCAGCAAAGCGTTTTCCACAAAATGAACGCCGAACAGCTGCTCGATCTGCTCCTGCGATTCTGGTGTTATAGAGTAGAAAGTTGCTCCGGTGCGGGCTCGTTCCTTCACGGTTTGTCGAACCGATTTGTCAATTTCCGTATTGCTTATAACCTCATTTATTTCAGAGACATAGCAAATCTGTGTATCCTCCGACCTATACGCAATTGAACTACTCATATCTGCTTCGAGTGCATTTGAGACGGGACTTAGAAGAACTACTACCCCCAGTAACATAGCAAAGGAGAAGGTTAAACTTTTCTTCATGATTTTCGCCTCCTTATTTTATCGCTAGTCAAGAAATTGGTGCAACATTTTAAGTTCACGCCCGGTTTGGCAATCTTCAATTTCAATATACCATAGAATTTTTTGAAATCAAGACCTTTGGCAAAACTGGTCGTTTTGGCGGCAAAAGTGGTATGTCAAACCACTTGTCAGGCGCAAATGCACAGTTTATAATAGTGTCAGCAACATTACTTTGTGGAGGACGACAAAATGGTGAGGTATCGAATTGCAGTCTGCGATGATGAACCGTCAGAACTTGAAGATATTGTTCAAATCGTTCGGCGATATGATGTCCATGGCGACTTTGACATCGAAAATTACACAGACGGTGCAATGCTTTTAAGTGATTTGCAGCTAAAAAAGAAATCCTTCAATCTTCTACTGCTTGACATCGAAATGCCTTCAAACGGATTCCAGATGGCGCAAACCTTAACACAGATGGAAAAGCATCCGTTGGTGATCTTTGTTACAAAGCGGCATGAATACGCTGTGCAGGGGTATGGCATTGCATTTCGGTATTTAGTGAAACCACTTGATGAATCGCTTTTTGCTGCTGCAATGGATGCAGTCGTTCAAGAATTGGATTCCAAACACTTTACCGTTGAATATGAAGGAGCCACACTCTCATTGGAAACATCGGACATTTATTATCTGGAAAGCCATGGGCATAAAGTCTTGATTCATTGTAAAGGTCAAGACCTCACACTGCGAATGACGATTCCAGAAGCCTTAGAACAGTTGCCGAAAAGGTGTTTTGCTTCACCCCATAAAAGCTATCTTGTCAACATGGAGCATATTGTCTATGCCACTGGAACGACAGTTGTTCTGTCCAGCGGAAATCAATTGCCAATCAGTCGGAGGAAGCGTCAGGAGTTCAACCAGAGCTTTAACGCTTATTTGGGAAGATGATATATTATTTTGTTGAATTTGCCGGGAGCTTTGCCAACATTGCGTTGCTCGTACTTTTCGTTGGCCGTTTATTCCAGAAAAAAGATTTGTATTTGCGATGGTTCTATCTTTATATTGCGCTTCTAATGGCTGGGCAATGTATATTGAGCCTGTTTCCCACTTGGGTAATGCCGCGAACGATTTACCTCCTTCTGGGAGGGTTTCTTCTTGCGATGCTGTTTTATGAAGTACAATTGTGGCAAGCCATCTTTGCAAGTGCTGCATTTTTTACGTTGATTGCAGTGGTTGAAGTTCTTGCAATGCTCCTTATCGGGCTGCGCATCCCAGATACAGAGATCCTAATGCAAGCGGGAGCAGCCAGACTGATTTATGTGGTGTTCTCAAATCTGATACAGATTCCATTGGTTGTTTTAATCTCGCATTTTTTCAGTCGAAAAGAAAATGTTCTTCGTATTCTTTGGCTGCTGCCAATCATCGCTATCCAAATTGCTAGTATCGCAGTTTGTTATGTGGTACAGTACCATGCAGCGGATGAAAATTTTCCAGACTACCTGATTGGCTTGATGGTGGTACTCCTCTTAATGAATATCCTGATTGTTTTCTATGTGGAAGCCCTCCGAAAAAATGAGCAGGAAAAATTCAGAGCGGAATTTAACGAGCAGCAATATCGCTTGCAGATGGAGTATTATCAGCAGCTAAAGGAACGGCAGGAAGAAACAAGAGCCCTTTGGCACGACATCAAAAAATATATTCTGGCAATGCAGGCAGTTGCGGAACGCGGGAATTCCGAAGAACTTCACAAAATTGTACGAGATGCAACGGATGCCTTTGAACGTTCCAAAAATATTTCTACGATTGGAAATCCAGTTGTGGACGCACTGCTGAATCAGTATTTACATACAGCAGAAGAAAACGGCATCAAAGTTACTCTGGACGTAACGATTCCAGAAGTTCTATCTATATCTCCGTTATCTTTAAGCATCCTGATTGGAAACACATTCGACAATGCAATTGAAGCTTGTTGTGACTTGCCGCCAGAACAACGAAAGATCCATTTGCAGCTGCGCAAACAGTATCGAAGCCTTTTCTACCGCCTTGACAATCCATACAGTGATATCTCGCGCAGCCTTCGGGTTGGCAGTCACCATGGATATGGACTGAAAAATGTAAAACGTGTGGTGAAGGAAAGCGATGGCGATTTTTATGCCGAAAAGAAGAATGGAACTTTTACCGTGAAAGTTCGATTGAACTGCGAAAATTAAATATGTTTCCAAAGCCAAATGATCAGCCTCCATACTGATTGTTTGGCTTTTTATTTTCTGAAAAGGAGCGTGATGCCATGACCCAACCCAAAACCGACCTTGCCTACCTCCGCAACGAAAAAGCCAAAGCAGAGCAGAAGCTGCGCTCTTGCCAGCACCGGGAGAAGATCCTTGAACGCCAGATGTCGGAGCTGAACCGGAGAGAGCGTGTGCACCGTCTTTGTACCCGTGCTGGAATGCTGGAAAGCTTTCTGGTCTGTCCGGGAGAACTGACCGACGATCAGGTGATGGAACTGCTGAAAATCTCGTTCCGTCAACCGGAAGTCGTGCTGGCACTTGCAAAGATGGTGCATGACGTTCACGAACGCAGCAACGTCCAAAACCCTTTAGAATAAAGGGCGCAATTATACACCGTTCCGGTGAAATTGCGGTCTTGCAGACGGCTCGATGAAATCGAAGCTGGCGTTTGTGCGCCAGCCCGATTCCATCCCAAGGAAAACTGCATTTTCCTTGCGCTGCTTTGCAGCTATCCTTTTGCGGCTCCCGCCTAAGACCGAAGCGCATGGCACTCCGTTCCCAAGGCGGCGAGCACAACCGAATACGATTCCAGACCGTTCATCAAGAGCAATCTTGCTGGGCGGTCTTTTTGTTTGGGGGTGATGCCTATTCCGTGTCCGCATTTCAAAATTACCATCGTCAAGCGCAGCCAAGGGCAGTCCGCTGTTGCCGGGGCCGCTTACCAGAGCGGCGAACGGCTGTTCAGCGAGTACGACCAGAAAACAAAATTCTACAACAAGAAGAAAGAACTTGTCCACGCCGAGATCATGCTGCCGTCCCATGCGCCGCCCGGATATGCAGACCGGGCAACCCTCTGGAACGCCGTGGAAGCCGTGGAGAACCAGTGGAACTCCCAGCTTGCCCGGCGCATCGTGCTGGCGTTCCCGGTGGAGGTGCCGAAAGAACAGTATTTGAAAATGATTCGGGAATTTTGTCAGGAGCAGTTTGTTTCCAAAGGGATGATTGCTGACTTTGCCATCCACGACAAGGGAGATGGAAACCCACACGCCCACATTCTGCTGACGCTCCGGGCAATGGACGCGCACGGCAAGTGGCTTCCAAAAGCCCGAAAGGTCTACGACCTCGACGAAAACGGTGAGCGCATTCAGCTCCCTTCCGGGAACTGGAAGTGCCACAAGGAAAACACGGTGGACTGGAACGACCAGAAGTACGCCGAGGTCTGGCGGCATAGCTGGGAAACCATCACCAACCGCTATCTGGAAGCAGCTGGCAGACCAGAACGTGTTGACCTGCGCTCCTTTGAGCGGCAGGGCATCCAGCAGATACCGACCGTGCATCTCGGCCCCGCCGCACACCAGATGGAAAAGCGTGGGGTGGAAACCTTTCTCGGCAACCTGAACCGGGATATTCGTGCGGCCAACAGCCTGATGCAGTCTGTCCGCAGTGCCATCCGTGGGCTGCAACGCTGGATTGCAGACCTGAACGAAAAGAAGCAGCTTCTTCTGGACGCTCTGGAAAAGGCGAAAGAACCCACGCTTTCTGATTTGCTGGTGGACTACTTCAACCTCCGCAACGAGCAGCGCAGCGATTGGTCTGCAAGGCAAAACTGAAATGCACTGTCCGGGACTTTGAGGAAGTCAAACGGGCTGTGGACTACCTGAAAGCCCATTCTTTGAACACCATCGAGGATTTGGACACTGCAATTTCTAACCTAAATCAGACCGCCGCTCCGAAGAGACCGGAGCGGCAGAAGAACACACCGGAACTTTAAGGAGGAAGAAATATGACCTACACGCAAACCCAGATCGACCGTGCAAACGCCGCCAATCTGGAAAAATTTCTCCGGGCGCAGGGCGAAACGCTGGTGCGCAGCGGAAAGGAGTATCGCTGGAAAACCCACGACAGCCTGACCGTCTGCGGAAACAAATGGTTCCGGCACAGCCAGAGCCAAAACCGCCGCTCCCAAGAATCCCAATTTATAAAAAGAACGCAGGCAGAACTTGTCGCAAAGGCGAAGGCTCTGCCTGCTTTTTTGCACCCCTGCCGCACTTTTCTCTTTGCCGCAAATGTGCTACAATAGCCTTAGCATAAGGAAAAGGGGAACGCGCATGGCCAGAAACAGGCAGAACCTGAACATCATCTATATCTCGGACCGAATGCGGGAGACGCTACGGCCCATAGCGTCCTGTGCGCTCACGGCGGTGGTGGCCCCCATGGGCTACGGTAAAACGACGGCGGTGCGCTGGTTCTTGGCAGAGCAGGCCAAGGCGGGGGCCGTGGTGCTGCAAGCCAGCATCTACTCGGATAACCGCTCCATCTTCTGGAAAAGCGTGCAGAAGGCCTTTACCGCCGCCGGGCTGACGGTGCTGGAGGGCTACGACTGCCCCGCCGACGCCAGCGGCGCGGCTTTGCTGCTGGAGGACCTGTGTGCCGCGCTGGGCGGCAAAACGCCCTACTATCTTTTTCTGGACGATTTCCACCTGCTGGGGGACGAGCGGGTGGCGCAGTTTTTGTGTCGGCTGGCCTACCGCCTGCCCGAGAACGTCCACCTTATCGTGGCCAGCCGCAACCGTTTTCTGCCCGGGGAGCAGGTGGTGCGGCTGGGGCGGCGGCTCCACCGCATCGAGGCCGACGGCCTCCGCCTGAACCGGGAGGAGCTGCTGGCCTACACCCACCGCTGCGGCGTGGAGATCACCGCCGCCCAGGCCGAGAGCCTGCTGCGCTCCTGCGAGGGGTGGTTCTCCGCCGTCTACCTGAACCTCCATGCCCTGGCCGAGCGGGGGAGCCTACTGCAGCCGGGGTCGGACATCTACGCCATGTTCACCGCCGCCATGCTGGAGTCCCTGCCCGAGAAGACCCGGGGCTTCCTCGCTGTGATGGGGCTGGCCGATGAGTTCACGGTGGAGATGGCCCGGGCTGTCACCGCCCTGCCCGACGCGGAGGAGGTGCTGCGGGCCCTCACCCAGCAAAACGCCTTTGTCACCCGCCTGCCGGACGGGGTGAGCTTCCGCTTCCACCACATGATGAAAGAGTGCGCCGAGCGGCTCTTTGCCCAGCTGCCCGCCGCCCGGCAAACGGAGGTCTGGCAGCGGTATGGCCGTTGGTATGCCCAAAAAGCCCAGTACCTCCACGCTTTGCAGGCCTTTGAGCACTGCGGCGACCGCGACGCAGCCCTTGCCGTCATCGAGGCGGACGCGGGGGATCTGCTTGCCTCCCTCAGCCCCGCCGAGCTGCTGCAGCGGCTGGACCGCTGCCCGGTGGAAGTGCTGCAGCGCCACCCGCTGGCCATTCTGGTGCTGATGCGCCGGATGTTCACCTGGCAGCAGATCCCCAAAATGATGGAGCTGAAAGCCCTGCTGGAAGCCGCCGTGGCCCAACACCCCGAGTGGCCCGCCGCCGAGCGGGGCAACCTGCTGGGGGAGTGCGACCTCATCCAGAGCTTCTTGTTCTACAACGACATCACCCAGATGAGCCGCCTCCACCGCAGCGCCAGCCGCCAGATGAGCCGCCCCGCCGTCACCCTGCGCAACAGCGGCAGCTGGACCTTCGGCTCCCCCTCGGTGCTGATGATGTACTACCGCGCCCCCGGGGAGCTGGGCAAAGAGCTGACCGAAATGTACGAGTGTATGCCCCATTACTATAAGATCACCAACGGCCACGGCCGGGGGGCCGAGCTTTTGATGGACGCGGAGGCCGCCTACCTGCAGGGGGCGTGGGAGAAAGCCGCCGTGCTGCTGGAGCGGGCCCGAGCCGACGCCGCCGGGCAGGAAAACATGACCCTCTGCTGCGACTTTTTGGCCCTGCGGCTGGCCCTGTGCGGCAAGGGGAAAGAGGGGTACGATTTTGCCGCCAAGCGCGCCGCCCTGCTGCAAAAGCACGACGGGGTGCAGGTGCATCTGCTGGAAAGCATCGCCGCCTATTTCTACGCTTTGCAGGGCAGGCCGGAGCAGGCCCCGGAGCTGTTCCGGGAGCACAAGCTGGCCGAGGTGAGCTTCTTTGGGCCCTGCCGCCCCATGATGTCCCTCATTGAGCAGCAGGTCTGGCTGGCGCAGGGGGAGTACGTGAAGGTGATCGCCCACAGCGAGGGCCTGCTGCGCCGGTGCGAGGCCATGCACTACGGTCTGGTGGGCCTGCAGGCCCGCATCCAGCTGGCGGCGGCGCAGCTGCGCTTTGGCCAGCGGGCCGAGGCCCGGGCCGCGCTGGCAGCGGCTTTGCTGGACGCTGTGCAGGACGATTTCTGGGTGCTCTTTGTGGAGCAGTATCCCGCTCTGGCCCCCCTGCTGGAAGAGGAGGACTGGACCGCCTGCGAGCCGCGTCTGGGGCCCTTCGTGGCCCGCATCCTGCCCGCAGGCCGGGCCTTTGCCGCCCGGCTGGGCCTGCCCGCCCCCGCCCCCGCGCCGGAGCTGCCCCTGACCGACCGCGACCGGGAGCTGGCCCGTCTGGTGGCCGGGCGGTGCACCAACAAGGAGATTGCCGCCGCCCTCTACCTCTCCGAGGGCACGGTGAAGCAGTACATCAACCAGCTCTACGCAAAGCTGGATATGGGCGGCGACCCCCGCACCCGCCGCGCCCGGCTGGCCGAGTGGTACCAGAAAAACGCCCCCCGGAATTAACCAAAAACTAACCCCGGGTTAATAGCAAAAACCAAAGCTCCACGGTATCCTAAAAGTGAACCGTGGAGCTTTTTTCCTGCAACAAAATTGGTAGAAAAAGGGAGGCTTTTGCAATGAAAGAACGAAGTACACGCTGTCCGCCAAAATTGCGCATCCTCAGCGCCCTTTTGGCCTTTGCCATGCTGTTGACCCTGCTGCCCGTAACCGCATTTGCAGCAGATCAGTATAGGACAATAGACGATGTTCAATATGTCAAAATGGATGGCGCAATTATTTGGCGCGTAAAAAGCTACAGCGGCAGCAAATCTGATTTGACATTGGAATCGAAGATTGACGGGGCGAATATTCAAATCATTGATAGAGGGGCATTCAAAGGAAATACGACTTTGACGCACGTGAGGCTCCCGCAAGGTCTTTTTATGGATATTTATGACGAAGCCTTTGCGGGTTGCACCAATCTGGCATCGCTGGATATCCCGGTAACGCTGAGTGCAATTGGTAAAAAAGCGTTTCAGAACTGCAAAAGTTTGGAGACTTTTACACTAGGCGGAGAGACGGAAGAAGATATCCTAAGCTGGGGAAAAGTAGCGGTTTCTGCGTTTGAGGGCTGTTCCAAGCTGGAAAGCTTTGCTATGAATGCAACATCTGGATACTTTCAAGATTATGCATTCAAAAACTGTACTGCGCTGAAAGAAGTTACAATTCCAAAAAACATCAACGAATTTGGTACAGGCGTGTTTGATGGCTGTACCAGCCTAACAAAAATCATCTATAATGGCAAACGCACCGAGTGGGAAACCTGCCCGGCAAAAGATAAAATCCCGGCAAACGTGACGGTCGAGTTTGCAGAGCCGCTTACGACATACGACATCAGCGTTCAAGGCATAAAGGCAAACGAAGCCAATTATGCGGATATGCTGGACGATAAAAAAGTGGAATTTGTACCCACTTCAAACTATTTGATACTGAAGAGCGCGAATGTGAGCTATGACAGTGCCACCACGGCAGCCATCGACTCGACGCTGGATAAGCTGACCATTGCAGGCGATGGTGACGATACGATCGAGAACAAAAGCGGCCCGGGCATCAAAACCATGGGAGAACTTGCTCTCAGGTCTTCGCACATTGTGGTAAAAGGCACGCCTGCCATTTCTGCGAAGAGTATTGTGGTGGATGATGACGATTATTGGTATCGTACCGCCGCCGATGGAACCTTTGTGAAGTCCACTGGGACAGTTGCCATTGGGAATGCAAAGTACTTTGAACTCATTGAAAGTCAGTATGACCCCAACGATCCGAACGGAATCTTCCTTTGGATCAATGACAAACGGATGCCGGAGATCTATGAGGGGGAAAGCTATGATGTGTTTGGCAACGGTACCGCACTTCTTGAGGAAAAAGTGGACGATTTGTCCGGTGGAATGCACTGTACATTGTATCTGAAGGATGCAAACTTGGAATCGGCGGATACAGCCATCCAAACGATGGTGGAACAATTGACGATAATTGGAACAGGCACCATAAAGGGCGGAAAAAACTCTCTCTTTGCTGATTTCAATAGAGAAAACGATTATTCCACGGATGTTAAAGTGAGAATCGAAAAGTCGAATCTTACCTTCACGGGTGGACTGTACCTGTATGATGGTGCAGAAATTGTAAACTCCACCGTAACGGTCAATGGCTGGACGGACTATGGCATTAAAGCCAGCTCCGCGCTCATCATTGACGGAAGCGATGTTACCATCACAAGTGAAACGGGAGAATATGCACTTTGTCCATGGCGTGTTAAGGTGAAGGAGAACAGCACCCTGCGGCTGCAAGGAGCAAAATCCATCGTCAATGGCGGCTATCAAGAGTGCAAAGTCAATGCAGAAAATTACTGGTACCGAACTTCGCCGGATGCCGAATATACCAAAGGCACCGAGAAAGAATTCCTATTGGATCGGAACTATCACTATTACGAGCTGACCACCATTGACCCGTATGCCGTGAAGACCTACGATCTTTGGGTAGCAGGCAAGCAGGTAACGGAAACCAACCAAAACGACGTGCTGGGTGACGGCGGCTCCGTGAAGTTTGACCCGGATACCAACAAGCTGACCCTGAAAGATGCCAACCTCACGCTGGATGGGGCCGCGAATGTTAATGGCTGCATCGATTCCGAATTGGCAGAAGAGCTGACCATTACCGGCACAGCCACCCTTTCCAACGCCGATGGAATCCTTACGGATGGCCCGCTGACGCTGAAAAATGCAGACCTCACCCTTACGGGAAATAACGAGGACGGCGGCGAGGAAGCAATCCGAGCAGGCCGCTCTGACGAGGACATCACCATCCAAAACAGCACTGTGACCATTGCAGGCACGAACTCGGAGGGCAACTTCTTCCACTTTGGCATTCGGTGCGGCAAGCTCACCGTGGCAAACAGCACGCTGGATGTGAAAACCTACGGCGGCTCCGCCATCGAGGCAGACACCATGGAAGTTTCTGGTACAGACACCGTCGTCATGGCGGAAACGGATTCGACGGACGAGGATGATTATGCCCTCGCGTTGGACGATGAAACCTCTCTGACCCTGAACGACGGCCTCGCTCTGGTGGAAGGCAAAGTAAACGAGAGCAAGAAGGCGAAGATCGCCCAGCCGGAGCAGGCCCCCACGGACTATACGGCCTACTGGGTCGTCCGCCCGGGGGACAAAGCGGAGCCGTCGATGCAGATCCCCGGTGCGATCTTCGGCAGCGAGGAGGAAGAACGCCTCTTTGAGGGCTGGTTCCTTGAGGACGGCACCCGCCTGGAGGATAGCCCCTACTACATGGGCCCGGGCGCGGACCATGTGGGCAACCTCGACCGGGACGTGACCTTCTATGGCCATTGGCGCACCGCCGAGAGCGACGAGGGCAGCGGAGACGACGGAGACGGCTTCGGCACCCTTCTGGTGGGCGTCGCAGTCGTGGGCGTGGCGGGCGTCGTGGCCTATCAGGTGGGCACGGAGCTCATCCTTGACCAGCTCCTGCCCGCAGGGGTGGCCGTGCCCCATACCCGCGCCGAGCTGGCAATGCTCCTCTGGAACACCGCAGGCCGCCCGGCCCCGGCCGCTCTGCCCGCCTTTGCGGACGTAGCCGACCCGGAGCTGGCCCAAGCCGCCCAGTGGGCCATCGAGCAGGGCTACCTGAAAGCCCGCGCCGACGGCAGCTTTAAGCCGGACAAGGGCGTCGCCAAGTGGCGCGTCATCCGCGGCTACCGGGCAGTGACCGAACCATGACCGTGCAGGTAAAATAGCCCCACAGCACAAGGCCCCGCAGACTTTGAAAAAGGTCTGCGGGGCCGCTGTTTGTTTATGCACCTTGCCGCCGCTTGCACCAGCGGAAAGCTGCTGCCCAACATGGAGCGAATGGAGCCATTCAACGTAATCTACCAGACCGCAGAGGACGGTCTGGGCGATACGGTCAAGCCCCGCCTGATCGAAGCGGGTGCAGACCTTGACCGGGTGCTGGTCATTGATGACAGCGATGTGCAGCTGACGCTCTCCGATGAACGAATTGAAAAAGCCATTATCGAGAACAACGCCCGATTGGTCATTATCGACCCGATCCAGGCGTATCTCGGTGCCGATGTGGACATGAACCGGGCAAACGAAGTGCGCCCCATCTTCATGCGGCTGGGACAGGTAGCGCAGCGAACAGGCTGCGCTATTTTGCTGATCGGGCACCTGAATAAAGCCGCCGGAATGCAGAGCCTGCAACGGGGGCTCGGCTCCATCGACATCGCCGCCGCCGTCCGCAGCGTCATGTTCATCGGTAAGTTGAAGCACGACCCGACCATGCGCATCCTGACCCATGAGAAAAGTTCCCTTGCTCCGCCGGGCGTGTCGTTGGCATTCTCTTTGGGGGACGAGGGCGGTTTCCGCTGGGGCGGCGAGTACGACATTACCGCAGACGAAATGCTGTCCGGTATCGAGCCGCAGCGTGAAACCAAGACCCAGCAGGCCAAAGACCTGATCTGCATCCTGCTTGCCGGAGGAAAGCAGGTGCTCAGTGAGGACATCGACAAGGCGGCGCTGGAAAGGGGCATCCCCGGCAGAACTGTCCGGG
>OIXW01000452.1_pt1 | contig 12206 bp, 12 predicted proteins | sample 1587951 | NCBI WGS metagenome assembly OIXW01 (sample SAMN03283239) | human gut metagenome | biome: human-associated habitat; material: feces | host: Homo sapiens | place: Peru | collected 2012
GCCACTGCCTTTTCTTTTCCTATTTCTGTATCAAATGCTTCAAGTTTTCGTCACCAGAGATGCGCTCCAGTTCGTCCTTGACCATCTGCTTGGCGTTCTCCTAGATAAGATGCAGGAGAAGTTGAATGATATGATGAGAAGGGATGATGAATTGGAGAGGATGAGGCGACGAAAATGTAATTGTTTGTCTCTCAAATAAATGAGAGGCAAACAATTATAAATTACTTGCACTTTTTTGAGGGCGTGCATCAATAAACAAAATTTCTGTTTGCCCTTTTTCTTTCTTCTTGTGAATATTCCTCAATTCATAAAATTGTTTCTTATTTATATTTTCAACAATAATTACAATATACAGGGCATGATCAGCATTTTCCGCCTTCACATATTGAGGTAATTGTGTTTTATACCCATGAAGCAAATCCGGATTGTCAGATAATTTAACTTCTACAATGGTTTGGCATTGTTGACCTTGTGAAAATTTAAAATCTAATTCGCCAGCTCCACTGTCACTCTCACGGTCAACACTTATATTTAGATGCCCAGCCCGCAAATATGTCTGTGCAATAGAATATAAATAGAGTTGCCAAACAGACTCTCTTTTAGATTTGCCATTATCTTTCAATAACATTTTGTACATTCTGTTATCTTCTACAAGATGCTTGAACTGTGTACAAATTTCCTTTGTTATAGAATACACTTGATCTGGAGTATAACAGTTTTGACAGACACAAGGTATATTTAAAGGATGGCTCGCAACAAGTTCCTCAATTTTGAGGTCAAAGTATTCATTGCAATTATCTTGAATAAAATCATATCCTTTAGGCTCTATGCTTTTGGCATAATCAAGAACCGTATTATATGCAGTCTTGTTGCTTATGATAAGATCCTTAAATTGCTTTTTGTTCATTTTTGACATATCTTCCCAAATACCTTGAATTGCCTTACAGACTTTTCTCCTTATTTTTTTGTTATAATCACAGACATCATCAATCTCACTCCAGTCTTTGGCGACCTTTAATTCAGTTAAAAAACTTTCTGGAATAAAATAGATCGGTTTGTTGTTGTAAAAAGGGACTTTATATGTCTCGTTGTCAAATTCATACGCAAAACTATTTATACTTAATTCTGAGCAAACTCTTTGGGTGTAAGATAAAAAGTTTTTGCGTAATATGCTGATAATCATATCACTGATTCTATCTGCACCAATGTTATCTTCAAATAAATGTAATAAAGAAAATATTTCTAAATCAGTATGCCCTTCACTTATTATAGTATAGGCTGACAAAGCAAGTTGTTTGGATAATTTTCCGCTGATGCCAGAGCCGGACTTTCCTTTTTCAGAAAAGCCAAGTCCTGTATTAGGAATCTCAGAGAATGTAAAATATTCCACCATTTTTCTAAAATGGCAATCCTGCTCTGATGGAGATTTTAAAAATTTTGATAGCGTTACAAATCGTCTAAAATAGTTGATATAGTCGTTATATGCATTGTTAAATTCTGGTATAGATGAATTTTTTAGCAGCATAGGATCTATATGCAGCAAAGAATCATTATCTATAGTTCCATCAAAGACACCTTTATTGCGGAGAGCAGAATGTTTGACTCCGCAATATTTACTATAATGAACACCGTTACTTATATTAAATTTCATCATTGATTCTAATTTTTAATACTCTTGTTAATAAATTCCTGCCATCTATTTTTGCCAATCCTTTCCATTAAAGCCTCACCCAGTTCATACACTTTGGTTTCTTTAAGTGCTGGGAAGTAATGTTGCTCCCCAGGTTGAGAGTCCTTGGCTTTAGCGTTAATGATAGCTTGAGCCATCAGTTTTACATATTCAGTTGCCGAAAATCCACCAGGGGTGAGTTTTGACAAAGCAACCTTTACGTTGTGAGACTTAGAACAATCTATATCTTTCAAATCAGTAAGCTTGTGGTATAGAAGCCATACCTCAAAACATGGATTACTGATGGCTATATGACATCCTGGGGTGTTTATGCAGAAACTACCCAATTCTTTTATCATGTCAATAGGCCATTTGTCCACGTCTATAACACACCAGAGAGAGTCACCATCTTCTGCATTCAGTCCCTCTTCTGTCATATACTTTTTCGCTGATGCCAATACATGTGAAGGGGCAGACTCAGTTTGCTTATGCTCCAAGATTCTAACCTTGATACGTTCGAAATTATCGAACGGTGCAAAATAACTTGGTTCTGTCTTTGTACCTTCACATGCGATAACAAAAAGACTATAGTCTCTTGCCTTGGCTTCCTCATGTTTATAGTAGCTGCGTTTTTTATATGACATACGTCAGTCCTCCCATTTTAAATCCTCTAAATGAGCTAAGAAAGGAATAGCTCCAAAGCGTCCTTTCAAGTAGCCTTTTTGAATGTCCAAATCATTTCGTGGCTTAAAATCATTAAGCGTATAGAAACGAGAGCTTTGGTTCTTTCTGTCTTTCTCAACAAACCAAATCTCATCATTCCTGAAGATAGAGCAATCAAGAAGGCATGATTCGTGGGATGAGAAGATAATTTGTCCAAGGATAGGCATTCCCATCACTTTTTCTACAAACATCTTCAATAGATTGGCATGGATACTCCTGTCAATCTCATCGACAATGATAGTCTTGTCAGACTGCATCAGGTCATAAAGAACTGGCGCAAAATCAAACAATCGTTGTGTACCATCCGATTCCTCTTTTAACTCGAAACTCACAGCCTTGTTGTTTACAACATGACTGGTTGTTATTCTTCGGATCATATATTTATCATCTTCTTCTTTTGTAACGCCAATAGTAAAATACTGTGTTTCAATCACACCAGACTCTTCTTTTTTGAGATTAGTCTTGATGTCCTCGAAAATTTTATCCAAAGGCATACCAGTCTGCGAGACGAATTTATTCAAATCATCTTCATGCAACTCTATGTCTTGAATACCTACATCAAAACTTCTTAAGAGCTTTTCTGAAAAATGCTTGAATTTCAGATTTTCGTATTGAGTATCAAAAATAGACGCAGACTTGGTCTCAGGGAAGAAGATTTTCAGATTGTCTTTGAACCATTCCCTGACTCTGTTGATTCTTGGCTCCTTGATAATATCCTCATGTTTGATAAGTAATTCATCATTTTTCAAAATGTTATCTTCCAGCAAACTAACCAATAGAGCCTTTTTTTCATCACCATCGACATATTTCCTGCCCATTTTGACAACAGGTTTGTTTGTCTCTTTAGAGTAGGTACGTTCAAAGACCATTTCATCTTTTTCTACACCTGTTTCGTAAAGCCATTCCTCCAAGCAGAGCTTTGACACATAAGTAACTCCATAGTTATATATTTTATTCTTATAGCTGAACTCTACTGATTGTGAGACAGGAGTACCTTCATCAGAAAATTTATTTCTGATATATCTGATGTCTGAAGGAACTCTACCTTTTAAAACAATGTCACGCAGCAAATTTGCCGCTTTAATCATATTTGATTTGCCAGCACCGTTTGCACCGTAAATGACTGAACCTTTCAGAACATTCACGTTGGTATTAATCTTATGAAGATGGTCTGTATGACTCTTCAAAGATTTGGCAGGCAACATATTGAACTCCGTTTCTTCTAAAAAAGAAAAGATGTTACTAAAGTCGAATCTGATAAGCATAATCTAATCTGTTTTTAATTCTATTGCAAAGTAACGAAAAAATCTCGAAAAATACGCATATTATTATAAATATTTATAGTAATTTATACATTAACGAGATTTTTTCGGTATAAATGCGGTTTTATTTCTGTATCAAATGCTTCAAGTTTTCGTCACCTGCGATGCGTTCCAGTTCATCCTTGACAATCTGTTTGACGTCCTCCTTGATTTGATTGTAATTGTCCAAAATAGCTTACTTCATGCAGTCGTTGCCATCGGTATCCTTGAAATCGTTAATGATAGGGATTGGCTGATAATGACTTTCCTCTCGCTTTACTTTGTCGGTGTCAACGACAATCTCGGCATGGAAAATCTTCTGCTCTATGCGATCGGTGAAGTTGTCGGAAACAGCTCCAACAAGCATACCTTGGGTGAGTTCGCTAATCTTGCTTGGCGGAATGAGACTGTCCATCTGGGTATTGATGGATGTAGAGACATCCTGACGGTTGATGGAAATAGACTGGCGCTTTTGGAGCACCTTTGCCTCCTTGTCTCCATAATCACGAACCAACTGCGAGAAGTCCTGGAAGCCCAAGCAGACGGCAACTATGTTGCTTCGTGCCGTGGCAATCAGGTTATCCAAGCCTTTGAAATAGATGGTCGGCAACTATAAAAATACGTACTTTCTTGAGCTTAAAATTACAAAAAAAATAGATATGACGCCATCAAAATCCCATTTTTTTGCCAAGATTCTACAAAATATCTGTGCAGCCTATCTTCATAATACAAAAAAAAACACCAGAAAAATCCGGTGGCCCATCATTTAACATAAAAACATCTGCCTCTACTTAATCAATACTATGTTTGCGAGAGAAGTATGGAAGACTGTCAGAAGCCTTGAATACCACCTTGTCACGAGCTGCAATGGTGATTTTTGCACCCGTAGCCGGGTTCACCCCCTGTCTTTCAGCTACATGCTTGACAGAGAAACGGCCAAAGTCAGGAATGGCAATCTCACCATCACCATCAACTATGATGCCAGCCTTCTCAGCAAATGCTGCTACAGTTTTCCGGAGAAACCACTTTTGCAGTGAGGACAAAATTTACTCTCGCAGCCATGCTCATCTTTGGTAATCAAAATCTGACTGCCACACTTAGGGCAGAAAAATATGTCCTTGTCATTATGTCCATGCCCCAACATGGCATTTAATTTCTCTGGAACCGGCTTATTGGCCAATATATAGAGTTGTACCTGTCTGGCATACATGTTATCATCACAGCACGACAGGCAATCTGGACAAATGTACCAGTTGTTCGGACTTTGTTTGGTATCCCTGGAATCAATCAGTCCTCTCTTGCACTTGAAACAGTAATTGAGATATATCGATTTCCCATGCTCCGGGCATAAAGGATTGATACAAGAGAAGTAATTGTATCGGTTGAACCCGTGACTCTTGTTAGCAAACATCAGATGTCCACATCCTCTGCATTTCAGCCTTTTAAACTTTTTCAACACCTTGTTCAAGATGGCAATGAAAGTACGTACGGTATCATCCGGCTCATATCCAGCCTCTTTTTTGTGCAATTTTGGATAACCAATGATTTCCACCAGGTGGTATAGCGTATATTTCCACCATCTGCTCTCTTCCTCAAGCGCTTGATTGCCCAGACTGTAGTGGAAACATTCATTACCTCTACACCAAAAGAAAGGCAAATTAATGGCAAAGAAATTTACGTCATTCTGTTTTGGAGCACATAAAGGTACAAACCTAGTTGAAGACTTTCTTACCAAGAATTCATCGGAAAAATTCTGACCTTTATCCGCAAACGTTTCCCTGAAATAAAACTTATTGATGATATCCGTCAGAACATTCTTTTGATAAGGAATCTCAAAATATTCACCATTGTACTCATTAGTCCCCAATATGGACTTTAATGACTCAACGCATCTCTTAGAAATTTCATCGGAAACAAGTTGCTGATATTTTTCTACTGCAGCCATATATCCTGGTGAATGTTCATTTCTTCGTTCTGCTTCTGAAAGCGTCTGGCTAATCTCTTTCCAAAATCCAAATACATCGTATTTGGCAACCTTAATTCCCTGGCGAGGTATAATACGTACTTTTTTGATGTTCCAAAATTCTTCTAGAACTTTTATTTCAAAAGTCTTTTGTTTGTATGAAGGAACCAAGAACTCTCCATTAAGCAAACCAGTGTATTGAGAAGCTAAATAGAAAACATACTGACGAAAGTTTTCAATTGAAATCATGTCCCAGCTAATTTCAGCACCATGACCAGAATTCAGACTTGTCTGAAAATGTTCAAAACATTCTTCCTTTATTAATACTTTTAAGCAAGGTACATATTGTTTAACTTCCCATTTATATAATGTTGCCAAGAAAACCCCAAGGTCTTTAGCCTTTGGGATGAATTGGCACAAAATTAGCTTTGTTTCTCAATGTATTTTCTGAAGGTGTCACTATTTGCATCACATATATTGAAATCGCGTAATATTTTGCAAATAATTGCATCTTTCCTTTGTTGTTGGAGAAAAATTTCATACCTTTGTACACTATGAAGATGATACAGAAGACATATAAGTTTAGGCTTTACCCAAATAAGGAGCAAGAGAAAATGCTTGCGAATTATTTTGGTAGTGTCCGCTTTGTCTACAATCATTTTCTCGCCAAGCGTAAGGAAGAGTATGAACAGACCAGGAAGAGCTCCAACTACTATCAGCAGGCAAAGGAGTTGACAGCAATGAAAAAGACCGAGGCCTACTCCTGGTTGAAGGAAATCAACAGTCAGACATTGCAACATGCCTTGCGCCACCTGGAAACCGCCTATGCAAATTTCTTCAAGGGGAGAGCCAAATTCCCACGCTTCCACTCTAAGAAACATGGGGGTAGTTTTGCTATTCCCCAGCATTTTAAGGTTGAAGGCAACAGAATTATCATCCCGAAATTCAAAGGCGGCATCAGGTTCGCCAAGAGTCAGGATGTTCAGGGCGGGCTAAGAAATATGACTGTATCTGTAACACCGGGCGGAAAGTATTACGTTTGCATCATGGCGCAGGTAGAGGTCGAGGACTTGGAGAAAACCAATCTGAGTGTCGGCATCGACTTGGGCTTGAAGGATTTCGTGGTTACTTCCAATGGTGACAGATACTCATCAAATAAGTTCATCAAGAAGTATTTAAAGAAGCTGGCAACGATGCAAAAGCATCTTTCCCGAAAGAAGAAGGGAAGCAGTTCATGGAACAGACAGCGTATCAAGGTAGCCAGGTTGCAGGAGAAAATCATGTCTTGCCGCAAGGACAAGCTGCATAAGGTATCCATAGAGCTCATTCGCAGATACGATGTGGTTTGTTGCGAGGACCTGAATGTCAAGGGTATGGTAAGAAACCACCATCTTGCCAAGTCTGTTTCTGATGCTAGCTGGAGCACATTCGTTACCATGTTGGAGTACAAGGCGAAGTGGTACGGCAAGACCCTGGTTAAGATAGACCGGTTCTATCCATCCTCGAAGACCTGCCATCATTGTGGCCATGTCAAGGAGGATCTGGCATTGTCAGACCGCTACTACACTTGCCCAAATTGCGGTGAGTTAATAGACCGTGACCTGAATGCAGCGAAGAATATACTTGATGAAGGTTTAAGAAATATATCGGCAGGAACTGTCGATTACACCGATGGAGAGGGCGTAAGACTTGCTTGCAAGCATTCCTTGATGAAGTCGGAATCCCATAAGTCTTTAGCTTGTGGGTAGTTCAAAATCATATTTGGTTTCTTCATGGAGTTTGATGAAGAAAAAAGGATGTTTCCTTATTTCTTCAAATAGGGAATTTTTGATTTTCCTTGAAATCTGCATAAGCTATTCAGTTTAAAATTGTTTCTACAAAAATAGTCATTTTAATTGAGTTGAGAAACTTCTACCTGAAATATTAGGATTTTTTTAACTACGAAGCACAGAAAAGCAATAATGAGCCATGATAGACGACTCTATAGCAATGGCAAAATCACATTGAGCATACAAACCAACACCAAGGCCAAATTCCGCAGACTCCGTAAATTCCCCCTCAGATCATAGGGAAAATCCACTATCCAATTAGAGATTCTCCCTTTGCCACATCACAAAATCGCAGTATCTTTGCCACCGAAATCAAGAGACAGGAAAGCCTCTTTGATTCACAAAATGAAAATATGAATAATAACCCTTTAAAGAATATGAGTTATGAAAAGAATGATTTTGACAATGATCATGGCAGCCGTAATGACAACATCCATTTCTGCCCAGAGAATCAGTAACACCACCATCGAGGCACGTTTCCTCACAGACAAAATGGTGGATGAACTCGGCTTGAACAGCTGGCAAAGAGAGAAGGCATACCAGATGAACCTCAACTATCTCAATAGTATCAACAGCTATAAGGATATCGATGCCGGAATCTGGAAGATGCGCAACCAACAGCTGAAGGACATTCTCACGGTAAACCAGTGGAACGCCTACAAGAGTACTTCCTACTTCTATCGTCCCATCAGCTGGAGAAAGGGAACTTACGTAAAGAACATCTATGCCAGATATCCAAATGCTGGCCAATCCTTTGGCAACCATAGATCAAAAAAACAAGTTGCCATCACTGCTCCAGGCAGCAGAGGCCCTCAAAATAATGATAAACAACACCAGCCCAACTATACTGCCTACAACAAAAATGACGGCAGATGGCTAAATACAAACACAACAGAATCTCCAAACAGAAGCTTTGGAAGCATGCGAAGATAACAGGCAAAACAACAAGCAAGACGTGAATATTATGTAGTAAGGCAGGTAAGGGCAAACTGGCTCTTACCTGCCGATTTCTTCTGCAAATACTTGTTTGAGAAGATATAACCAACTGACAGCCAGGTTAAATACGTTAAAAACTGATCTAAAACAACCAACTTCATGCATTCAAATATGCAAACTTACAAACTCGCAAACATCCAAACATTTTTGTTTTCACCCATAAAAAATTTTCAGTGGTAACCAACCACTATGCCCATTCACTAATATCTTGTAGAAAATGATGTTTTTTAAAACATGTCACACAAATTGGGACACCTTTCCCGTAATTTTGCAACCGAAAAAATCAAATAATATAAATATGACATTAAAAGAATTACTCATCCCACTTTCGTTTGACGAAATTGCACCTTTTTTCATAAGGCAGTATACATACGATAATGTACTAGGAGATTTAGTGGCTAATACAATATTGAAAAGTATTAAACGTTTTCAATTAAAAAGCTTCAAAATATGACTATATTAGAAAAATATATTTGGATAGTAAGAACACTCTATAACAAAGGAGATAGAGGGTTGTCGCTGAAAGAACTCAACGACAAGTGGATACATGACGAGAACATCAGCAATGGAGAGCCTTTGCCACGGCAAACCTTCGACCGGTGGAAAGGAAACATTCTGATGATACTCGGCGTGAACATTGAATGCCGGTTAAAAGGCGGTTACCGGTATTACATCTCCAATCCAGAATGTTTGAGTAAAGGTGGGCTCATCCGTTGGCTACTTGATACATATTCTACAGCTAATACCTTGTCGCAAAGCATTCAGTTGAAAGACAGAATTCTTGTTGAAGAAATACCATCCAACCGTAACTACTTGACAAACATCATTGAGGCGATGAAGAGCAACCATGTGGTGAAGCTAACATACAGAAGTTTTATACATGGCACCTTTCACACGTTTTCCGCTGAGCCTTACTGCCTGAAGATGTTTCAGAAAAGATGGTATCTTTTGGCAAGGAATCTGGATGATAACTGTCTGCGTATCTACGGACTTGACCGTATGGAAGATATGGTGGAAACCAAAGAGCATTTCAGGATGCCCAAGAATTTTGATGCCCGCACATATTTTTCCTCTTTCTATGGAATAGTGACGGACGAGACCATTCCTATGCAGCGCATTGTTGTTAGGGCCAACAAACAACATCTGCATTATCTCCGTTCCCTGCCATTACATTCTACCCAGAAAGAGATATACACATGTAAGGACTACGCAGACTTTGAACTGACATTGCGACCTACCTATGATTTCATCATGGAACTGTTACATTTTGGAAATATGATAGAGGTATTGGAACCACAGTCCCTACGCCAGACCATGAAAGGTTGGGTAAGTGACTTGTGGGAGTTATATGAAAACGACTGAAAAAAAATGTAGATTATGGAAAGAATTGATATTAACAAAGAACTCAAAAACTTAGAAGGACTATCTGTCAGAGCCAAATGCTCTGCACTGGATGACCTATGTTCTACGCTGAGAGAAGCCATTTCAGATATCAATAATGCCAAAAATGAGATTTTGGAAGAATACGAGCGTTCTTGCCGAAAGAAATTCATCGATGAGATCAATTCGTTTATTAAAGCAAACTTGGATGGCAGAATACCCTACGTGGACAATTACGGATATCAAGTTAGCTACGATGGGATTCCCACGTATATCAACTTCTCATGTATAGAAGGAGAATGGTATATCTATTTTAGTGTATTGGAAGGTAGCCTGAAGCCTGTAAAAGAACTTGTCAAAAGAATGGAAGGTAATTCCGAATCCCTGGAGCTACGTGTTTCAGAAGAAAACCTTGTTTGGAAATTCTTGTACGCTTTATACTCTACAGATGACTATACCCGAAAAGAAGTTATCTTCAAGTTCGGTGCCCAGGCTAATACTGTCAGCTCAGAAAACTGGAAAACAATACCATTAGAAGCCATGGATTCAAGAACAGACTGGGTTGTTATCCTGACTGATGACGCAGAAGCATTTTTCCATGAAATCAATGCGATAGTCACAAGAATAAAACACCCTAAGACCTGTTTTGTAATAGATTTGCATCCATGTGCCAATTACAAGCATTTACAGGAACTATGGGATAATTACGTAATGACCGACAAGGAGTCTGTAGAAATACTACTTAGCTTCATACATCACCACTTGGTTAATCATTCCATGATAAGTTTTACTATACAAGATTTTAGAAAATGTAGTGTTCCCTATCCTCTTGTAAAGGCTGTATCTGCTGACATTGTGAAGGATGCTCCTATTGACCCAAATGCACAAGCCGTGTGTTATGGTCTATGCTTCGAACAAGCCTGTGAACTTGGAACTTCTTACATAAACGCCTTTGGAAAAGCTCTTGACAAAATTGGTGAAGACAAGTATGTGCCATGGTCTATACAGAACTCGTCAGACAATGTCATCGAGGCAATATTCTTTTATAAACGTAAATTTTAATTTAATACATTTTCATCATGAACAATTTAACAAAACAACTGGCTAACTTATACGAGCCAAAATGGAATGAACTGAAACAACAGTTGGATGCTAAAGGCATCAAGGTACAAGCACCTTTTATGCTGGGTGTAGCATTGGAACATAACAACCAAGGAGGTTATGTTGACGAAAGTTGGTGGACTGATGCCGACTTGAAGGTCATGGTGTTCGGGCAGGAACCTAATATATGGCCAATACCACAACTTGAGGATGGCTCACAGGTTCAATCTGACGATTTCATTGAGTTATACCAACGTTTCTATTCTGACAACTATAAGGGGCAGTATTTTCTTACAGACTCAGACAATAAGTTGGCTCAGAATAATTTCTTTAACATAGGGTTCAATGGCATTATGTCGGGTATTCATGAATTTATCAATAATAGTTATCCAAACAAACGTGTCGCTTACCTTTGGAATAATGTATCAAAATTGTCAGCTATTGGTAAAAAGCACAGTGTGTTTAAAACTGTTCATAAGTTGGAGGAAAAGTATTTCCATGTAATCCCGAAGGAAATTGAAATTCTTAAACCAGATATTCTGATATTTTTTACTGGCCCCGGGCAAAACAAATACTATAAGTACATTCAAGAGAACTTCAGCATACAAGGCGCACCACAGCAGTTAGGTCAACATGGTGTTGATTCTGTATCAAAACTTAACATAAAAGAAGTAAAACTTGCTTATAAAACATATCATCCGGCTGCATCAATCACTATCTCAGAAAAATGGCAATTCTATCATGCCATCTTGGATGACATAAAGGAACATATACAAGATATTTTTCTAAAAGACAAATAGGTAAACTTATGGGAATCGCAACATTTAATGGCATATTGCACCATATGCAGAATAGAAATGCGGATAGAAATGATGATGAAATCTTCGAAGATGAACTCCATAATACTATACGTAGGCTGAACTTTGCAGAAGAACAGGATGAAGCCAAGGCAATCCTGTCCTTCCTCCAGTCTATGGCAGAAAATCAAAAAAACTGCCTCGTGGAGTATGTTCTTTTGGATTTTGTCATGGGGAAAGGGTGCACGGAATGTTCGAAAACTGTTTGCGAAGATGCTTTTGGCAAACATCCTACGTTTGCCGACATGATGCTCCACCCTTGGTTTAAGCACCTGATGAGTCATCCTGTAGCAACAGAACCCTACAATCCGCGTCCTTCATTTGTTCGCAACGACGCTTTCTACTGGCGCAATTTCCATTTTCCTCTGTTCTACCATCTTCAGGAAG
>OIXW01000456.1_pt1 | contig 12152 bp, 12 predicted proteins | sample 1587951 | NCBI WGS metagenome assembly OIXW01 (sample SAMN03283239) | human gut metagenome | biome: human-associated habitat; material: feces | host: Homo sapiens | place: Peru | collected 2012
TTTCACAACGTCTTGATTTACTGTCTTGGTTTTACGTTTACCTTTTGGACTTCGACTTGATGAGCAGTCTTATCCACCATTTAGCCTTATATCAAGTTTCTGTTTGTACGCTCAAAAAAATCACTACACCACTTCCTCCATCCTTGCCATCACTGATAACGACTTGTGGTTCATTACATTTGGCGGTAAATACCTGTGGTTGGTTTATCTCCAACTGGATTAGTGCCATGCCCGGCACACAAAAAAACTGTTACGAATTAAACTTCGTAACAGTTTTTTAGTGAAAGACCATTTTTATCATAGTTGTAACTAACCGAAAAATTTTTTGATTCTCTTGAAATTTCCAATATTATCTACTCAACATAAATTTCAGTTTATGTGAATAGTGGTCTTTTATTCTCCACCATCTTAACATCTTTTTTAGACAGCTTGTCTCCTTCTTCTACACGATCGATTAATTTTTTAATTCTTTTTACCTTACTTTGATATGGTTTCATGACATAACTTGCAGAACCATGCATAGAATATGTATCTTCTGTGGTATACCCATCACCATCTATTTGAACATTAAATAATTCCCATTCAGCATTATCATCCAATTGCATATTAATTAATGATTTAATTTCTTTTGATGACATATTTGTTTCAAAACATCCCTCAATTGCTGAAAGAATATTTTGGAAATTAGTAATGATTTTTGGTGACATTGCTTTTTCTAACATTGCTTTTAATAAAGCTTGTTGATGTTGTCCTCTGACAAAATCTCCAGCCGCAAATGATTTTCTTTCACGAACGAAGCATAATGCCTTGTCTCCATCCATTTCCTGTTTTCCTTTTACGATATGGTAGTTACCATGTAATGTTGTAAATTCACGATCAGAGTCAACTGTTACACCACCAAGAGCATCGATAATATTTGTAATTCCTGCAAAGTTTGTTCTTGCATAATAGTTTATTTTTAAATCCAAGAAGTCTTCGATTGTAGAAATTGTTTCTTCAACACCATAAATTCCCGTATGTGTTAATTTATCCATTTTTCCATTTTTATGAAGATTGATTTGACAATCTCTTGGAATACTCGTCATTAAAATTTGTTTTGTTTTTGGATTGACTGTAACTAGCAAGTTAACATCTGTTCTCGATACAGTTGAAACACTTCCATAAGTATCAATTCCTGTAATATAAATAGTAAATGGTTTTTCTGTTACATCTGTAACTGCTGTTGTAACAGCTTTTGCTTTCTTTTCAAACTCATAAGTTTTAACAATACGTGTTTCATCATCAAAACCTTCATGATTAACTTCTAACATCGATTTATATTGTTCACCTACAACAATAACATCGACTTTACCTGTATATAAAGCATCTGATAATTGTGAATACGTATCAAAATTTGTATATTTTTGTGTATCGATCGTATCTTCCATTTGTGCTAATGCTTTATTTAAAGTTGATTTTTCTTTTTCATAAGATCTACCAAATCTTTTCCCTTTAAGATCTTTTAAAGAGGCACTTCCATATTTACCATTTTTTAAAACAATAACATTGATTGCGTATTTTTGCGTTGTCGTTTGAACATTATTTAAAAATGTATTCCCTCTTGCTGCAAAAGTAGAGCCAATAACTAATACAATTGAAACAAGTAAACTTAATACCTTAGAAATAATAATTCTTTTACTATGTTTATTTTCCTGTTCTTTTTTCTTACCTGATTGAATAATTCCCCAAAAAATAGCAATTAAAACAACTAAAACAGCCATCAAAAGCGCAAAGTATTTAACAGGTAATAGTTGTGTTAAATAGACAAAATATAAAAATACACCTGATGCAACAACTTGTAATGTCAAAATAAGTGCGCGAGATGTCATGAACTTCATAAATTTATTTTGTTTCATAATTATCCTCCATATACTCGGTTAATTCTTGATTATCATAGCACAATCGACATTTTATAGCAAATCTTCATCATATTGTAAATAGCAACCTTGGATATATTTTTGAGGTTCTTTTTTCAAGAAAAGTTTACCATCATATTTTTGACAAATTCTCTTGATAATCTCAAGCCTTTTTAAACATTCACTATCCCATTTAAAATTATTTGTGCAGTTATTTTCAATCTTTATAATAATATGATATTCCTCATTTTCTATTTTGTAATGGATCGATTTTTGATTTGTTTTAGAACTAATATAAAAAGCATTTTCTAATAAACTTTCTAAAATAATTAACAGGTCATATGATGTCATTCCTATCTTCATATTTTGCGGATATGTCCCATAGAAATCTACTTGTTTTTCTTTAGAGAGTTCCATATATTGATTCATTGCATAATTTACCGCTATATGATTTGTATGAATGACTTCCTTAGGAAGTTCATCCGATATTGACTCTATTATCTTTCCTAATTCTTCATTGCTCTTATGCTCTTTAACATCATTGATTAATTTTCTATAATCATGAACGACTTTATTATACTCTTGCATTTTTTGACAAATAACATCCACTAAAGTTTCTTCATATTGTAATGCTTGAATATGAATTTTTTCATTCATCAAATTTTGATAAAAATGTGTCATTTCTATACATACAACATAAATTAATATAATAACCAGAAACGATATAAAAAAAACATATGTAACAAGTGTCGCATTCAATTCATTTTTCACATAATCATTAAAGATGAAAATATCTAAAAAAATAATTCCAACCAATACTGTCGCAATAAAATGCCACATATAGCTGCTCAGTTGAAACTCTTTATCTAAATACTTTTTCAAATATAAATATTCAATTATTAATATAACAAATGCCATAAACCCTATTAAATAACCAAAATAATGATTATTACAATATTCACTATACTTCAAGGGTTCATGATTCATTAAAAAGATACAAAGTTCATTAATAAAAAACAAATTAAAATTTATCCATATAACCTTAACAAATAAACTACGAAATCTTCCCTTATAAAAATGCCTTGCATAAATACTACTTACTATAATTGTAAAAAGAATTTTAAAATACAAAAAAGAATGATTAAAAACAAATGCACTCACAAATAATATGAGAACAAGTAAGCTATTTCTTATTCTCATATCTTGATTATTCTTTAAAAAAATATTTAAATACATCACATAAATAACACTTTCAAAAAAAGCGTATAAAGTATCCAATAAAAGAATCATTGTATTTTATACTCCTGATAAGCATTTTTTACCTTTGTTTTATATTTATAACTTAAAGATAACTGTGTATTGTCAGCTAATATAATATACATTTCTTTAAGATTTATGTGTTTAATATAGTGCATGTTAACTAATATTCCATAAGAAATAGTAATAAATGTATTATTCTTTATTTTCTTTTCAATATCCTTAAATGTTGAACGAACCTTATATTCCTTATTGCTATGAATAATAACGTAGTTTTTCTCTGTATGTATATATTGAATGGTTTCATAAGGAAGCGTTAAAATTTGATTAAAACTGCTGACAATCAAGCAACGATGATCTTCTTCTAGCCTTTTTAATAAACGTCCTATCTTATTAGACATATCTTCCTTTAAATTATTCTTTCTTACAAAATCAAAAATATTATAATCAAAACTTTTATAAACAACATGATCGTATTTAGTAATAATAATTTTCAAATATTTCATTTGTTTAGTCTGCTCAAAAAAATCAAATGCTGTCATTTGATCCATTTCATAATCAACATAAACACCATCATATTTTCTAATCTGTTTAATTAATTCATTTGGATCTGTAAAATAATCCGTTTCTATTTGTGGGTAATCTTGAAAACATGAACTCAATTTCTTTAAAAAATCAATTTCATCATCTAGTAAAGCTATTTTATATGTCATTTCATGTTATGTACTAATTTCACATACTCTACAATCGTCTTATAAGCCTTTCTTGTTTCTTTGCTTTTCATAAACTCTTTTGGCATGTAGGTATGATCTTTAGTAGCTGCCTCTCTTTCATCTAATGGTATAGGTGTATTGATAAGACCTAAAATATAATCACTTGAAACATTAAAATATTTAGCTAGTGCAACAATCATGTAAGTTTCTGGGGTATTTCTGTTTTGTTCATAAAATTGGATTGTTTTTAATGATACTTTTAACTCCTTTGCCAGCTCCTTTTGTGTCATTTCTTTTTCCAATCTTAAATACTGTATTCTTTCTCCTATCATATTTAATCCTCCTTGAGAGGATTATAATTTGTGAATGACCGATTTCTTTATTAGTGTTATTCTACATAGTATTATATATTTTTTTATCCCAAAAAATACAATGATTTTCCCACTATTTCTTCAATTTTCCCAGAAATATTTATATATATTTCCTACTATCATCTTTTCTTTTTATCTTTTATAATAGAGATATGGAAAAATATTATACAACTGGACAATTTGCGAAAATGGCAGGTGTCACTTTAAGAACAATTCGATATTATGATAAAATAGGTCTTTTAAAGCCATCCTATATTTTAGAAAACGGCTATCGTCAATATTGTAATAAAGATTTAATCACACTACAAAAGATTCTTGCTTTAAAAGAACTTGGTTTTTCATTAGAAGAAATCTATCCTCTTATTATTGATAATGATAAAGAGAGTTTTAAAGAATCTTTAAAGCTCCAAACATCGTTGATCAATCAAAAAATGAATCATCTTAATAATCTAAAAACAACGATTAAAAGCACTGAAAAGATTTTAGAGCATGATCAAATTTCTTGGGAAAAAATCATTGAGCTTATTAATTTAACCAATAATGATGAAACCATCATTCAACAATATTTTAATAGTCAAAATTTATCATCTCGCATTTATCTACATGATCATTTTTCTATCAATAAAGAAAGTTGGTTCGAATGGTTATTCCACCAAATAGACTTTTCTCATGTCTATCAACTTTTAGAAATTGGCTGTGGTAATGGAAAGCTGTGGGAGTATAACTCTTATAATTTAAGAAACCGTGAAATCTTTTTATCTGATATAAGTGAAGGTATGTTAGAAGATACAAGAAAGAAACTTGGTAATGAGTATAATTATATTGTTTTAAATGGACAAAATATTCCTTTTAAAAATCATTTCTTTGATACCGTGATTGCCAATCACGTTCTCTTTTATCTTCAAGATTTGAATCTTGGACTTTTGGAAATATCTCGTGTTCTTAAAGATCATGGAACGTTTTATTGTACAACTTATGGTAAAAATCATATGAAAGAAATTACTGAAATTGTGCAAAACTTTGATGCACGTATTCAACTTTCTAAAACGAATCTTGCAGACCATTTTGGTTTAGAAAATGGAACAGATATTTTAAGTCCTTATTTTAAACATATTGAATTAAAAAGATATGATGACTATTTAATGGTTGATGATGCTAAAGCCTTGATGAACTATATTATGAGTTGTCATGGCAATCAAAAAGAATATTTAGGTTATCGTTTAAAAGAATTTCAAGCTTATCTTAAAAAAATTATTGATGAAAACAATGGTATTAAAATTACCAAAGATTGTGGTTTATTTATTTGTAAAAAGTAGTCATACTTTAGATGTGATTACTTTTTTTATTGATAAAATGTATAAATTTTGTATTTTTTCATTGACACTTACGTTACGTCATGGTTTATTGTTTAAGAGTAAACAAAAGGAGGTACTTCTATGAAAGGTATCGTATTAGCCGGAGGATCAGGTACAAGACTTTATCCTCTTACACAAGTAACAAGTAAACAATTATTACCAATTTATGACAAACCTATGATTTATTATCCTTTGAGTATTTTAATGGATGCAGGAATTAAAGACATTTTAATTATTTCCACGCCTGATGATACTCCTCGTTTTAAAGAATTATTAGGTGATGGACATCAATTTGGTATTTCACTTCAATATAAAGTGCAACCATCTCCTGATGGATTAGCTCAAGCCTTTGTTTTAGGTGAAGAATTTATTGATGGTGAAGCCTGTGCCATGATTTTAGGAGATAATATCTTCCATGGTCACGGTTTATCAAAACGTTTAAGAAGGGCCGCAAATAAAGAAGATGGTGCTACTGTTTTTGGATATTATGTTGATGATCCTGAAAGATTTGGTGTCGTTGAATTTGATGAAGAAGGGAAAGCTGTTTCTATCGAAGAAAAACCAGCAAAACCTAAATCAAACTATGCAGTAACTGGTCTTTATTTCTATGATAAACATGTTGTAGAATACGCTAAACAAATTAAACCATCAGCTCGTGGTGAATTAGAAATCACTGACTTAAATAAAATTTATCTTGAAAAAGGTAATTTAGATGTTGAATTATTAGGTCAAGGATTTACTTGGTTAGATACAGGAACTCATGAAAGTTTAGTTGATGCAACAAACTTTGTGAAAACTGTAGAAACACATCAAAATAGAAAAATCGCTTGTCTTGAAGAAATCGCTTATAACAATGGATGGATTTCTAAAGATGAATTAAATACTGCTTATGAACTTTATAAAAAGAATCAATATGGTAAGTATTTAAAAGATGTCATGGACGGAAAATTTATAGATCAATAAAAAAGGAAGTATAGAAAATGAAAGTTATTGAAACAAAAATTCCAGGTGTTTTAATTGTAGAAACAGATGTTTTTGGAGATCACCGTGGGTATTTTACAGAAACTTATTCAAAGCCTAAATATGAAAAGTTAGGTATTACCGTTGATTTTGTACAAGACAATATGTCATTTAGTGCACAAAAAGGAACTTTACGTGGTTTACATTGGCAAAATCCACCTTATGCACAATCTAAATTAGTATCTTGTACTAAAGGAAAAGTCATTGATGTTGCGGTAGATATTAGAAAAGGAAGTCCAACATTTGGTGAGTGGGTTTCTGTTGAGTTAAGTGCAGAAAATCATCGTCAATTCTTTATTCCTCAAGGTTTTGCACATGGATTCTTAACTTTAACTGATGATGTTGAATTTAGATATAAAGTAGATAATGTGTATAACAAAGAATCTGAAGGTGGTATGCGTTATGATGATCCAACAGCTAATGTTGATTGGGGATCATTATTAAATGGTATTGAACCTGTTTTAAGTGAAAAAGATCAAACAGGACCAACTTTAGAAAATTCAAATAATCAATTTGTATACGAAGGAGATAAATAAATGAAAATTTTAGTAACAGGTGGTGCAGGTTTCATTGGTGGAAACTTTGTACATTATATGGTTAATAAATATCCAGAAGATATGATCGTTAACTTAGATAAATTAACTTATGCAGGTAACTTAGAAACTTGTAAACCAGTTGAAGGTAAACCAAATTATAAATTCATTAAAGGTGATATCGCAGATAGAGAATTTATCTTTGATTTATTCAAAAAAGAAAAATTTGATGTTGTTGTTAACTTTGCAGCTGAATCACATGTAGATAGAAGTATTGAAGATCCTGAAATCTTTGTTAAAACAAATGTTATGGGAACAACTACTTTATTAGATGCATGTAATGAATTTGGTATTAAAAGATATCATCAAGTATCTACTGATGAAGTTTATGGTGATTTACCATTAGATAGACCTGATCTATTCTTTACAGAAGAAACACCATTACACACATCTAGTCCATATAGTTCATCAAAAGCTTCTGCAGATTTATTCGTATTAGCTTATCATAGAACTTTTGGATTACCAGTAACTATTTCAAGATGTTCAAATAACTATGGTCCTTATCATTTCCCAGAAAAATTAATTCCATTAATTATTTCTAGAGCATTAAATGATGAAGAATTACCAGTATATGGTACAGGTGAAAACGTACGTGATTGGTTACACGTTTACGATCACTGTGTAGCTATCGACTTAATCATTAGAAAAGGTCGTGTTGGTGAAGTTTATAATGTTGGTGGACACAACGAAAGAACAAACTTAGAAGTTGTTAAAACTATCTTAAAAGCTTTAGGTAAACCTGAATCATTAATTAAATTCGTTTCTGATAGAAAAGGTCATGATATGAGATATGCAATTGATCCAACTAAATTAGAAACTGAATTAGGATGGAAACCAAAATATACATTTGATACAGGTATTCCTCAAACAATTGATTGGTATTTAAATAACAAAGAATGGTGGGAAAACATCATTTCTGGTGAATACAAAAATTATTTTCAAAACATGTATGTAGATAAAGGACGCGTTGAAGAATAATTATTAGAATCGACTTATTCATTGAATAGGTCGATTTTTTCATAAAAAAAAGAATACAATAGCGTATTCTTAATCTTTGAGTGTCGTTAAAGGAACAACATAACCGCTTTCTTCTTCACGTACAAGATCTGTTATATTATTTATGTTTAATTTATTATCTATCATAACGTTGACTCGTTTCTTTAGTATAGGAAAAGGTAAGATTTTCTCTTACCTTGCATTTTATAAATTCTTAATATCTTGAACGACACGTTGTAAATCTTCTCTGATTTTAATAGATTGAGGACAAAGTTTTTCACACTTACCACACTTCTTACAAAATTCAGCTTGTGCATTACCTAAATTTGTATAACGTCTTTTTGCTGTATCTTTAAGACCTAACATACCATATTCATTCCATAGCTTGAAGTTACCTGGAATATCAATACCAAATGGACAAGGCATACAATAACGACATCCTGTACATCCATTTTTAGTTTTCGCTTTAATCATATTAGCTACTTTTTCTACAAGTTTTTCTTCATCTTGATCTAATGGTTTAAAGTCTTTAAAAGTAGCTAGGTTATCTTCTACTTGAGCATAAGTAGACATACCACTTAAAACAACTTTTACATTTGGAAGTGAAGCCACAAAACGTAAAGCCCAACTTGAAATGCTGACATTTGAATTATAATCTGTAAAGACTTGTTCAATGTCATCAGAAAGACTAGCAAGAGCCCCACCTTTAATTGGTTCCATAATAACTAATGGAACATTCTTTTCTTCTGTAAGTTTATAACCTTTCATTCCCGCTTGGATATCTGTATCAATGTAATTTAATTGAATTTGACAGAAATCCCAGTCACGGTAATTAATGATTTCTTCAAAGACTTCATAATCATCATGGAATGAGAAACCAAAGTTTTTAATTCTTCCTTGTTTCTTTAGTTCTTCACAATAAGGAATGATATTTAAATCAATAACTTTTTTCCATGCATCTTTATTTAAAGCATGTAATAAATAGAAATCAAAATAATCGACATCAAGTCTTTTCATTTGTTCTTCAAAGATTTCTTTTGCTTGTTCCAACGAATCAATTTTAAACATTGGTAACTTTGTCGCAAGATAAAAATCTTCTCTTTTATATTTCTTTAAAACTCTACCCACAAATGGTTCACTTTCGCCATCATGATAAGGATAAGCTGTATCAATATAAGTCACACCACTTTCAATAGCATGATCTAACATTCTTTCCGCTTCTATTTCATCAATAGTGCCATCTTCCTTTTTAGGAAAACGCATGCAGCCAAATCCTAATAATGAAGGATTGACATTAAGTTTATCAATTTTACTATATTCCATCCTTTTATCCTCCCTAAATTAACCTACATTTATTGTAAACCCTAAAGCTTGGTTCATGTCAAGATAGATTTAAAAAAGGATTTTTAAGAAGGTTGATATATTTTAATTTTATTCATTTATTCAATTATTTTATAAAGAATCTCTATATTATCTGTAAACTGAATTGACTTTGCGTAGTTAAATTTCTTACAATAATTTTTCCATAATTTGTGCATTGTTGCATCTGTAGCAATATTTGCTAGTATAGAATTTTAAACAATAACAGAATTTACCGTATGCGTTCCTACACTCATTTCTTCTTTCGGCTTCATTTTAAAATAATTCTGTCTTATAATTCTATTTTAAATATCCCAACCATAATTACCATTAATGGCCTAACACATAAAAATGCTATATTTTCTCTTTTTCTAATCAGGTAGTTTTTTCTTCTTTATCTCCTTAATTTAAATTATATGAGAACATATTTTTTATAAAAAGGAGTAAAATTTGGGGCAACGCTTATTTCTAGTTATAAAATTGGATAAATAATATGAAAAAATTTTAAATAATTAAATAAAAAAACCTCTAAATTTATTACTCAATATGTTTTAATCAAGTAATAAAAATTAGAGATTTTATTTTTATTAAAATTGAAATTTAGTTGATTATATCAGTGTTATTTACGAGGCTTCATTTGAGGGAATAAGATAACTTCTTGAATAGATTCTTGTCCTGTTAATAACATAACTAATCTATCAATACCCATACCCATTCCACCTGTTGGTGGTAAACCGTATTCTAGAGCTTCTACGTAATCTAAATCCATTTCGTTTGCTTCGTCATTTCCTAATTCTTTTTCTTTTAATTGATCAGCAAATCTTTCATATTGATCGATTGGATCATTTAATTCAGTAAATGCGTTAGCATATTCGTTTCCACAGATGAATAATTCAAAACGTTGTGTGAAACGTGGGTCTTCTAAATTCTTTTTAGCAAGTGGTGAGATTTCAATTGGATGACCATATACAAATGTTGGTTCAACAATTGTTTCTTCTACATATTTTTCAAAGAATTCATTGATAATATGTCCATAACCAAAGTGAGCTTCTACTTCAATACCATGTTCTTCAGCTAATTTTTTTGCATCTTCAAATGACATATGTTCATTGAAATCAATACCCGTTTTTTCTTTAATAGCTTCTGTCATAGAAACACGTTTAAATCCTGGAGCTAAAGAAATATGATGTCCTTTATAATCTAATTCATAAGTTCCATTAACTTCCATAGCAGCATTAGAAATAATACCTTCAGTTAAATCCATCATACCTTCAAGATCACTAAATGCTTTATAAACTTCAATAGTAGTAAATTCAGGGTTATGAGTTCTATCCATACCTTCATTTCTGAATAAACGCCCAATTTCATAAACAGCATCCATACCCCCAACAATTAATCTCTTTAAAGATAATTCAGTCGCAATACGTAAATAGAAATCAGTAACGAATGGTCTTGCAGCTGCTCCACCTAAGATTGGATTTAATACAGGTGTTTCAACTTCTACATAGTTTTTACTATCTAAATAATGTTGAATTGAACGAATGATTCTTGGTCTTGTAAACGCAATTTTTTTAGCATCTTCATTCATGATTAAGTCAACATATCTTCTTCTATATCTTTCTTCAATATCACTTAAACCATGGAATTTTTCTGGTAAAGGACGTAATGCTTTTGTTAAATGTGTATATTCACTTACTTTAATTGAACATTCTCCAGTATTTGTCATAAATACTGTTCCTTTAATTCCAATAATATCTCCAATATCACCTTTTTTAACGATTTCATAAGCTTCTTCGCCAATAGTATCTTTTCTTACATATAATTGGATTTGTCCATCTCTATCTTGAATATGCATGAAACATACTTTACCTTTACGACGTTTAGTCATAATTCTACCAGCTACAGATACTTCAACAGCCATTTCTTCTAATTCTTCATGTGTTTTTTCACCATATTGTTCTTTAATATCTTTTGAATAAGCAGTTACATCAAATCTTTGACCAAAAGGATCAATCCCTTTATCAATAAGTTCTTGCATTTTTTCTCTACGAACAAGTTCTTGTTCACTAAATTTTCTTTCTTCCATAATTTCCTCCTAAAATATAAAAAACTCTCCATCCCATGGGACGAGAGCTAAATCGTGTTACCACCCAAATTCATTAATAGGTCACCCTATTAACCTCAATAACTATCTATTAATAGTCTTGCCTATAACGTGGCTTACGTCATCCTATCAAAAACATCCAAGATGCAGCTCCTAGTCTTTATTCATAATAGTTTCATTATCTTTTCCACCAACCAAGACTCTCTTTAAATGAAGTGCTATTATTACTTATCTATTCATTGCCTTTATTTCTACTTCGTTATCTTAACTTAATTCAAATTTATTGTCAATATAAGCGATAAAATTAGTTTTAATAATGAAAAAATGCACGAAGTGCATTTTATGCATGAATCTTATTATTTAATACCATTCTTACAAAATCAGGTTCAAAATGTTTAGCTCTTGATCCTGAATAACCCATATCTAATGATGAGATTTGTTTCATTTCTTCTTCATTTAATTCAAAATCAAAGATATCTATATTTTCTT
>OIXW01000459.1_pt1 | contig 12099 bp, 11 predicted proteins | sample 1587951 | NCBI WGS metagenome assembly OIXW01 (sample SAMN03283239) | human gut metagenome | biome: human-associated habitat; material: feces | host: Homo sapiens | place: Peru | collected 2012
AGGGATTCTGTCTGCCTAAGGTAGAAAAGTTTGAAGAGCTGATAAATGAGCGCACAAAAGCCATTTTGATTTGCAACCCAAACAATCCTACAGGTTATCTCTATACACAAAGAGAGATGAACCAAATCAGAGACCTTGTGAAAAAATACAATCTGTATCTCTTTTCTGATGAGGTTTATCGTGAGTTTATATATACTGGTTCACCGTATATTTCAGCAATGCATTTGGATGGAATAGAGCATAATGTTATTCTGATTGATTCCGTTTCAAAGCGTTATTCAGAATGCGGCATTCGTATTGGAGCACTTATAACAAAAAACGAGAATGTACGAAAGACAGTTATGAAATTCTGTCAGGCACGTTTGAGTCCTCCTTTGTTAGGACAGTTGGTTGCAGAGGCTTCTATTGAGGGTACAGAGCAGTATTCACGTAAAGTATATGATGAGTATGTTGAACGTAGGAAGTGCCTTATAGATGGAGTTAATCGAATTCCTGGATGCTACACTCCAATGCCTATGGGAGCTTTCTATACAGTTGCTCAGTTACCTGTTGATGATGCAGAGAAATTCTGTACTTGGTGTTTGGAAGAGTTCTGTTATGTAGATGATAAGACTTCTTCTATGATTCCTTCAGGAAACAAAAATAATACAGTAATAGGAGAAACCATAATGATGGCTCCTGCTGCGGGATTTTATACGAATATAGAATTAGGAAAAAATCAAGTAAGACTGGCGTATGTACTTTGCAAGAAAGACTTGCAGAGAGCATTGATGATATTAGAGAAAGCTTTGGAAGAATATAATTACGTATGTTCTCAATAAATAACTATATAATACGTTTATTTTTAAGAAGTAATTTTGTCAAATTCTTATTGTAAGTTAATATTTAAATACACGGTACATGTCAGACAACTCAGTAAAAAATAAAAGAATAGCAAAGAATACTGTATTCTTGTATTTGAGAATGCTACTAGTGCTTATAGTACAACTTTATACATCAAGAGTTATTTTAAACACTCTTGGCATTCAGAATTTTGGTATTTATAATGTTGTTGCAGGATTTGTTACAATGTTTGGATTTTTAAATTCGACATTGTCTTCAAGTATGCAACGCTTTTATAATTACGAAGGATCCAGAAATGGATCAAAAGGATTTAGAGATGTGTATATTACAGGAGTCAATATTCAAATTGGACTTGGTTTAATAATCTTGTTACTCCTTGAAACTTTTGGATTATGGTATGTAAATACAATAATGGTAATTCCTGCAGATAGATTACTAGCCGCAAATATTCTCTTTCAATCTTCTTGTTTATCTCTATTCCTTGTCTTATTTCAACTCCCATATTTGGGAGCAATTATGGCTAAAGAACATATGAACTATTATGCTCTTGTCAGCATATTGGAAGTTGTTCTTAAACTTGTGATAGTTCTAGTGTTACCTTTTTTACCATTTGACAAATTAATTACATACGCACTATTATATTTACTAATATCAATTACAAATGCCCTAATGTATTTTATATATTCAAGGATAAAATTCCATGAATTAAGATATAGATTTGAGTTTAATAAATCTCTTTTTAAATCTATGTTGTCATTCTCTGGATGGAATTTAATAGGTACATTTGCGTTTATGCTAAGAGGACAAGGAGTGAATATGTTATTAAATGCATTCTTTGGACCTGTTGTTAATGCAGCAAGAGGAATTGCATTTCAAGTTAATTCTGCTATTTCTGGTTTCTCTTCAAATATTGCAACAGCATTTAAGCCTCAATTGGTAAACTCATATGCTGAAGGACATAAAACAAGAACTATTCAACTTATGTTGTCTGAGTCAAAAATATGTTTTATGTTAATTGGACTTCTTGTAACACCTGTTGCAATAGAGATCGATTATTTATTACATATTTGGTTAGGTGACAAAATACCTAACCATACTGCCTTATTCACAATTTTGGTTCTTATTGATTTGTTGGTATCAACTCTAAACACACCTATTACTCATATTACATGGGCTACAGGTCGTATAAGAAAATTCCAAATATATTCATCTGTTGTAAATCTTATGCTTTTGCCTGCATGTTGGATTTTTCTTAAACTAGGAGCTAACTCTTACATGGTATTTGTTATTACAATCGTTATTTCATGTTGTAACCAATGTGTTTGTGTTATTTGTGCAAATAATGAAATTAGATTTGGTCTAATTACATATGTACAAAAGGTATTAGTACCTTGCTTCTTATATATTGGCATCCTTCCCATAGTCCCGTATTTAATAGTTAATATTTTAGATAGTTCTTTCTTACGCTTATTTATAGTAAGTTTGTCTTCTGTATTAGTAGCTGTATTCTTAATGTATTTCATTGGCTTGCAAAAGACAGAAAAGGATTTAGTAAAAAAAATAATAAAAAGATGAAAAGCAATAAAGTATCTTTTATAATACCTGTTTATAACGCTGAAAAATATTTGGATGAGTGTATTAAAAGTATATTAAACCAGACAATTCAAGATTGGGAACTTTTGCTAGTAGATGATGGTAGTCCTGATAAATCAGGGTATATATGTGATGAATATGCAAAATATGATTCTCGAATTCGGGTTTTTCATAAGAAAAATGGAGGCGTGAGTAGTGCTAGAAATCTGGCATTAAGGTATGTTACAGGGGCATGGGTTTCGTTTATTGACTCAGATGATGTTATCTCGTCTGTATATATAGAAAGGTGTTTAGATGCTATTACAAATGATAATATTGATATTGTTCAAACTGGAATGGCAAGACATACATCTGAGTTAAATAAAAAAAATGGAGTAGAAACAACTCCTTTAAATGTTGCAGATTATATTGCAACCAATAAATATAAAACAACTGTATGTGGTGGTATTATAAGGTCATCAATTTTTTTTGAAAACAACATAGAATTTGATGAGACCCTTAAGTTAGGTGAAGATCAGAAATGTATTTTTTCCTGTATGGCACTTTCAAAAAAGATATTAAGAATCCCTGATAAGTTGTATTATTATAGACCAAATCCTTCTGGTGCTACAAGTAAACAGATGTCAAAAGATTTGCTTCTATCGATGTGTAAATTCTATATATTGAAGAATATTTTTCCTGTTATAACAAATGCCGTTGATGTTTCAATGGTAACGATGATAAGTCAAATGATACGAAATGGAGATATTTCATTATTTAGTTTACGTGACATTTATATAAGATACAACATAGAACCAAAATGTAGTCTATACTTTTGTCCTATACGATTACCAAAGATTTGTATAAAAGCCACTATTGTATTGGCTTTTGAATACTATAAATTAAGACTCCTTTTAGCCCGTTGTAGGAAATCAAAAAAATAGTCCATTAATTACTAATTTTACAATTAACTCAAAAAAATATGAAATTAATAAATTATCAAGCAAAAGAGTGTCTTATATATGTTTTTAGTAAAGATTACACTAAACATTCAGATTTTGTACTTTCTAAATATTTTCTAAATGAATAAAGTTATAGTTTTTGGCAATGATCACACTAATAGTGTTGGTGTAATTCAATCTTTAGGATTAGCAGGTTTTAAATCTGTTGCTTTATTATTTGGTCGCAAGACTGGCTACGTTGTTAGCAGCAAATTTACAGATAGAATTATAGTTGCAAAAGATGCACAATCATGTATTGATAAATTACTCTCAGATTCTATTTGTTCTTCACGTAAAATTCCAATTATTGCTTGTTGCGATACAGCAGCATTGCTTTTGGAAAAAAATGCCAACAGATTAGAAAAATATTTTGTTTTTGAACACGCAAAACAATATTCTCTTCAATATTTAGCAGAAAAGGAGCATCAAGTTCAATTAGCCAAAGATTCAGGTTTTAATGTTCCTAAAAGCTGGAACATAAAAGAAGGATATAATATACCCGAAGATGTAATATTCCCTTGTATTATAAAGCCCATTATTAGCTGCGAAGGGGAAAAAAGTGACATCAGAGTATGTAAAGATCTTGAAGAGTTACATTCGAATATCAATAGCTTAAATGTTACAAAACGTATTTTACTTCAGCAATATATAGATAGAGATTACGAGATAAGTATATTAGGTTGTGGTCTATCTAATGGAGATTGTATAATTCCTGCTGTTGAACATAAACTAACTCTTTATCCAAAATATGTTGGACTTGAGTGTCTAGCAAATATGCAACCATTAACTGATATTGAAATAGAGAATTGTGTCAGACATTTAATTAAAAAGATTGGATATGTTGGACTATTCTCTATAGAGATGATGCATTCAAAATATGACAATAAGTATTATTTTACAGAAATAAATCTACGTAATGATGGAGCGGAAGCATTTGTCACAAAGTATGGAGCTAACTTGCCACTTAATCATATAGAGGACCTGTTAAATCTTAACATCACAAAGCCTACGATAACACATCCTGGCTACTATATTTGGGAAATGCATCACTTTCAGTCAATGCTTGCACGAGATATAAGTTTATACCGATGGATTAAAGAGATCTTTATGAGTAAAGGTTTTCTAATGACATGCAAGGGTGATATGCGACCTTTTTATAAACAGTTTGAACCATATTTGAGACGAGCTTTATCTTTAATACATATATGTAAAAATAAGAACAACGAAGATTATAAGTAATGAATCAACAAGTAATAATAATTGGAGTAACTCATCACAACACATTGGGGGTAATTCGCTCCGTAGGTAAACACTTTAAAAGTTTAAAATGTTGTACATTAATATTGTTTGGTGAATCTGAAAGCTATCTAACATCATCAGATTATGTTGATGATTGTTATTTTTTAGAAACATCTGATCAAATTTTGCCTTTTCTTCTTAAAAACAAACCGAAAAATCCTTCTTGTATTATTACAACAACAGACGAAGCAGGCCATCAACTTGATATCCATTATAATGAATTAAAACCATATTATAAATTCTTTCACGCTAAAAAGCAAGGAGATATTACAAAGTACATGGATAAGCAGGTTCAAGCAACCCTTGCCTATAAAATTGGTATCAAAGTTCCAAAAAGTTATACAGAGAAAGACATATCGTTTCCATGTCTTATAAAACCATTGAAAAGCATAAATGGTGGTAAAAACATAATAATTTGCAAGAGCAATAATGAATATTATGAGGAAAAAAAAATAATCGGAGATACGCCTTGTTTGATACAGGAATTTATTAAAAAAGAATATGAAATTGTACTCGTCGGTTTATCGATGTCACAAGAAATAATAATACCTGCAGTAGTAAAAAAAATCAGAGATTCAGATGGTGGTACAGATTATGCATCTATTCATCCTATTAAATCAATCCCTAAGGACATTATAGATAAATGTAAACTTTTTATACGTACGATTGGTTATGAAGGTCTTTTTGGAATCGAATTTATCGTAAGTAATAATGAATATTACTATATAGAAACCAACCTACGCAATGATGCAACAGCTTATTCTGTTGCGGTAGCAGGTTATAATTTAATCGGATCATTTATAAAGTATTCACTTAATAATATAACAGATTTTAGTCAACCTTGTATAAAAGATATTTATTCTGTAGTTGAGTTCCGTGATTTTGATAATGTATTACACGGGAAAATAAATCTTTTTAAATGGTTATCTCAAGTTCGGAAAAGTAAATGTAAGTATTTTTTTGATAGTAATGATTTAGCGCCATTCCTTATAAATCTGAAAATGAAGACAATCTCTATAATACGTGCAGCATTTCATAAATTCATGTAATATGCAAATTTTCAACAAATTATTTAGTAACAAACAATTGACTTTGCTAGTATGCATGTCATTAGTTATTACATTTTTATTATATGTAAGAGACATTGTTGGAATATCTGTTCCTAGATACTCTTTCCTTGCTTTTATTTTGATTATAGCCATACAACAGAAAGTTGATTATATAGTATCCACTATAGCGTTTTTACTTCCATTAACTTGTGGAATTCCAAACAATATCTTGCTTTTTTCACTAATGGTTATTCTAATCTATAAATGCAATTCAGAAAATACCTTTAAAAGTAAAAGCATGGTAAATCTTACCGTAATTTTATGTTTATGGGAATTTTTTCATTTAATTTTAAATCCATCTGGTAATATTGATATTATTCCTTACCTTGGTTATATAGCCTCTTTGTTTTTTTTATTGGTAATACCATCATTTCCACTATCAGCACGTATAAATTGGAGTAGAGCTTTATTATTTTTTTGTTTTGGTACTTGTGTCTTACTCTTATTCATAAGACTCAACTTTGAAAATGTCCTTGGAGCAGATTTCTATGAAGAAGGTATGCGTCTTGGAAGCGTAGAACAATATACAGGACAAGACGATGTAATCATGTTAAGAACAAATGCAAACAATATAGGATTATATTCTGCTACAGCTATTAGCATTGCACTTTGTTTATATTATTATAAAAAAATAAATGTTTTTATTCTTGGATTACTATTTGCTATTTCGTATTCAAGTGGTATTCTAAGTATTTCTCGCACATGGGCTATTTGTATAGGTATTACGGTAATATGGTTCTTGATTGTACAAAAAGAAAATAGAATTAGGAATATGGTTATCTTATCACTTATAGTTATAGTTGGTTTTTATTATGTTTCTGTTGTCAATCCTACAATTCTGGATGCCTTTACAGCAAGATTTAACGAAGATGATGTCAACTCTGGTGCTGGTAGATCTGAAATTATTTCAGAATATAATAACTATTTAGTAGAACATCCTTTTCGATTATTATTTGGTTCAGGTGCGATTAGTTATGGTGATGTAATAACTGAAATAAAACATTCGGTACATAATGGCACCCAGCAAATTATCGTTAGCTATGGGGTGATGGGATTTCTGTGTTTTATCATCCCTTTTTGTAGCTTTTTAAAAAAAAGATACGTCAAAGGGCAAACGATGGCACTACTACCTCTTATATGCACTGGCATTTTTCTCCAAACATTACAATTTTTAAATCCTAGTTTCGATATGTACCCATTTATGGCAAGTATGTTTGTTATAAACATGGTAAATTCTAAGTTCGAATATACAAGAAAATGAAACTATTATTTTACATTCATGGTATAACCAGTGGTGGTGGTGAACGCGTTCTAGCTACATTAGCAAATGATTTTGCTAAACGTGGTGAAAGTGTAGGAATAGCCACAAACACACATATATCATTTGCATATACAATAGACGCCCGAATTGTTTTGCATGACTTGTATGAAGGGACAAATGATAATTCAACTCATATTTCAAAAATTTATAATTCTATATTGATTCGAAGGAATATACGTCGCATAGCAAAGCAAGAAAAACCAGATGTTATAGTAGCTTTTATGTCTGCTTTAGGGTGTTCTGTTATTTCCTCTACCTTAGGTTTAGGAATACCAGTTGTCGTATCTGAACATACTAACGTTTCAAGAAGATTAGGTATACTACTTGATATTAAAAGACGTCTTTTTTATCCTTTGGCTAATGTTATTACCATTCTTACTCGTTATGATAAAAAACTTTGGAAGAATAAATATGACAATGTCGTCTACATGCCAAATCCAGTGTCTTTAAAAGAGAACAGAGTTTTCTCGAATAGAGATAAAACAATTTTGGCAGTTGGACGTGTAAATCAATGGGAGATAAAGGGATTTGATAATCTTTTGAAATGTTGGGCAAAGCTTTGTCATTTACATCCCGATTGGAACCTAAAGATAGCTGGAGAAGCTGATAAAAACGCATTAGAGTTTCTAAATACTTTGGCTAGTGAGTTGGGGTGTTGTAATTACGAATTTCTTGGCTTTAGGAAAGATGTTTATGAATTGATGCAACGTTCAGAAATATTTTGTTTGTCATCACGAGTGGAAGGATTACCAATGGCTCTTATTGAAGCAATGAATGCTGGCTGTTGTTGCGTAAGTTTTGATGTTGTGACAGGACCGAGAGAGATAATACACCATGGTTTTAGCGGATTAATCGCCAAGAACCAAGACAATGAGGACTTAACAGAATATCTTGACAGGGTTATGAGCGATGAAGTTTTACGTAAACGTTTAGCTACAAATGCTCCACAGTCTGTAATAAAGTATTCCACAGATAGAATCATAAATCGTTGGTATATATTGTTTGATAAAATATTGAATAAATGAAATTATTTGATTTAATCAGAAGATATAAATGGGATTTGGGTATAGCTCTTAAATCTGAAGGTCATAGTTATAATGCGCCTGAATGGAACTTTCATATAGTAAAAGCTCCTAAAAACAAGTGGTATGCCGATCCGTTTATTTTAGATGTTACAGCTGACAACATCATTGTGTTAGTCGAAGAGTTTACGTATAATATAAATAGAGGTAGACTTGCTAAGTTGATAATAGATAAAAAAACATATAAATTAAAAAGTGAGAAGATAATTTTAGACCTCTCTACTCATTTATCATTTCCTGCAATTTTGCGTATGAGAGAATCTGTGTATATATATCCAGAAAATTCAGCATCGGGTAAAAATACATTATATCGCTTTAATCCTAATAATGATAATCTTGTTGTGGTGAATACTTTGAGCGATTTGCCATTAACTGATGCGATCATTACAGAAATAGGAGGTCATAATTATTTGTTTTCTACAAAAATACCAACTCAGAATAGCAACGAATTAACCATATATGCGTCAAACGAAAAGATGGGGAGTTATCATCCGATTCAATCAATTTGCCTACCTGATAATACAGCTCGTAGTGCAGGAGATATATTTGTAGATGGCAATAGAATAATTCGTCCAGCACAAAACTGCAATGGCGGTTATGGAGTAGGATTAATATTTCAAGAAGTGACAAAAGACTCTAATGGACATATTGCAATAAAAGAACTATTTCGTAAATCACCGTATGCAAATTACATTGGAATGCATACATATAATCAATATAAGGATTATGTAATAGTAGACTTGCATGCCAGAAGATATCCAGTTTTGCATAAATTATTATTAACAATAAAAAGAATTTGCAATGGATGAAAATGACAATATCAAAGAGCCAAGATTCTGAGCATGGCGGACTGCTGCTACTGCAATATGTTTAGTAATTTGAGGTGGAGGATTTTTTACAATATGGTTGTCAAGATGTAGTTGTATATTCCAAGTTGATGGAGGAACTTCGTTTTCTGTCTTATTCGGAGACAGTTTCGGAGGTATAAATGCTTTAGTGTCAGCACTTGCATTTGCAGGTTTGATAGTTACTTCTGCTTTTCGTAAGCAGTCAAATTAGGGCTTACCTCTGAAGTTTATATCTTTGCGCTGAACAAAAATTTAAAAAATATGTACAGCAACGAAGATTTAGAACGCTTTTATTTCAAGTACCAAACAGAGGCTTTACCTCATGGTCAATCCCTTCAGTCATTTTGTCTGAACAATAATGTACCTTACAATATCTTTTCAAAATGGTACAAAGATACTCGTCGTAAGGTTGTTGCAGTTCAGGTTGATGATCGCCCGTCTGAAAATTGTGCGGAAAAATCAGTACAATCAGTTCGTGATGGAAATATAGATACAAAACGATTCGAGAAGAGTCCCTTGTCTGAGGACAAGGTTCATTGTTCAACAGTTCGTATATGGTTGGAGCTGCGTATGAGTAATGGCTTGTATCTTTCAAGAAAGAATTTAAGCTATCAAGAGCTTTGCAGCATGATAGAGAAGTTGGAGGGCTTATGTTAAACATATCAGGTCTTAACAACTTCTACTACATTCGTAATTTTACGGATATGAGATGTAAATACGATCGCGTGTTATCCATAGTCCGCGAACAACTTCATCGTGAGCCAGATCAAGGTGATGTTTTTATTATGATGTCAAAGAACCGTCGTTTGGTCCGCATGTTTATGTACGATAAAGTTGGCAGTATGCTTTTTGAAAAGAAATTTCATACAGGTTATCAGTTTATGAAAGTGGTCAGGACTGGTGATGAAGAAGTGTATCGAATCAACTGGAAAGATGTAGTTTTACTATTAGAAAATCCAGTAGTGAAATCATTAAAAATCAGGTAATTTTATTGTGCTGTAAATGCATTTATGTCAATTATTTTTCGTAACTTTACTACGTAAAACAAAGGCATAATGACAGACGATTTGCAGCACATAATATCCTCTAAACGAGAGTTGTTGGCACGGGGTGATGCCCCGCGCCCAGCTGTGAATTATACAGAAGGTATGCCAAGTGATCAAAAAGATCGTTTTATAGAATATCTGATAGAACAGAACGAAAGTCAGAAATTAGACTTGCGAGCCATGCAAGCTGTTCTTGTAGATTTGAAAGAAGAATTGTCAAAGTCTAATGAGTCATTGAATGAGTTGACAAAGTTACGTTCAGAAATATCGTCTTTACGCTCTGAACTCCAGCAAGAGCGTAAAGAACGTAAATCATTGGAACGCAAGAATGCTCGTCTTCAAGAAAAATTAGAATTTGCGAACAAGAATCGCTTTGGTTCAAAGAGTCAGAAATCGAATAAACCAAAGTCAACTACAGATCCTGAGAGCCAAACAAGTGCAGACAGGGGCAAAGAGGAGGACAATTTTGATGGCACATCGGGTAGTATTGAAAAAGAAGTTAGTGTACAACCAGATGGAACAAAGCGCATAGCAAAAGATCGAGACTTGTCGAATCGTCCGAACAATTATTCAACGATGGAAGTCAGAAATGGTAATGTGAAGATTCATATGACGGATCGTTCCAAAGTACCAGGTCATATAATAAGTTCTGATGATAGCAAGATGGTCAAGGTCTTTAGCTTAGAAATGTGCTTGATAGAACATCGCTTTGAACTTGTGCATTATGCCGAAAAAGGTAAAACGCCCAAGTGGGGATATTTTCCTCAGAAAGATCATCCCGAATTAGTTACGAAATTGGATGGAACCAAGGCGACTCCAGAGTTTATGCAGGCCATAGCCTATGAGGTTTATGTAAAGAACGTAACGTTCGGTCTACTTCATCAATGGTTGACAGACATGGGAATGTCCATATCTCGCAATACCTTGCATAATTGGCTGAAGAAAGGCAAGGCTTATTTAGATGAATTGGTGAAAGTGCTGAAAGATGTAGCATTAGAAAAGGACAGCATCGTAAATTGTGATGAAACTTGGTGTAAAGTCCGCAAGTACGACCATTACAAAAAATGCTACATGTGGGTATTGGTGAATAAAGCCGAAAAAGTAGCTATATTCTTTTATGACAATGGTTCGCGTGGTCGTGAAGTGTTGACCGACTTTATAGGTGACGCAGAACTGAAGGCTCTAATGTCTGATGGTTACAATGCTTATACGTTTATAGGTAATGAACTAAAGAGTGAGAACTTGAAGGACACAGTACATTTAGTTTGTTTGGCACATCTTAGGGCCAAGTTTCAAAAAGCTCTGGAACAAGGAAAGGACGAAAATGCACGTGTTTTTTTAGATGTCATAAATCGTTTGTATACTCTTGAGCGTAGTTATGATGCAGAAGGCATAACCAATGAAGAGCGCACAATGCGTCGTGGAAGCCTTGAAACCAAATCACTTTTAATAGATTTGCGTCAGCATTTAGATTTGGAATTAGCAAAACCTGAGGAGCAACGAAGTGGTTATCTGACGGAAGCACTCAACTATCTGAACCACTTTTGGACAGAGTTGACTGCCTATACACAGGATGGGGCTTTCCCAATAGATAATAATATGGCAGAACGAACCGTGCGTTGTTTAACCACAGCACGCAACAACTCATTTCATTTTGGAAGTGATTTAGGTGCTCAAATGGCAGCTACTTACCATAGTATCATTAGTACGGTGAAGCTTCATGGCAGTTCTGTTTGGAGCTACCTTGGTAAATTTTTCAAAAAAATCTTTGAGGGCTGCAGGGATTATCCTTCACTCTTACCCTCTTGTATCGGACTGAAGTAGTCCACAATGTTAATTTACAATCGAATTTTTAACAAAGTCAATAAAGGTAGGCACTGAAAAGTGCCTACTCTTTGGGGTATGCCCTAAATTGACTGCTTACGAGAAACTCAGACAAGTCAAAAGTGGGAGTAATGAATACCCCGTTTTTCAGCAT
>OIXW01000463.1_pt1 | contig 12043 bp, 14 predicted proteins | sample 1587951 | NCBI WGS metagenome assembly OIXW01 (sample SAMN03283239) | human gut metagenome | biome: human-associated habitat; material: feces | host: Homo sapiens | place: Peru | collected 2012
CCGTGCGTTCAAAAATGTATATGGCATCAGCCCACGGGACTATCGTGCAAAGCATTTTGCACTATAAAAATTGGTCTCATTCTCCGCTATACGCCTTTCGTTTTTCCGACATATAAAAACACCCCATTTGTCAGACCGAATACTGTCGGACAAATGGGGTGCTGTTCATTCAGGGGCGCACCCTGTTTTTGTTTTGAGAAAAAACTTGAGAAATAAATCTTAGGTCTTTGTTAGGATCAGGCACTCATACGGACGCAGGGCATCGTTTCTGTCAGGATAGTTTCCCAGCAGCTTATCTGCGTCTGCCCAGCCCTCTGGCAGGGTGTAAGGTGCGTCATGCTCAGTCAGGTTGCACAGCACCAGCAGTTCTTCCCCATCTTCGGCACCATAGCGGCGGTAAGCCAACAAATCGGCATTGCCCGGGTAAAGAAACTCAATCTTGCCCTCGCTGATGACCTTGTGGGTCTTGCGCAGATGCACCAGCATCTTGTAAAAGCTGCGCACAGAATCCGGGTCATCCACCTCAGCAGCGGCGTTGATGGCCTTGTAGTTGTCCGCCAAACCAATCCACGGAGTGCCAGTGGTGAAGCCCGCATTTTCGCTGCTATTCCACTGCATCGGGGTGCGGGAATCATCCCGGCTGCGCTGTGCAATGATGTCCAGCGTTTCTTCCTCGGACTTGTCCTGCTGGCGCAGAATCTTATAGTAGTTGCGGCTTTCCACATCACGGTACTGGTCAATGGATGTGAAGTGCGGGTTCGTCATGCCCAGTTCTTCGCCCTGATAAATGTAGGGGGTGCCGCGCATAAAATGGATCGCTGCCGCCAGCATCTCGGCGCTTTCCTTCCAGTAGGTCGTGTCGCTGCCAAAGCGGCTGACCGCACGGGGCTGGTCGTGGTTGCACCAGAACAGCGCATTCCAGCCGCCGTGGGCCTGCATCCCCTCCTGCCAGGTCTGGAACAGCTTCTTCAGCGCCATGTGGTCAGGCTGCATCAGTTCCCACTTCTGACCATTCTTGTAATCCACCTTCAGGTGGTGGAAATTGAAGCACATCGTCAGCTCGTGGTTGCCCTCAGCGGTGTAGCCGATGCAGTTTTCCAGCGTGGTGGAGGACATCTCCCCCACCGTGATCATGCCGTCGATGCCGCCCGCGGCGACCAGCTCCTTCAGGTACTTGTGGACGTTGCGGCCATCGGTGTAGAAGCGGCGGCCGTCGCCCTCAAAATCGTCCTCATAGACCTCCGGCTTGGAGATGACGTTGATGACGTCGAAACGGAAACCCTTGATGCCTTTCGCCTTCCAGAAGCGCAGGATGTCGGCCATCTCTTCACGGACAGCGGGGTTTTCCCAGTTGACATCTGCCTGCATCACATCGTACAGGTGCAGATACCACTTGCCCAGTCGGGGTACATACTCCCATGCAGGGCCGCCGAATTTTGAAACCCAGTTCGTCGGGTAGCAGTCGGGCGTGCCGTCCTTGAAGATGTAATAGTCCTGGTACTTTTTGTCGCCCGCCAGTGCTTTTTTGAACCACTCATGCTCGGTGGAGGTGTGGTTGAACACCATGTCCAGCATCAGGCCGATGCCGCGCCTGTCCGCCTCGCGGATAAGCTCCTCCAGATCCTCCATCGTACCGTAGCGCGGGTCAACGGCACGGTAGTCGGCCACATCATAGCCGTTGTCGCGCTGGGGCGAGGGGAAGAACGGCGTCAGCCAGAGATAGTCAACGCCCAGGTCGGCGAGGTAGTCCAGTTTCGCGGTGACGCCCTTCAAATCGCCGAAGCCGTCACCGTTCGAATCCATGAAGGATTTCGGGTAAATTTGGTAGACAACTTTATCTTTAAAATCATTCATGGTACACACCTCACAAAATCAGGCAACGCCTTTTTTCCTGCCGACGATGACGGTCAGCACAAAGGGGACGACGATGGCAATGGCCATGCACAGCGCAAAGCTGAGCATATAGGCGGGCTGGATTGACAAAATACCAGGGATGCCGCCGACACCGATGGCGTTGGCCGTGGTGGAAGTTGCCACACAGACGACCGCTGCGATGGCAGATCCAATCATGCCGCAGATAAACGGGAAGTGGAATTTCAGGTTGACGCCGAACATAGCGGGCTCGGTAACGCCGAGGTAGCAGGAGATGCAGGAGGGAACGTTGACTTCCTGTGCGGCAGCATTCTTGCGCTGCAGGTAGATCATACCGAGGACGGCGGAGCCCTGCGCAATGTTGGACAGCGCGATCATCGGCCACAGCATCGTACCGCCGAAGTCGGCAATCAGCTGCATATCGATGGCGTTGGACATGTGATGCAGGCCGGTGATGACCAGCGGGGCATAAACAAAACCGAAGATTGCGCCAAAGACCACGCGGAAGGAGCCGGAAATGCCGGCGTAGACGATGTCAGAAATGAAGGTGCCGATCTTCCAGCCGATGGGGCCAAGGACAGTGTGGGCGATGATGACGGACAGCACCAGCGAGCAGAAGGGCACAACGATCATGGAAATGACCGCCGGGCAGATCTTGCGGAAGAATTTTTCTAGATAGACCAGCGTGAACGCGGCCAGCATGGCGGGAATGACCTGCGCCTGATAGCCGATCATGTTGATGGTGAAGAAGCCAAAATCCCATTTGGGGATATCTGCCGCCGCAGTAGAAGCCACGGCGTAAGCGTTGAGCAGCTGGCCGGAGACGAGCGTCAGGCCGAGGACGATGCCCAGACTTTGGGTCGTGCCCATTTTCTTTGTGACAGACCAGCAGATGCAGACCGGCAGCATATGGAAGATGGCTTCGCCAATCAGCCACAGGAAGCTGTCAACGCCGGACCAGAACTGGCTGATGTCGCACAGCGTCTGGGTGCCGTTATTAAAAAAGTAGATGCTGTCAATGCAGTTGCGGAAGCCGAGAATCAAACCGCCGGTGATGATGGCGGGAATCAATGGGGCAAAAATCTCCGCAAGCACGCTCATGACCTTCTGCAATGCGTTCTGGTTCTGCTTGGCTGCGCTCTTGACAGCGTCCTTCGAGACACCGTCGATGCCGGAGACGGCAATAAAGTCATTGTAGAAATCGCTGACCGTATTGCCGATGATGACCTGGAACTGGCCCGCCTGGGTGAAAGTGCCCTTGGCGGATTTCAGTGCCTCGATCTTGGCAACGTCCGCCTTGGCGGGATCGTTGAGGACAAATCGCATACGCGATACGCAGTGGGATACTGCCGCGATGTTCTCCTTGCCGCCAACGTACTCAAGCAGCAGCCGCGCGTCCTGTTCGTATTTACCCATGATGTTTTCCTCCTTTATCTTTTTGATGATTCATCCAACTTGTTCATACAAGTTTTGCTTGTGGTTTCAGTATAGTTCGCTTGTTCAGACAAGTCAAGTGAATTTACAAAAAATCATGTTATGTTTGAAAATTTTTGGCATCTCGGACAAGAGAATGCCTTGAAATTCAGGCGCAATCACGGTATACTGAAGCCAATGTTTGAACAAGTTGAGGTAAACAGCCATGCCAAAAGCAAAATATGAAGGAATTTACCGCAGTATCAAAAAACGCATCGAGGCGCAGGATTACCCCTATCAATCGCTGCTGCCCAGCGAGAATACCTTAATAGAGGAATACGCCTGCTCCCGCAACACAGTTCGACGCGCATTGGCGGAGCTGGTAGCCGACGGCTATGTGCAGACCATGCAGGGGCGCGGCGTGCGGGTCATCTACCAGCCGGTGGGCAAAACGACGTTTACCATCGGCTGCATCGAGACGTTTCAAGAAACCGCCCGCCGCAATCGTCTGCAAGCCGTTACCCGCGTCATTCGGTTTGAGACCATCATCGCAACGGAACAGTTTGCCGCGGAAAGCGGATTTTCTGAGGGCGATGAATTGTGGGCGGTACAGCGTGTGCGTTATCTGGACGGAAAAGCACTGATTCTGGACATCAACTACTTTTTAAAGGAATTTGTACCCGGACTGACAGAGGAAATCGCATCCCATTCCATCTATGATTTTATTGAAAACGTGCTTGGAATGCAGATCATCACCAGCAAACGGCGCATTACGGTGGAACACTCAACTGCCCGTGATGAAAAGCTGCTGGATATGGACGGCTATGATTGCGTGGCAGTGGTGGTAAACCAGACCTTCAACTCGGACGGGATGCTGTTCGAGTACACCCAGTCCCGCCACCAACCGGACTATTTCTGCTTTCAGGACATTGCCACCCGAAAGAAAAACTAAAGGCGATGTGCTTCGCTACCCGCCGCAGGTGAACCCACCATCTCCATGACGGCTCTTTTGGAATTGCTCAAGGATGCCGACCCGGAAATGAAGGCAAAGCTCCGCTTAGCACTGCTCACCTGATGCAAAAAAGGGCACTGATTGCAATGCAATACAGCGCCCTACATCATCGGACATGGAAAACACCGACCGTGCAAAAACCGTGCAGAAACCGTGCAGCCATGGCTTACAAAACAAAAAAGCCATGAAATCTTTCGATTTCACGGCATTTTCTGGTGCGATGGAAGGGACTCGAACCCCCGGCCTACTGATTCGTATAGGGCCTTTGTACGGTTTTCTATGTTTCTGGTTGTCACTATTTATATAGATTCATCGTTGTTTTTATTTCTCTACGTGCACATTCGTTTCTCTTTGTTTCTGTAAAACAAGGCAAAAATAAGGCACATTCCAGAGGGCACATCATCCCATAAAATGGATACCATGAAAGAAGCAAACAGCAGACGGCTCACGAGGGCGGCAGAAACGCCCCTGTGAGCCGTCTTTCGTTATGCGTGTGACTTTTCCTTGATACGGCTAAAAACGTCCGTCAGCGCGTCCGCTGCCGCCGCATCGCTGGAACGGATGAACCCGGCGTAAATGTCCGTGGTGGTGCTGGTCTTTGCGTGGCCAAGTCTGCCCGAAACCGTTGTAACAGGCACATGAGCCGCTATCAGCAAGCTGGCGTTGGTGTGGCGCAGGCTGTGGAAGTGAACCGCCGGGAGATCATGGGCGGCCAGAAAGCCCGGAAACCAGCTCGTAACCGCATTGGGGTCGAACGGCTGACCGTTCCAGCGAGTGAACAGCAGATCATTGTCCACCGTCTTGCCGTTCTCGATCTCCACCCGGCGCACCCACTCAGAGCCGACCTTGAACCGTTCGGCCTTCTGGTGCTGGCGGTACTCCCGCAGCAGCTGCACACATTCCGGGCCTATCTTGATGCACCGCCGGGAGCGTTTCGTCTTGGGTGCCGTGAATACCGTGCCGCGCCCGGCGATGTTCTGCACTGTCCTGTTGATAGAGATCACGCCCGTGCCTGTGGCATCATCGAACGCAATATCCGACCAGCGCAGGGCGCATATCTCGCCCCGGCGGGCACCTGTGAGCAAGGCCAGCTGTGTGATAACGCTGTACTGCGCTGGCGCGTCCTGAAGGGCTTCCAGCAGCTTTGCAACGTCCTCTTCCTGCAAGGCTTCCACTTCGATTTCTGCCGCTTTGGGGGCTTCCGTGCGCCGACAGGGGTTTTCATCGATCAGCTGCCACTTGACCGCCTTTTCAAACACGCTGGACAGGAAGCGGTGATAGTGCAGCTGCGTGTTGCCGCCCAGCTTACCTCCCGCTCTGACCTTCTCGGTGAACGCTTTGGACAAGGGCAGCCCGGCGGCATCAGCCACCTTCTCAGCAGTCTTGCGGCTGACATGCTTGCCGTTGCACAGCCCCCGCATGGTTTCCTCGCCCACCCCGGCGGCCTCCCGGATCCTTGCCCGCTGGCCTTTCGGCAGCAGCTTCAGCAGCGCAGCCGTTGCCGTATAGGTGGAATCTTGACGCACTCCGCCCTCTGACAAGTTCGCGTAGAACGCCATGAGGTGCGCCGGGCGTATCTGGTTGACCTTCATGTGCCCCAGAGCCGCCGACACACGCGGCACCAGCTTTCTGTATTCGGTGGCCGTCTTGGGCTTCAGCTGGCGGTCTGCGTACTCGGTGAACCACTTTTCTATCAGGTCATCCAGCTTCATGGACGCTTCCAGAGAAATGCCGCTGTGCACTTCCTGTTCAAAGGCATCTGCCTGACGCTGCAGTTCCTTTTCCAGCTTCTTCCCGGTCAAGCCCGGCGGGGGAGTGAAGGTGCGGTTTACCAGCACCTGACGGCCCTGCCGATCATAGCCGTTGGAGACCCGGATGCAGTAGGAGCAGGTGCCGTCCTTCTTTGTGCGCTTTACGATTTTCGCCATCTGTCACCCCTCCTTTGTGGGCATGGTCATGGATAGCCTGCTTCAATCTCTCCGCAAAAAATCTTACCTCGAAATGTCGTTATTTGATTTCGCTGTCGAACTATAGGCCAGTGTTTCAAGTCGCTTCACTAATTCTTCCAGATACTCATCCTCTGAATGGTAAAGCCCCATTAGCACAGTAAATATCTTATCATTACCATCTGCACCAAATCGTTTCTTTATGATATCCATTGCTGCTTGAATGGCTGCTTCTTTGCGCCAATCATTTGGTATCTCTCTATATGTATCCCATGCTTTTGAATAGCTTGTCAGCGTCAGATAGTGCTCCACCTGATTCTGTGAAGCCCAAAACTCTGTTGAAAGTGAGCTAGCCATCGGTACAGCATTATTTAATATCGATGAATCAATAGAATATTTTTCGGCTATTGCTTTTACCTGTTCATCTCTGTTTTTCACCCAATCTGAAATTGTCCAACTTCTTCCAGATTCTTCATCTGCCAAAACCATCGAAAACAAGCTATCTGTCAGCTCTTTTCTTGCTGCGGCAACTGGGTCAAGTGCATCTAAAGAAACGTTTAACGCCGCTGCAATTTTTTGCAGTTTTTCAAATGAAATACTGCGCTGTCTCTCCATTATAGACTGAAATGTAGATGGAGCTATTCCTGCTTCGATTGCGACTTTTCTTCGACTTTTATTCTGTCTAGCTATCTCCTTATCGATATTTTCAAAGACTGTCATACCTTCACCCCTTTGCGCTTTTATCTTATCACAGAGTAAACGCAAAATCAATTAAATTCTTGACACGCGACGCAAAATGGTTTATAATCGTTCGCGTAAACGATTTTGCGTTTACTTATGAACTTAATCCAGCGAAACGAGGTGAACATTTTGAAACTTAAACGCAATTTAGAACTTTTAGCTGCCTCTAAAGGGTTGAAAATGAGCGAGCTTGCTGAAAAATCCGGTTTATGCCGTCAGAATCTCTCTACTATCAAAAACCGCGGCACTTGTTCGGCTCTGACAGCTGTGAAGATTGCGGCCGCTCTGGGTGTGGATGTGGCCGAAATCATTGATGAAAATGCCTGACATGGCAGTGAGCGAAATTCACCATTCATGCGAACCAATTTCATCAATAATTTTCGATGTGCAAAATCAGCAGCAAAAATCCATTTTCGAGGTGGGCATCCCTCTGTAAATCTATTGCAAAACAAGGTAATCCATTGCAAAGCATGACACTGGATATCACCAGATGGTACCAGATGGATTTTGACGCAAAGGATTTCATTTCAGCAATGGTTCATGGCATCAATTTTCAATCAATTTTTGGCGGTATTGCAAAGATTTTCGTTTTGTGCTTTACTGCTGGCACGACATCAAAAAGCAACTTTCAAGCAACACCAAGGAGGTGCATAAAATGGGTGATACCATTCGGTACCCGAACATGGGCACAGTGAAAAGAGCCGCCGAACTTTACGGCCTGTCACCGGCCTACATCCGGCGGCTGTGCCGGGAAGGAAAAGTAAGATTTGTAAATGCGGGCCATCGTTGGCTCGTAAACCTCGACAGCCTCGCAAAATACTTTGAGGAAGGCGACCCCGGCCCCGTGGGGCAGGATGAAGCCACAAACGGCATCCGCCGGGTCGCGAGGTAAAAAATGGCAAATAAACGAATGTTTTCAGTTGACGTAACCGAAACAGATGCTTTTCTGGATATGCCATTGACCGCACAGGCTCTATATTTCCATTTGGGCATGCGCGGCGACGATGATGGCTTTGTGTCCAACCCGCGCTCCGTCATGCGGGTAGCCGGATGCAATGAAGCCGACCTAAAAACACTTGAGGAATCTGGCTATATCATCACTTTCCGCTCTGGCGTTATCGTCATCAGTGATTGGAAGGTCAACAACAATCTCAGAAATGACCGATACAAGCCAACCACATTTCAAAACGAGCGCTCCATGCTTTCAGAAACAGCGAATAAGCGCTATATTTTGAGCAATGGCAACCAAGTGGACACCAATGGTATACCACTGTGCAACCAAGTGACACCCCAACCTAACGTAACCCAACGTAACCTAGCCCAACGCAGCAGTAGTGATAATGGTGCCGCAGCCGCCGAATCTCGCGCAGACTAAGACCTTGCCGAGATCGTGCAGCACTTTGAGCGGGTGATAGGCATCTTCCCACGTTCGGCACTGGACAAGCTGCAACGCTACCGCGATTCTATTCCCTCAGAGGTAATCTGTGAAGCCTTTGATGAGGCTGCCGAAAGTGGTCACCGATCATGGAAGTACGCCAACGGCATCTTGAAAAGCTGGCAGGCTGACGGGGTGCGCACTCTGGGGGATGTAGAAGCCCGCCGGGAAGCCCGAAAGAAGCCCGAACAGCAGCCGGAACGGAAGTTGGAGGTGTTGACTTGAACATCCACAAAGTACTGCTCGGCGCGCTGCTGATCAAGCCCGATCTTGCCGCCTACGCGCTGCCTGATCTGGAGATCGAGCACTTCCCGGCAGACCTTCAGCCGGTGTTTGCGGCTCTGTCCGGTCTCTGGAACGCGAAGGGCAAATTGGATGCAGTGGCAGCCTGTGCCCGATACCCGGAGCAGCGAACGGCCATCATGGAGTGCGTAGAAGAATGCGAGGGCGAGTATATCGCCATCACCCGCGACCGCATAGAAGAATGGACACAGCTTGTCAGGGAACAGGCCGCTTTGACCCGGTTCCAATCGCTGGCCCTGCAGGCCGGAAGCGCATTGACCACCTTCGTAGATCTGCCAGACCTGTATAGCCAGATGGGCGAAGCCCTGACCCTTAACCGAGAAGGACAGGACTTTAGGTCTATCGGGGAGCTGGTAGACACCTACATCCGCAAATTGGATGAAAAGCCGAGGTACATTCCCAGCGGCATCCCAGTGCTGGACAAGCACTTGCATCTTGCCCCGGGTAACCTGTTTATCATCGGCGGCAGGCCCAGCGCAGGCAAGACGGCCTTATCCTTGCAAATGGCCTGTGAACAGGCCCGGCGGGGGCTGATGGTGTGTTATTTCTCGCTGGAAACTGACCCGGACACGCTGACCGCCCGCATCATTGCGAACCGTCTGGCGGCCCCTCTGGCCGATGTGAAAGCTAAGACCGTTCCACAGTCTGACCTTGATAGTCTTGCAAATCTGCACAAGCTGCCGTTGTTCATTCGCTCTGCTTCTGGCCGGGGCGTAGGATGGGTAAAAGCGCAGGCCCAACGCATGAAAGCGCAGGTTGTCTTTATTGACTACCTGCAACTGCTGGCAGACGGCAAGACCAAAGACCGCTATCAAGCCATCACAGGAATTTCCATCGCCCTGCACGAGCTGGCCCAGACCACAGGCATTCTTGTGGTTGCCTTGGCCCAGCTGAACCGCAACGCTGCACACGCATCCCCCAGCACCGCCGATCTGAAGGAATCCGGCCAGCTGGAACAGGACGCGGACGCTATTTTGCTCCTGTCTGCTGACAAGGAAGAGTATCAAGCCATCCTCGCCAAGAATAAGGAGGGCAAAATTGGCGAAATTCCTTTGGCCTTCGACAAGCCCCGCCAGCGCTTTCTCGCTGTCACGAGTGAGTTGGAAGGGAGGTGAGCACATGAAGCGCAACCCAAGCCGCCCACGCCGCCGGGAACCGTACCACTATGATGCAACCGGCGCACAGTATATCGCCTGTATTGAAACCGCCTTGCAGCACGGCCAGAGCATCCCTGTGCACGTTTTGCAAGTGGTCTACCATATGCTGCTGCCGTACATGCACAACTGAACCAACGACCATACTCTGGCGGTGTTTATATTTGCGTGTGCCTGTAGAGGGCACGGAAAGGGAGTTTATCATGCTGACCACTCTGAGATTTGAAAATCGCCCCGTCCACCTATTCAATATCGCCTGTCGTAAGTACTACGTTGCCCGTAGCTCTGCCCCTCAGTCGGGAACCGTTGCACTTTCGTCTGCCGATGGAACCACCGCCGTACTTGCCCCGGCAAACATGAGTTACCAGCAGGCAGCCATGAAGGCTGCACAAATCTGCCTGACCCTCTGAACGCCCGACAAACGCCCGAAGCGCAGCCCCCTAAACGCGAGAAAAACGCGAGAGGGAAATGCCCTTTGAACCGTAGACGAACGGAGAGCGAACATCGAGAAAAAACGAATTTTCGGAAGCCCTAAAAAGAGAGTTGTTTTTCGTCTAAACAGGTGAGGAACAGGTGAAAACAGATACAGAATGGAGTGAACCACAGAACCATGCCCAAGACCAAAGACGAGGCCGCTGAAGCCTGCCGAACTCTGCTTCAGATCATCGAACAGAACTCCGCTGACAATGCCAAACTGGCCGATAAACTGAACAGCGTAGCAGGAGCCGCCATTGACACCATCGTGAAGGTGATGCAGGCTTCTGATACGCCAAACGAATCGAAGCTCAAAGCCGCGCAGACCCTACTGAAGGCCCGGCAGGATGTTACAGACCGTCTATTGAAAGATGAGGAGAAGAAACGAGAAAACAGTCTCTCCCTCTTTGGCTGACCTTGCATTGAATCCCGAACGAACTCCGAAGGATCCCCCCGAGGGGCGAGGTGTAACACGCAGACCTTGCAGGGGGCTTTTCACCGGTTTATTACAACTCAGCATCCATCTGCAGGCGCGATACACAGCCCGCGTGTTATCGTGCCTGCTATTTATTTTCCGTCAATTCCGACACCGAAAAAAGAGGGCCGAATAATGGAACAAAAATCACAGCAGACCGACCAGCAGGCCGCAAACGCAGCCCTTGCCGCTCTGGCCGCCGCCGGGAATAGCTTTGCTCTAGGCCAGCTCTGGGAGATTAACAAAGGCTTTCTGCATCAAATGTTCTGGAAGTGGTATGACAAAAACAAGACTGTTGCTGACCGTCACGGCATCACCTTGGAAGATTTTGACCAAGAAGCATTCTTTGCCGTGCAAGCCGCTGCGCAGTCTTACGCCCCGGGAAAAGGCTCCTTCACAACGCTTCTGGGCTATTGTGTGCAGACGCAGATAACCCGCGTCCTCTGCGGCGAACACAGCCGCCGTATCACCGCCGATGATGGCCGACAAGTACAGGTGTCTGCCAATCCTCTGAACAGCTGCACAAGTCTTGATGTACATCTGGACAGCGATGATGAAGGCAGCAGCACCAGAGGTGACATTGTAGAAGACCCGGCGGCATTTCAGGCGTTCCAGAGTTCCGAGGACGAAATCTATACCACAGAGCTGCATACCGCGCTGGAAGAAGCGATGACCCAGAATCTGACCGAGCGTGAAGCGCATATCCTGCGCCGCTGCTATTACGACTGCCAGAGCCTGCAGGCTGTCGGCAATGAGCTAGGAGTGCAACGTGAAACCATCCGACAAATCGAACACCGCTGTATCCGAAAACTCCGAGAACTGCCCAAGCTCCAGCGTTGGCATGATGACATCATCTCAACGCGAGCGTGGCAGGGGACAGGCTTTGGTGCATGGAAGCGCAGCGGCAGCGTTCAGGAGCGTACCGTTGAATATCTGGAAGAAAGAAACAGTGAACAGTATATTGCCCTCTTAGAAAGGGCTGCCCAGCTTGCTCCCGAGCAACGCGCCACCATCGAAGAGATAAAAGCCGAACATTACGCCCGGCTGGAACAGCGCGGCTACTATAACCGCCACCCGGAGAAACAACCTGACATCGTAGCGGTGGAATAGCGGTGAAACACTGGCCATTGCAAGCAGTGCGCCGTGGTACCAACACAGGCGCGGCAAGCAGTGTCTTTGTATGTACAAAGCCCCTTGCCTTGCAAGGACTTGTTGGGC
>OIXW01000467.1_pt1 | contig 11990 bp, 9 predicted proteins | sample 1587951 | NCBI WGS metagenome assembly OIXW01 (sample SAMN03283239) | human gut metagenome | biome: human-associated habitat; material: feces | host: Homo sapiens | place: Peru | collected 2012
TGCTGTTTTTGGCGCAAATCTGCATTTCATGGCCGAGCTGACCATTAGCGCCTGTTACTAATATATTCATTGGATTATATTTATTCTATATTCAATTATAACTAAGATTAAAAACTAAAGTTCACTAGCCCATTTTTTCCCTCGTTCCGTATGAAGGAAAATTGCCAGGCCCCATCCTGCAATAGCAAAGATTGCAAAAACAAAAGTCAATAATTCCATAATAGTTTATTTTTTTGTTTGAATTCTCAGCAAAGAATTTGCTCAGTTTCGATACATCATACAGGTAGGTGGCGAGTATCGTGCGCCTATCGTATTCCTTTTCAGTATTCGACTTATTGCCCATTTCAATGCTCTTTAATATATTATATATAAATATGTGGCAAAGATACTGAATAATTCCGAGATATGCAAGTTTTCAGTGAATAAAGAGAGTGTAAGTAACAAAAATTAAAGTTTAGGGCATAAAAAAGCCCATCACCTTCTTTCACAAGAAAATGATGGGTCTTTCCTAAACATAATAGAAAAGCATTTCTGCTTTTTTGAAAGCAATACTGATTCAATCAAGCAGGCTTCCTATTCAATCAATCCTTTTCCCTAAAAAACTAATACTGTCCTTATTTAAATCAACATACTAAATCAACAAAAGGAATATTTTATACCTTTAAAACTAACTTTTAAGAAGACTTGAAGTGGTAATAAAACCTTTGTCTTAATTATACTGCTTTTTGAATTCCGAGTGCAAAGGTAGGCATAATTTCTCAAAGTTGTATACCCTAGTAGGCTCTAAGTAAAACTTTTGAAAAGCAAGAGCTCTATAACTACCTGATAATCAATATAGGTTAAATCTTAACTATTTTTATCAAAGTAAATGATATTATCTGAAAAGAAATTCGTATCTTTGCACCACAAAATCGACAAATAGACTATTTTGTCACCCTTTGGAGACTATTTTGTCCCATTTGGAGACAATCTTATCATTAACAGAATACTAATAAAAGATGAAGCAATTGTTATTTTTACTTTTTATGCTTATGATGCCACTGCTCACCCAAGGCAAAACTGATGAGAAGAAGCTTCTGGAGCGTATAGATTACATGATTGATAACGACCAGTATTATCAAGACATCAAGGAAAAAGAGCTGAAACAGCTGAAACAGCAAGCCCTTGAGGCAGCAGACAGCAAGACCCGGCTACTTTTCCTCGACAGCATATACCGTGCCTACAGCGCATACCGCTACGACTCGGCATACGCATATATGAAAAAAGGACTTGAGCTGGCAGAAAAGTGCAAGGATTCTTATTACATCACCCTCAACCAGATAAACCAGGCGTCTGTACTCTCGGTAAGAGGATTCTATAGCAAGGCCGAAGGCCTGCTCCAGACACTCAACCCAGAAACAATGCCCTACAAACTGAAGTTATACTATTACTTCACATACGCCTGGATCTATAATTACTGGGAATCATACGCCAATAATTCTGACTTCGCTGCAGAATTCTGCACCAAAAAGAAGCATTACATGGATCTCCTGCTCCAGAATTTCAAAGAAGATAGAAAAAACACCGCCAACTACAATTATCTGCTAGGCGAAAGGATCTATCTCGATGAACCTACCAGCAGGAAATCGCTCACACATTTTCTGAAGGCAATGAAAATGTCTCCAGCCAAATCACGCATCCATGCCATGTCGGCATATGGTGCTGCCCGATACTACAAGTTAACCGGCAAATTCGACCTTTACGAGAAATATCTCGTGGAGGCATCCGTGAGCGACGGCTTGTGCCAGCTCAAGGAAACGGTAGCACTGCAGAAGCTGGCCTATTACCTCTTTAAAAAGGATGAGAACAACAGCAAACTGGCAGCCAAATACATCCAGCACACCATGGAAGATGCTCAGTTCTTCAACAACCAGCTGCGCATGATGGAGATTTCAAACATCCTGCCAGTCATCGCAACTGCCAACCAGCAGGCAGCCGAGCGTTCACGTGCCCGCATCCTTATGGGCTTCATCACCGTAAGCGCAGCACTGATCATCATCATCATCCTTGCCTTCGTGAACAACCGGCAGAAGAACAAACTGAAGAAAAACAAGCAGGAGATTGAAGAGCAGAACAAGAAACAGATAGAGATGAACGGCCAGCTTTCAGAGATGAACAATCAGCTCACCGAACTGAACCAGCAGCTCATAGAAACCAACATCAAGCGCGAAACATACTTGCGCCTCTTTATGGACATCAGCGCTGCATACATCAGTAAGCTCGCTGATTATCGCAAACTGGTAAGCCGAAAAATCAAGGCAAACCAGGCTGCCGACCTGCTGAAGAGTCTCAACACCCACAAGATGGAAGAGGAAGAGACACAGATGTTCTACAACCGCTTCGACAAGGCGTTCATGGAGTTGTATCCAGGTTTCGTTACGGAGTTAAACAAGCTCCTGCTGCCAGAAAGCCAGCTGGAGGTGCCAACTACCCACACGCTGACCACGGAAATCCGCATCTATGCCATGATGCGACTGGGCGTAACCGACAGTCAGGAAATAGCCACCCTGCTGCATTACTCCACCCAGACCATCTACAACTACAAGTCGGGCATGAGAGCAAAGGCGATCAACCGCGACACGTTCGAATCGGATGTCAATCGCCTCTGCCACATTATTGTATAGTTAAAAATTAAAAGTTGATAGTTTATAGCAAAATTGCCTATAAACTATCAACTATAAACTATCAACTATAAACTAGTCTCTGTGTATCACGGTTCCGTTGGCCTGATGCGTAGCCAAAACCAGAACTTCGGCTATCTGCACATGCTCTGGGGCACTGGCAGCATAGAAGGCTACGTCTGCCACATCATCACCATTCAAGGGTTCGATGCCACGATACACATTGTCGGCACGGCGGGCATCGCCATGGAAACGGACGTTAGAGAAGTTGGTCTCCACCAATCCCGGCTTCACGTTGGTAACACGCACCTTGGTGTGAGCCACGTCAATACGCAGTCCATCGGTGATGGCCTTCACAGCCGCCTTGGTAGCACAATACACGTTGCCACCCGCATAGGCAGCATCGCCAGCCACACTACCAATGTTGATGACATGACCATGGTTTCTTCTCACCATCCCCGGCACAATGAGACGGGTCATGGTGAGCAGGCCCTTGATATTGGTATCAATCATCTGATCCCAATCATCAAAATCTCCCTCATACTCAGGTTCCAGACCACGAGCCAATCCGGCATTGTTGATGAGCACATCAATCTTTCGCCAATCCAGCGGAATGTAATCCACCGCCTTCTTGGCTGCATCACGGTTGCGCACATCGAAGGCAAGTGCCAGCACCTGGATGCCAGTAGCTTCCAACTGTTTCTTCAAGATTTCCAACTTACCGGTGTTTCTACCCGTAAGAATCAGATTGTAGCCGCCTTGAGCAAAGCGACGTGCGCAAGCCTCGCCTATTCCGCTGGTTGCGCCAGTAATAAGAGCAATTTTATTCATGTATTTTGTTACTTTGAACTTTATGATTAGTCTTTGTTTTTAAAGGGTTCTTCCATCTTAAAGTATCAGAACTCTCACTTCAGCATTCGCCATTTTCTCTATCTGGTTCATCGGGCGCTTGTAGTAAACACTCTGAATCGCCTTGTTGATGATGCCGTGCCCCACGGCAAGAATCGTCTTGTCGGGATACGCCACCTTGAGCCAGGTAAGGAAGTTCTGGGCTCTCGACTTCATTTTTTCCAACCCCTCGATGTTATCAGGCCAATCCTTCGGATCCTTGGGAAGCGAAGGGATGAATTTACCCGTGAAATCTCCCCAGTCACGCTCACGAATCAGAGGAGTCGTCACGATATTTGAGAGGATTTCATCTTCGGATAAACCATCTTCCAGATGAGGACGGGCGATGATAGCACAGGTCTGCATGCTGCGGTAAAGGTCGCTCGAAACGAAGACATCGATGTGGTCGTTTGCCATCTTCCGAGCCACTTCCTCTGCCTGCCCAATACCCTTCTCATTCAGTCTGCCAGGCGTTTGTCCCTGCATAATTTGTGCGGCATTGTCAACGGTCTCTCCGTGACGCACCAGATACAATGTTGTCATATTTTGTTTTTGCTTACAAAATTACTGATATTTATTGAGAATAAGGAATAAATTGCGTTAAATAAGATATAAAAGGTGTAGAAAACACCTGCTATATCAGAATTCTTTTGTACTTTTGCAGTAGGAATCATATCCTAAACATTGCAAACTAAATAATATATGATAAGAAATGAAAGTGATACATAGTTCATTATTCCGCGCCGTTTGCGCTATCATCGTGGGCGGACTGCTCATTCAATACCGCGAGCAGACCGTAACCTGGATTACCATAGCCATCGGCATACTGTTTTTCCTCTCGGGTGTCATCTCGCTGCTCACGTATCTGAGTGCCAAGCGAAATTCCGAGAAGATGAAGGGACAGTATCTATATGATGCCCAGGGTAACCACATCGTGGGCATGCGTCCCAACTTCCCGCTGGTGGGAATGGGTTCGCTGATTCTGGGACTGATCCTGGCGCTGATGCCAAACGTGTTTATCTCCTGGCTGATGTTCATCCTTTCGGCATTGCTGATTATGGGAGCGCTCAGTCAGATGGCGAGTCTGGTGGCAGCTGCCAAGATGGGAAGAGTGGGAATCGTGTATTGGCTGATGCCTACGTTGCTCCTGCTGCTCGGTCTGTTCACCCTCTTCCGTCCTAGCTCCATCGCCTCTGCCCCACTCCTGGTCATAGGATGGGCGATGCTGGTATATGGAGTGGTAGAAGCCATGAATGCCTTCAAGGTTTCCAACAACCGGAGAAAATGGAAGAAGATGCAGGAAATCAAGACCACCGCCTCTTCTTCTAATAAGGTTTTCGAGGATGCCACATTCATTGAAGAGAAATAAAAGAAGAAAGAGGGTGTGTCATTATTCATCGGATTACGCAGAATAAACGGAACCTTAACCGCCTTCCCCGGATTACTCACGGATTTTAAACGGAAACTCGACCTGACGGTCGTGGCGATACCCCCTATAGCTGGAACGCTAATGCGCTAGCCCAATGGCCGTAAGGCCAAATCCGTTTAAATTCCGTGCGTAATCCGTGAAGCAAGAATGTTCCGTTAACTCAGCGTAATCCGATGAAGAAAAGAGATGAAGATAAGAAAAGAGGGTGTGTCATGAACTTACGACACACCCTCTTTTTTATTGATTTCAAAAAGATAATCTACGATTAATCCACCAGACCCTCCACATATTTACATAGAATACCGATGCCGGTGGCATTCTCGCCGCCTTGCGGGATGATGATGTCGGCATAGCGCTTCGTTGGCTCGATAAACTGCTCGTGCATAGGCTTGAGCACCTTGAGATAACGGTCTACCACCATCGAAACCGTTCTTCCACGGTCGATAGTATCACGCTGGATGTTGCGGATCAGGCGCTCGTCGGCATCCGTATCCACGAAAACCTTCAGATCCATCAGGTCGCGCAAGCGTTTGTCAACCAGCGTCATGATACCCTCGATGATAACCACGGGCTTCGGATCCACATGCACCGTTTCCTTCTCACGATTGCATTTGATGTAGCTATAGGTAGGCTGTTCGATGGCACGGCCCGCTCTCAAATCTGCCAACTGCTCGTGCAGCAGTTTCCAGTCGAAAGCATCAGGATGATCGAAGTTGATCTGATGACGCTCCTCCTCGGTCATCTCCGAGGTATCATTGTAATAGGAATCCAATGGCACTACAGCCACGAAATGAGGCGGCAAAGCCTCTACCAGTCGCTTCACCACCGTGGTCTTGCCAGAACCCGTTCCGCCGGCAATACCAATCACAGTTACTTTATCTAGATTTTCCATTTATTCTATTTTTTCTATAAGATATAATTTACTATAAGATGTCCTCAAACATCTTGCGATAGTATTCTGCCTTCTTCTCCACCGCCATCGGATACGCCCTTGAACTGGAAGGCATGCGATAGAGACGAAGCTTGCGGTCTTCAAACTCAAACTCTACGAAGCCACCCATTTCCGGCTTATCCTTAATTCCGAAATGTTCTGAAAAGATCTTGGTGGCTAGCTGACCGGCTGTCAGCACCGCCCTGCATTCGGGCAGCTGCCTCAGCATGCCATCCAAATCAGAAGGTTCAACCACCTGCAGGTTCTTATCCGATGCCGTGTTCTTGGTACGGATCACCTGCTGGGCAGTATCATATATCGCCACGCCCTTCTCCTTCAGGAACTCCTTGATGGCATCCAGGCGATACGTCTTGTTCTCCACATCCACAAAGTGCAGCTTATCCGCGAAGTAGATGATGCCGAAGATTCGCCACATATCATTCTGAAAGTTAGGATAATACCAAGGCATGCACCATCGCTTCTCCGAAGGTGGAAACGTGCCGAGCATCAGCAACTTGGCATTGCCCGGCAACCAAGGCTCAAAAGGATGATTCTCAACCATTACACTTTGAACTTTCAACTTTGAACTTTGAACTTTGAACTTTAAACTTTATGATTAGCTTAGCTATAGATTTTAGAACTTAACAAAGTCCTATAAACTATAAACTATAAACTCTTAACTATCAACTAAATCATTTCTTTTCCTTCACCAGATACAAAACCACTGGCAGGTGGTCGCTGTAGCCATTGAGCCATCTGCCACCAGCCTTGGTTCTCAGAGGCGAACCCTTATACTGGCCCTCCTGCTGGATGAGGTAGTCTCTGCGGAACACGTGGTTCTTCCAGAACTTCAGGCTCGAATAGTCCTTCTTCTTCGCATCCTTGTTCAGCAGGTTAGGAGTCATCACAATCTGGTCGAAAAGATTCCAGCTGCCATTGTAGAACAAGGTACCCTTGCCCTCCTTTGCCAGAATATTATACCAAGGATTATACATGTCGCCCTCGCCCACCTGCGAAATTTCAGGCTTCGCACGGAGCACCTCATGCATACTCTTATCCGTAGGGTCATCGTTCATATCACCCATCACGAAAACCTTCATGTCCGGATTCACTCTGAGCAGACTGTCCTTCACCACCTTGGTCTGGCGCGCACCGCTCTCACGATAGAACGAACTCGAGAAACGGCTTGGCCAGTGGCATACAATCACAGCCACATCTTCTCCCGCCAGCTCGCCACGCACCGTCAGGAAACCACGGGTCTTGAAGGCTGAATCCTTCGCCAGTTCCTGCACGTAAGGCACCAGCTTCACGTTCTTCACCCTGAAGAGCGCAGGGTTGTAGAGCAGCGCACAGTCGATGCCACGCTTATCCGGACCCTCGATGTGGCAGAACTGCATGTTGCGCGCCTTCAACGGAGGCAGAGCCGTAAGATCCTTCAGCACATTGGCATTCTCCACCTCGGCAAGACCGATGAAGGCACATCCCACGTTAGGGAGCACATCCGTACCCATATCAGCCAGGGCACGCGACATGTTCTTCAGCTTACTCGTATATTTCATTCCGTTCCAGCCCTTGGCAGGCAGATACTCATAGTCGTTCTTACCCGCATCGTGGCAAGTATCGAAAAGATTCTCCTGATTATAAAAACCCACTGCATACACCTGAAACTGTTTCCCTCCGGCTGCAGCCGTCTTTTTCTTCTGAGCGGAAGCGCCCAAGCCAATAATCATCAGCAGGGCAGCCAAAAACCATACTTGTCTTCTCATAATCCTTTATTCGTTATTCTTTCTCGTTTTACATGTATTTAATCTTTTATAACCGCAAAGATAGCACAAATATCGCAAAAAACGCTGCAAAAATGGAGAAAAATTCATTTTTAGCAAAATTTTAACTAAAATGTCTTTCTATATTCAAAAAAAATGTGTTACTTTGCACTTGTACATTTTATTATTAACTTATACAGACTATGCAAAAGAAAATAAAATTAGCGACGTTCGCACTCTGCTCCAGCGCTCTGGCCCTCAATTCCATGCAGGCCATGGCTGCGCAGGCGATGACAGCCGCTCCAGATAACGGAGCCAAGGCCGCTCATGCCGACATGCTCAGCGTGCAGCAGAACAAGAGCATCAAGGGCGTAGTGGTCGACAAGGATGGCACTCCTATCATCGGAGCCAATATCCAGGCAGTCGGCAACGGAGCCACTCAGAGCACAGTTACCGATATGGAAGGCAACTTCATCATCGATGTAAAGCCTGGAACAAATCTCAGAATCAGTTATATCGGATTCATATCCGCAACGGTCAAGGCAAAGAACAAGATGCAGGTCAAACTCCAGAATGACCGCAGCTTCGACAACAGTCTGATGGCTGGCTCCCTCGATGAGAATGCCTTCACCTTCTCCGAGGCACAGTTGGGCGAGGACGATGACATGTCATCCAATGTCACCATCCTCAACTCTTCATCCAACGTATATGCCAAGGATGCAGGTTACCTCTTCTCGCCTGTAAGATTCCGCTATCGTGCCTTCAACCAGAAATATAACGATGTGTATATCAATGGTGCGGCAATGAACGATATGGAGACCGGACAGTTCAGATTCTCCAACATCGGAGGATTGAACCGATTCTCACGCAACGTGGATTTCGCGCTGCCGTTCGAGGCCAACGGCTATTCCATGACCGGAATGGCGGGTTCCAACAACTATGATTTCCGTGCCGGAAGCATGCAGGAAGGCCAGTATGCCAGCGTGGCTGCCGCCAACCGCAACTACACCCTGCGCGGACTCTACACCTACTCCAGCGGATTCAACGCCAAGGGATGGGCCATCACTGCCGGACTCACCTACCGATGGGCCAACCGCGGATACGTGGAGGGCACCTACTACAACGCCCTCTCCTATTTCTTCGGCGTGCAGAAGAAGTGGATGAACGGCCACTCCCTGAGTCTCTCCACCTGGGGCAACCCTACCGAGCGAAGCACCCAGGGAGCATCTACCGACGAGGCCTACTGGCTTGCCAACGACTACTACTACAACCCATACTGGGGATACCAGAACGGACACAAGCGCAACTCGAGAGTAGTGAACGACTTCGCCCCTTCTGCCATCGCCACATGGGACTGGGATATCAACGACGGCATGAAGCTCACCACTTCACTCTTCGGAAAATACTCCATGTACAAGAGCACCAAGCTCAACTACAACAACGCCGAGAATCCGCAGCCAGACTACTGGAAGAACATGCCATCTGCCAACTACTACGTGTGGGGCGACTTCCAGAACGGAAACAACATCTACAACTGGGATAGCTGGAACAACGCCGTGAACTACTGGCAGGCTAGCAAGCAGAACCGCCAGATAGACTGGGACCGCCTCTACTACTCCAACCAGCAGGCTGCCAAGAACGGACAGGAGACCATGTACTACTTGCAGGCTAAGCACAACGACAACCTCAACCTCGTGCTCTCCTCAACCCTCAACACCAAGCTCACCAACAAGTCGAGCCTGGCATCGGGCTTCATGCTCGGCGTAAACCAGAACCGCCATTACCAGACCATGGAGGATATGCTGGGAGGCCAGATCTTCCACAACATCAACTCCTACGCCATCGGCGAATACTCCATCTCCGACCCACGCGTGCAGTACGACCTGAACACCGCCGGACCTAACAACACCGGCAAACTGGTGTACGAGGGCGACAAGTTCGGCTACGACTATCGCATCGACGTGCAGAAGGCAGGCGCCTGGAGCACCTACAAGACCCGGATTTCACGCTTCGAAGCCATGGTGAGCGGCCGCATCGGCTACACCGGCATGAAGCGCAAGGGATACATGCGCAACGGTATGGCTGCCGACAACAGCTTTGGCAACAGCGGCACAGCCCACTTCCTCGACGGCGGTGGCAAGTTGAGCGTGAACTATGATGCAGGCCGCGGTCATGCCTTCCGCATCGGAGCCGGATATGAGTGGCGTGCGCCTATGGCAAACACCGCCTTCATCGCGCCTGAAATCAACAACGATTTCGTTACCAACCTCAAGAACGAGCGCATCTTCAGCTCAGAGGTAAGCTACCAGTATCAGAATGCATGGATGCATGCCAACCTGAGCGGTTACTACAGCCGAATGGAGAATGTAACCGAGTGGCAGAACTTCTACAACGACGATGAGAACTCGTTCACCTACGTGAGCATGACGGGATTGAAGAAGGAATACTACGGTCTGGAGGCTGGCTTGAAGTTCAAGGTAACTTCATGGCTCGACTTCAAGACCCTGGGCACCATCAGCGAGGCAAAGAACATCAACAACGTTACTGCCAACTACATGCTCTCTAAGAGTGCCGAGGTATATACCGACAAGGCTTACGTGATAGATATGCGCGAGAGCGGTACGCCGCTCACCGTGGGAAGCATCGGTCTCGACCTCCATACCAACGGATGGTTCGTCAATCTGAATGCCAACTACTACGACCGCATCTACCTCTCCTATTCTCCAAGCTATCGCTACGAGAAGGTGCTCAAGAACCGCCAGAGTGCCCACAAGAAGTATCAGGAGATCTTCCCATCTGTGGTTACAGAAGATGGAAACAGCTGGCTGCCTGAGGCTGTGGCACAGGCGAAGGGTCACGGAGGATGGATGGTTGACATGAGCATCGGCAAGAGCATCCGATTGAAGAAGGGTTCGCTCAACTTCAACCTGATGATTACCAACCTGCTCAACAACCAGAAGTTGGTAACGGGCGGATATGAGCAGAACTCACGTTCGGGCTACACACTCGACACATCGGGCGAGGTGAAAAACGTACGCGTTTATCAGTTCTCAAAGAATCCAAAGAAGTATTACGCATTCGGCACCAACGGCATGTTCCAGATTGGCTACCGATTCTAAAACGATGTATCATCGATTCTAGAATGACATAAAATAGATTCTAAAACGACACGACAATGAAAAAGATAAAATTCATAGCAATGGCCATGATGGCGATGGCGGGAATGATGCTGGCATCATGCATGGGCGACAGTTATGCCGACCCGGAGATGGTGGAGACCATCCCTGCTCCTCCTTACGGCAACAACCTGCTCAGAGAGAAGAACGTGGTTACCATTGCACAGCTCAAGAGCGACTACAAGACCACCATCAACGGTGGCGGATACAAGCTCATCGACAAGCCGATGATGATCAAGGGTTACATCACGGGCAATGACATCAGCGGCAACCTCTATCAGCAGGTGGCACTGCAGGATGCCACGGGTGCTATCCTCGTTGATATCAACGGCGGCGGACTCTATGGCTATCTGCCAGTGGGTCAGGAGATTCTCATCGACCTCAACGGCCTCTACATCGGCGGCTACGGCCAGCAGGCTCAGATTGGCGGTATCTACACCAACCTGAAAAAAGGAACCACATCCGTGGGAAAGATGGACCGAACTGTCTGGCAGAAACACTTCAAGCTTCTTGACGAGGCAGATGCCAGCAACGTAGAGGCAGAAGAGTTCGACCTGAGCAAGGCTGCCGATGCCAACTATCTGGAAGAGAATGCAGGCAAACTGATGACCATCAGGAAAGTGAAGTTCAACAGCGCCAACGGCAAGACCGTATGGGCAGCCAACGACGAGACCACCAACCAGAGTCTGAAGGATGCCGTTACCGGCCAGTGGATCAGCAGCAACACCGTGGTAGTGAGAACATCGGGCTATGCCCGCTTTGCCAATGCCATCCTGCCAGACGGAGCCTACGACATCACGGGCATCTTTACAAGAAATAATAATGTATGGCAGATCATCATCCGCAACACCGACGACCTCTCTCCTTCTGTGCTCTCCATCTTCAAGGAGGCTTTCGATGAAAGCCAGGGTGAATTCACTACAGAAAACATCAAACTGGCCGAAGGCGTAAGCTATGCCTGGAAATGGGCTTCGGCTGCATACGGAATGAAGGCTTCAGGCTATGTGAACGGTGCCAACGTTGAACTCCAGTCACGTCTCAAGTCACCAGCCATCAACCTCTCATCCGTCAAGAGCGCAACCCTCAAGTTCGACCAGGCCATCAATTTCTCTTCCGACATGACCAAGGAATGCAAGGTTCAGG
>OIXW01000468.1_pt1 | contig 11990 bp, 9 predicted proteins | sample 1587951 | NCBI WGS metagenome assembly OIXW01 (sample SAMN03283239) | human gut metagenome | biome: human-associated habitat; material: feces | host: Homo sapiens | place: Peru | collected 2012
GTATCAATCCGTTGTTCAGGTGTATATTCTTATAAGATTGTTGATCCACTGTTGTTCTATTCAAATGTATGTGGAAATGTAGAACAGGAGTATTCCCGTGAAGAACTTGACAGTACTCTTAAGACAGAATTTATCTCAGCCTTACAGCCGGCATTTGGTCGTCTGTCAGAGATGGAACTTCGTCCAAACCAGATTGTAACACACAACACAGATCTTGAAAATGCCATGAATACTGCACTTTCAGAGAAGTGGGGTGCTCTTCGTGGACTGAAGGTTGTCAGTATTGCTCTTGGATCAGTTACTCTTCCGGACGAGGATGCAGAACTGATCAAACAGGCACAGCGTACAGCAATCATGCGTGATCCTACAATGGCAGCAGCTACACTTGTCGGTGCTCAGGCAGATGCGATGAAGACCGCAGCGGGCAACGAGGCAGGAGCTATGACAGGATTCATGGGCATGGGTATGGCAATGAACGCTGCAGGTGGTGGAATGAATGCACAGAATCTTTTCGCTATGGGACAGCAACAGCAGGCTCAGCAGGCGGCACAGCAGCAGGCAGCTCCGACACCACAGCCGACACCGGCACCGCAGGCAGCTCCGGTAGCAGGCGGATGGAAGTGTGCATGTGGTACTACAGTAACAGGTAATTTCTGTCCGAACTGTGGAGCAAAGAAACCGGAACCGAAACCAAAACCGGGCGCATGGAAATGCTCTTGCGGAGCTACGGTGACAGGCAACTTCTGTCCGGAATGCGGTTCTAAGAGACCGGCAGAGGACGAAGGCTGGACGTGTTCCTGTGGCGCAGTAAACAAAGGCAAATTCTGTACGAATTGTGGAGCGAAGAAGCCGGCAGGAGCGCCGCTTTACCGTTGTGATAAGTGCGGATGGGAACCGGAAGATCCGAAGAATCCGCCGAGATTCTGTCCGGAGTGTGGAGATATCTTCGACGAGAACGACAGACAGTAACGGATGAACAGCGGTTGGAAAATAACTGCCGGAAGCTCGGCACGGAAGAAAGGAGAATGAGTTATGGCAGGCTTGCAGGAATATAAATGTCCTTGCTGTGGCGGTGCGATCGCCTTTGACAGTAAGATTCAGAAGATGAAGTGTCCGTACTGTGATACTGAGTTCGAGATGGATGCACTCAAAGGTTATGATGCAGAGCTGCAGAATGAACAGACAGATGATATGGAGTGGGATACTTCCGCAGGCAGTGAATGGCAGGAAGGTGAAACAGATGGTTTACGCACGTATGTGTGTAAATCCTGTGGAGGCGAGATTGTCGGAGATGCCAACATGGCAGCAACATCCTGCCCATTCTGTGATAATCCGATCATAATGATGGGACAATTTGCGGGAGCATTAAAACCGGATCTGGTGATCCCGTTCAAATTAGATAAAAAGGCAGCAAAAGAAGGATTGAAGAAACATCTGACCGGAAAACGTCTTCTGCCAAAGATCTTCAAGGATCAGAATCATATTGATGAGATTAAAGGTATCTACGTTCCATTCTGGCTTTTTGATACAAATGTAGATGCCACAGTCCGCTATCGGGCAACAAAGGTACGTATGTGGAGTGACAGTGATTATGATTATACTGAGACAAGTCATTTTATGGTTCACCGGGGTGGAAGTATTGGTTTTGAGAATGTTCCGGTAGATGGATCCACAAAGATGGCAGACGATCTGATGGAATCTATCGAGCCATTCAATATTTCAGGTGCGGTGGATTTCCAGACTGCTTATCTCGCAGGATATCTGGCAGATAAGTATGACGTAACTGCCGAACAAAGTATTGAACGTGCCAATAAACGTGTAAAACATTCTACAGAGGAAGCTTTTGCTGAGACAGTAAAAGGTTATGCTACAGTAACAACAGACAATAGCAGTGTACAATTTCATGGCGGAAAGGCAAAGTATGCACTGTATCCGGTATGGCTTCTGAATACGACATGGAACGGAAATAAATACACCTTTGCAATGAATGGACAGACAGGAAAGTTTGTCGGTGATCTGCCGGTAGATAAAGGTGCAGCAGCACGCTGGACAGTGATGCTGGCAGCTGTATTCTCAGTTGTAACGTATGGTGCTGCATGGCTTTTGCACCTGATCGGGCTGTTTTAGGGAGGTGGGGAAATGAAGAAAAGAATTTTATCGTTTATGACGCTCCTCATCCTCTGTCTAGGTCTTGCAGTTCCGGCTTTTGCGGAGGAAACAGAAGGATTCGCGAATGAATATCCTCGTGTCATCGACAATGCTGAGCTTCTGTCTGCAGATGAGAGGGAGCTGTTAACCAGTAAGTTAGATGAGATCAGTACGCGACAGAAGGTAGATGTGACGGTTGCCACAACCGATACACTGGATGGACTGACGGTATCTGACTATGCGGAACGATTCTACGAGTCTCATAATTATGGTTATGGACCGGACAAGGATGGAACAATACTTCTGATCAGCATGGAAGATCATGATTGGTATATGGCAACCTACGGATATGCTATTACAGCATTTACGGATGCAGGTATCCAGTACATAGGAGAAGAGATGACGGGTGATTTGTCTGATGGTGATTTTGCGGCAGCATTTGATACATTTGCTGATGAGTGTGATGATTTTATTACGCAGGCAAAAACCGGAGAACCTTATGATATCGATAATGAACCACAAAAACCAATGTCATGGATCTGGATTCCGATTTCATTAGTAGCTGGTATCGTCCTTTCATTGATTGTTGTTGGCACTATGAAATCAAAGCTGAAAACAGTACGTTTCCAGGCAGCAGCTAATAATTATGTGAAAGCTGGAAGTATGAATCTTACTGAGAGCAGAGACATATTCCTGTATAATACAATGACAAAAACAAAAAAAGAGAAAAATGATTCTTCCAGTGGTGGCGGCGGAAGCAGTACGCATACAACATCTTCCGGAAGTACTGCCGGAGGCGGTGGCGGAAAATTCTAGGAGAGATGTCCGGATACAGAATACCGGGGCAATTTAATAGTGAAAAAAGAGAAGCTGGTTTCTAATTGCGAAACCAGCTTCTCTTTATTACCACAGATAATTTTCTCCATCTTTAAAATTACATTGCATTGCAAAGTGTATGTTGTCTTTTCTGGTCAGGGGGTCTTCTATACCAATACTTATATGATATTTTTCTCCAATGAGTTTTAATGGAGCTTTTATATCCAGTTGCGTATCAGTCTGTATGATATCTCCGGGAAGAAGAGAGGATAAGGTTAATTCGATTTGTTCTTTTTGCAAGGTATTCCCATTTTCATCTGTTATGTAGACCCAGACAGGCCAGTCTTTGTAAAAAGGTGCCACACCATCATTTTCCCAGGTCAGTTTTAGTCTTGTACCGTTAAGTTTTGAGGATAATGCTGCTTTTGAAATCCATATACGATATCCCATATTTTTTAATATAGTATGATAACCGTTCAGATATTTACTGTTTGCCGTATTAGGTCCAAGAAAAGTAGTGTGTGATTCCCGAATCAATTGAACAGTTTGGGAAAGATTGGTGCTTAGCATATCTTCCATAGAAAGGGAACTGGTAAATTCTCCTCCTACAGGAGCGGATTTCCAAAAATCTGTCATAGATGACAGCCCATTTTCTTCATCTGTCTGACTTAAATAACCGGCGTTTTCAATTTCGTTCAGCCATGCCTTGGTTTCGTTTGGCTCACCGGCCATATCATTGTAAAGTCCCATTCCGTATTTGTCAGCATGTGAAAATGGCCGGCGCATGAGGAAAATGGCATCTGGAAAAGCATTGATCCAGGGTGTAATATATTCGTCTCTGACATTTTCTAACGGAAGGCGTTGAATTCCGGCACTGTAGTTTATATGCCATTCACCCCAGTGACCAAGACTACCTAATTCGATGTAGCTGATCAGGCTATCCTGTCCTAGATATTTGCCCATTGCTTCCACAGCTTTCTGGTGATAGGAAATAAACTGTTCATTATTGTAATCAGGAGAGAACCCCTGACCGAACGATACATTATACCAGGTACCTGTATGATTGATCTTTTCATAGAGCCACTGGGGAATGTCCATATGTGTTTCGGTTCCGGGTACATCACAAACAAATCTCAATACAATATGTTTTCCTTCTTCCCGCCAGCGGTTAAGCTGATTCTTTTTTTCAATCGCATCCCAATTATATTGTCCTTCTTCAGGTTCTAGTTCAGCCCAGGTAATGTCCATGTACAGAAGAGAAATGTCTTCACGCACTTCGGTGTTCCATGCACAGGGAGCATATCCCATAAGGGGATTTCCAAAGGCTTCGTTTGAAGGCTCAAATACTTTTTTATTATTTTGGAAAAATGTCCATATCATTGTTATAAAAAGGATAGCCAGCAGTATGATTGAGATTCCGGCTATCAGCAGTTTCCAACTTTTTCTTTTCAAAGTTTGCTCCCTTCTGATTTGTTACAGTTTTGTCGGTGAACGCAGTTAATGTCTCTGCAAAAACTATTTTCCAAGATTATAAAGCCGTTCGGGATTTTGCTTTACTATATAGCATATGAAATCTTCATCTTCGTAATAGACTTCAATTTCATTTGGAAGACTGCTTTTAAAATTCTGACACCAGTTGTACATCTCAGATTCTAGAATCTTCCGGTTTTCAATAAGAGAATAAGCGTCAGAAGACTTTCCCATCGCTACAAGAGGAGAACCAACAGAACGATCTGAAATTTCAGTATGTTGGATTTCATTCCCCACGCTCAGAACAGCGTTTGAGTATTTGTAATATTCCGTATATTTATCCAAGGCAAGCCATTTAGGTCCCGAGAAAAAATGATATTGTGCATAATAAATAGGCTGCTTTTCTATGTAAAAGAAAATGTATTTTGTAGGAAGATAATAATCCTCCAGTTTTGATTTCATATAAAAATTAAGAATTTCTTCGTGGCGTGCATGTTCTACAATCTGATATAATTCGTCTGTAGTAGATACAATGGTATAACTGTATTGAGGATAAGTATCCATAATTTTGTTAGTTACTTTTACAGCAGAATTATATCGTGTCAGCTCATAGTATAAATAGCCGTGATATATTCCCAAATAATTTGTACCGACAAAAATCGCAATGACACCTGCTAGACTAAGCTGTGGTGCAAGATACCTGACTGGGGTTTTTCCCAATAGGAAAAACAGTTCATCTACAGGAACTGCCATCATTGCCAGAAGAAAGATTTGTTCTGGCAGGCATAATCGTGCTCCTGCGATGATCTCCGGTAATCCAAGAAACGGAGCCGCATAGAGAAGCATAAACAAGACAGAAGCAATAGTGATTCCGGTATACATTTCAAATGGGAATTTCTTAAAACGTATCATGAAAATTAATACGTTCAAGAGACTCAGGAATGCTGCGAGCATTGTAAACAGAACCAGCCATTTTGCACGGGTTGAGTTGTAGAGCTGTTTGTAGCCATATTGGTAAAGCAGTTTTAGTTTTTGGATGGCTGTCTGTTTTACAGTCTCAACAAAAGAGGAGTGCTGTACCTGGGAAGTAGGATTCTCTTTGTTGTTAGTTACAGCTGATCCGGTTCTGTTTTCATTGCTGCTGTTTTCCGTGACTGTGGGGTCATTTTCTTTGTTGTTATCAGCAGTGTTTTCGGTTGAACTTTCTGTGTTCTCTTCTGTTACAGTCTGCGCCGCCTGTGTCCTGCCTTCTTTTGTATCAGTACCGTTTATAACGTTCATTCCCCAGTTCAAAGACCCCTGAAGTGGAGTCCCGGTTGCAAAAGCAAGTACCATAGGCAATGTGGAAATGACTACGCCTATGATAACAGCAGCTGTCAATGCGCCAAAATTCTTTTTTCGAAAAATTCTGTTAATACCCAAAATAGCAAAAGAAACACATAAGAAAAATGCCATGATGGTAACATAAAAGTGAATTGCAAGAGAAGCTGCCAGTGATATCATGAACAGAAACAGATCCTCATTAAAAATACTTTTCTTCTTTTCAGATCTGAAATCTCTTCTTAGGAAATTGATTAAAAATAAAGGGCATAAAAATAAGGTATATAACCCAAATTCTTGCGGAATCGTGTATTGCAGACGTGACATTCCATAGATTTCATCAACACAGACTACATCTACAGTTAAAAACGCCGCGAGTATCAGATAAACAGTGTATTTTGACCTCATGATATTCCGGAATAGGCAGTAAACGGCTACCAATAACGTTGCCACATGAATTTCACCAAGAAAAAGCATACAACTGTATACAGAGACACCAGACAGCACATTCATACTGTAAATAAAGCAATGCATTGCTTCAGGATAAACACCTGCTGAGAAAATGGTGCCCTCTTTAAGACCCTGGATCCAGGCGTGATGAACGTACATATCACCCCAGCCATAAGAATGATTCTGAAAAGCGCCATAGGAAAAATACAGAATAGCAAAAACCAGGAGTACACTCAGAATGCCGTATTCGATTTTTTTCCCTTTTGTTTTTTTATTTATTCTGTAAAAAAATGTTGTGATAATTTTCTTTGTATTCGTTGCAAGGTCTGCAAGAAAAGATTTCCAACCTAATGTTCCAGAAATCAGTTTTTCAATCTGATGTAAGATGCACCGTCTCAGATTCTTGTCTTTTAGAATGGAAGCTATAAAAGTTCCATAAAAAACAAGAAAAACAATCCATGGTTTTAATATGTGAAATAAACCTAAGAGTAAGACGAATGTGTTGGTCAGCAAAACGGAAATTGTAGAGCAAAAACCGAAGCGGTAAGTCAGACTTTTTCCAGATAAAATTTTTCGAAAAACAACAGATGGCCATAGATACATCAGAAAAACATAGCTGACAAATACTTTGATAAATTCAAAAATCCAGTAACTCATTTTTTAGGCAGCTGTTACCGGTTACAAGATCTGTTCCGGTAACAGTTATTTCCTCCTAAGTGATTTTTATGGTTTTTAGTATAACACAGATTATCTGTCCACATCCACAAAATATTTCCTGAACTCATCATAAGAACACGGCCGTCCCCAGTAGAATCCCTGGCAGTAATCCGGTTTCAGAAGTTTTATTTTCTGTAATTCGTCTTCTGTCTCAATACCTTCAATACAAAGTTTCAGACCGAGATTATGAATCATGTTACTAAACTGATTTAACAGATAATATTCCAGATAATATTCCTTTTTGTCTGTGATTGCCTTGGAAGTAAAACCACGATCAATCTTAACAATATCAGGGTGAAGTTCACTCAGATAATGAAAGTTGGAATAACCGGTTCCAAAGTCATCCAATGCTAACTGCAAGCCGGCCTGTTTTAATTCTTTCAGGAAGTTTTGCGCCTTTTCATTTTTTTCGAGCAGAATACTTTCTGTCAGTTCAATTACAATTGCAGCAGGTGGAAGACCAGAAGCGTCCATCTCGCTGATAAGGTCTGTAATAATATCTGATTTTGTGATCTGCACCTGGGATACATTAATATTAACTTTGAAATCAGGAATTTGCATCCGGATTTTCCGGCAGGCGGTTATTGTTTCTCGCATGAACCAGCGTCCGGTTGGAATAATCAGTCCGCTTGTCTCTAAAAGTGGTATGAACTCAGCAGGTGAGATCGGTCCAAATTTTTTAGAAGCAAAGCGTATCAGCATCTCTGCTCCGGTCAGTTTATCCTGTCGGATATCCATGACTGGCTGGAAGATTATTGAGAATCCACGGAAACCATGATTTACTGCTGAATGAAGCTCATTTGTGATCTCACGGATACGTAAGAAATTCTGGTACTCTTCTTCCTGGAATATATAACAGCAGTTTCTTCCATGCTGCTTAGCCATGGTCAGCGAAAAGTCAGTTCGCTTTATAATCTCTGCATAACCGGTCTGTGACAGATCCGGAAGCGGCAGGATACCGGCAGAAATAGTAAATACCGCAGCAAAGTTATTTTCTTCAATAAACTGATTAATATGCTTGCATATCTGGTCATAAAGGTTAGATGCTATTGTCATATCAGAGGATGTTGTATCTAATATAATAAATTCATCTGATGCTATCTTGTAGACCTTTTGGCTATCCGAGATACAGGATAAGATGCAGGACGCTGTTTCTCGAAGAATGTAGTCTCCGTAATCCCATCCATAGTTTTCACTGATCATTTTAAAACCGTCAATTCCGACATGAATCAAGAAGCCTTTATTAAGTGTAGAAACCGAATCTTTGAAATATTTTTCCAAAGAAGTCTCTCAGAGAAGTCCGGTAATATTATCAGCTTTCTGCCGGTTACCAATTTCATTGATACATCCGATCAGGTAGATCGGCTCTTGCTGATCGTTACGTATGATATAGCCACGGCAGTTGATCCAGACTGGTTCCCTGTTAAGATCCAGCCAGCGGTAATCCATATTGTGTGTGTTCCGGTCTGTGTTGAGCAGATTATCTAGTTCAGCTTTCAGAAGCGGATAATCTTTTTTGTATACGAATTCTTTAAGTACTTTTGTCATATTATGGAATTCATTTCCAGGCAGACAGAAACGATCTAAAGCTTGTGGAGCAATATAGAAAAAGTCGGTTCTGAAATCCAGCATATACAGGAAACCATCTGTGCTTGGGCTGAGCAGGTCGATGATATTACATAATTCTTTAAGCGAAAAATCCTGATAATTTTTTGTGTGGCTGAAGATTTCTTCCTGCTGCTTTTCCTCGGCAGATGTTCCTGTATTAATAAGCGTGTTGGTAGTCAGAAGTTCTGAATTGCCTGCATATGCAAGTTTCCGTTTTCGTTTTATGCGGTACAGCATGAGATCACTTCGTTTTGCAAGGTCTTTAAAAGTGCTGTCCATTTCCGGAAGAAAACAGGCATATCCGGAGGAAATACTTAATGGATAGTTAAAGGTATGTTCTGTTGATTCTAAAGTTTGATTTAATTGAGCAATTTTATCTTCAATATTATTTTCCTTACTCTTATTGTAGAAATATGCAAATTCATCTCCACCAATGCGGAAAAGATTTTCTTTATCAGGAAAGAATTGTTTAATGCACTGAGAACATAGCTGCAGAGCTTCATCGCCTTTCTCATGTCCAAACCGGTCATTAATTATTTTCAGATTATCCAGGTCAAAAAGAATAAGACCAGTAGTATGAAGTTTGTCTTTCTGCACGTTAAGACGATTCACTTTCTTTTCATAGGCATTTCGATTCATGGTATCTGTAAGCAGATCCGTGTCCGCAAGTTTCTGTAGGTAAACCAGCTTTTGTTTCTGGAGATAGTGATCATAAAAACGTGATACCTGGATCCAGACCAGCAAAAGGATAAACAGCATCGTTCCAAATGGGAGGAAGATGGATGTTTGCTGGAAATGCTGGATATAGTAAGTAATAAGTTCTGCAACACCAAATGCCATGACCAGATACATTGGATATTTAAAATGTCTGGCAGCTTCATTTTGTAATTTTATAGATTCATAACGAATCAATGTTACGGTATAAATTACATTCACCAGCATGATCAGATGAGTTACCGGAAGAATGCGGAAGATATCGATGACTCCTGTACATTGAAGCAATACTGCCGCTGCCATATTGCACAGATAGAGAATGGACAGGTGTACAGCTCCTTTACGATATTTGCTTTTACAGATATCATACAGAATAAAGTTAAAAGGTACTGGAAACAGGAAAAAAGTAAAGTAGTCTATAAAATAAAGTGCTCTTGGATCTGGAATTAAAAACTGCAGAAAACCACATTGCTTTAGAGTCCAAAGTGTGATCAAAAGAGAAAAAACACCAAGGTTCAGGAAAATCATGTAGGATTCATCTGACGAATATTTATCATTTTTCTTCATTATAGAAAAGCATAAAATCAGGCAGATGATTCCTAACGATAAGGTTTCGCAGCTTAGAACCAATGAACAGAGACTGTTGCTCAGAATCTTCAGGGTACAGTCTCCTTTTGTCCCTCCAAAAAGATGGAAAGAATTTCCGTAGTAGTCTGAATATACAGGAATAATCCTGAGCTGCAAGTGTTTTCCATCACTGTTTTTTGGAAGATCGACAATATGCCAGCAAGAGCCGGGAGACTTCATGAATCTTAATGTGTCAGTATCATTTCCAAATTCATAGATTTTCTCCCCATCAAGTAATACTTCAGCCCGGGTATGGGTTGTCTTGAACAAAATGGATTGTTGATTCTGAAAAGAATCCGGAAGAATGACATCTTCAATTCGAATATTATCTTCGGATCGTTCGGTTGTCACAAGCTGGGTTGTATTGTCAAAAACTAAATATTCACGGGTTGTATTTTGATGAAAAATCCAACCTGAAAAGACAGTGCCAAACAGGATGAACAGGATTAAAGAGATCCATAATTTTTTCTTAAATTTCATGACTTTTTCCTTTTATAGAATATCACTTCCATCCGGGATCTTGGAAATAATCGTTCGATTAGTCCTGAACAGAAAGATAAGTGAGACAATCAGTGACATGATCTCAGCAGTCAGGAAAGCCCACCATACTGCATGAAGCCCACCAAATTTTGCCAGTACATATGCAGCCGGAATCAGTACTACAAGCTGACGCATGATGGATACGATCATACTGAACACGGCCTTTCCAAGCGCCTGGAATACAGTACCGCAGATGATGCCGAACCATGCAAGTAAGTAATGGATACCGATGATACGAAGCGCAGGGACTCCGATCGTAAGCATATCAGCAGATGCGTTGAACATTCCAAGAAGTACCTGTGGAGCTAATTCAAAGCAAAGGAATCCGAAGAGCATAATGCAAAATGCTGTTGCCATACTGAGTTTGATCGTCTTGACCATACGTTTTCTGTTCTGCGCACCGTAGTTGAATGCAATGATCGGAGTGATACCGTTATTCAAACCGAAGACAGGCATGAAGAAAAAGCTCTGCAGTTTGAAATACACTCCGAATACGGCAGTTGCAGTAGATGAAAATGTGATCAGGATACGGTTCATGGAGTATGTCATAACAGAACCAATCGACTGCATGATAATAGATGGAATACCGATTGCATAAATTGTTCTGATAATTCTTCCGTCCGGACGAAAACCACGGAACTGAAGCCTTACATCCGGGTTGAATTTATGATTACATGTAAATGAAACAAGTGCTCCGACACACTGTCCGATGACCGTAGCCACGGCAGCACCTGTAACCCCCATCTTCGGGAAACCAATCAGACCAAAGATCAGGATCGGGTCAAGGATGATATTCGTAATCGCACCACATAACTGGGAAGTCATACTGAAAATGGTTCTTCCTGTGGAAGTGAGCAGTCGTTCAAAGCAAATCTGTGCCAGCAGTCCCATAGAGAAGATCATAACAGTGCTAAGATAATCGATTCCCATTTCCATGATCTCAACATCTGCATTTCCAATCTGGCTTGCATAGAAAGGTTTTACAACTGTAAAGCCAAGGATAAAAAATACAATATAACTTATGATATAAAGAAAAGCTGCGTTAGATGCAATCTTATTTGCCTCGTCAGTTTTTTTGCTCCGAGTGCTCTGGAAAGAAGTGCATTCATACCAACGCCGGTACCGGTTGCAACTGCAATGAGCAGCATCTGTAACGGGAAGGCAAGAGAAACTGCAGTAAGAGCATTCTCTGACAGTTTTGCTACAAAGATGCTGTCTACAATATTATAAAGTGCCTGCACTAGCATGGAAACCATCATCGGTAAAGACATATTGAACAAGAGTCTGCCGATTGGCATGGTTCCCATTTTGTTTTCTGCTGCAGGGGCAGAAGCTGTTTTTTGGTTCATATATTCTCCTGTTATTACTAAAAATTCATTTAAAGTGCCAATTATTAATAATAGCATTATATGGTGTACGTTTCAATAGTTGAAGACTTGAAAATGTCTTAAAGGTCAGTTTACTCAATTTGGCGTTCTTGAATTATTGTGTTAATAGGTAAAGTCAGTAGAAGTAATAGTAACAACTTGACAGTTTGCGTACTGTATGATATTTTCTAAGTAGTAAGTAGTAAGTAGTAA
>OIXW01000474.1_pt1 | contig 11945 bp, 7 predicted proteins | sample 1587951 | NCBI WGS metagenome assembly OIXW01 (sample SAMN03283239) | human gut metagenome | biome: human-associated habitat; material: feces | host: Homo sapiens | place: Peru | collected 2012
GTATGAGTGCGTACACGCAGAAGAAGCTTATGTAGATACCTGTCTGAAGAGATACCTGGGACGCATTAAGAAATGTGAGACAGTAGAAGAACTTCATGAGACGAGAGATGGTGTCACAAAGGACTGTTATTCCTACAGCAATTACATTTTCAGACATTTAAGAAAGAATGATTATGAGAAATATGCCTGCATCGGAACGAAAGTGTCAAAGGCGAAACTTCTTGAGTTGGAAGAAGAAGCAGCGAAGCTGAAACAGGAAGTGGAAGAGGACTGCCGTGTTGAGATGGCACTGCGTGCAGCACAGAAATTCGAGTGTCTGAACCAGAGCACAGAACAGATCTTACATCTTTCAAAAGCAGCGGAACAGCTTCAGGATTATTACGAGAAGCAAGAAAAATTACGTCTGGAAGTAGAAGAATTGAAACGAGGCGACCGGACAGTCGAACTGAAGAAGAAAAAGCAGGAATTACTGGAGTTGCTTAAGAAAAATGCAGAGATTCTTGATAGCATTCAAAGTGAAGTAGTACAGTATGCGAAGACACAGGGACAAATCGAGAGTAATATCAAATCATTTTCAGAAAAGATAAACTTCCTGACAGAGGGATTTGTTGTCAACGAACAGCTTCAGAATGAAGTAACAGATGCGTTAAAAGTACAAAGTGAAGCAGCTTATAAGAGAGACAAGACAAAAGAAAAGGATGCTTTGGAAACGTTGGAAGAGACGGAGAGAGAAGAACTGCAAAGAAGTAGAAATAAGTTCAATAATGCTTATCCGGCCTATGGTTTTACAGGAATAGAACATGAAAATGATGTGTATGACAAAGTGCTGAATCAGTGCAGGAAAGATTTCGAACCGAAGTACAAGGAAGAATTCGATAAGCAGTATAATCTGGTTTACTATACATTGCGTGAAAATGTGATTGCTTCCATTCATGGTGAAATCAAGGCAGCTTACAGACATAAAAAAGAGATCAACCGTCTGCTTGCGAAGATCAAGTTCTCAGATAGTATTTACCAGATTGATATCATACCGGCGCAGAATGAAAACGGACAGTTCTATGAGATGCTTACAGCACCTGAACTAGACAGTAAAGTGTTCGATGACTACGGATTTGAAGGTCAGTTAAGTCTTGGTGAGGATGAGTTCTATCAGAAGTATGAAGAAGATATCAAGCGTCTGACTGAGAAGTTCATGCCTCCGAAGGAGGAAGATGCAAGATCCTTAAGCCAGTATCGTCAGCAGATGGAACAGTATGTGGATTACCGTAATTATCTGACTTTCAGTATGTATGAAAAGGTGGAAGATGAGAATGGAAATATCCGCAAAAATGCAGTCGATGATATGGCAGGCCGTGACTCCGGAGGAGAGGGACAGAACCCGAAATATGTCGCACTGCTTGCAGGCTTTGCGATGCTCTATATGCAGCAGACAAACCGTGATTCTAAGATCCGTCTGGTGCTTCTTGATGAAGCATTTTCCAAGATGGATAAGGAGCGAAGCGAAGTGTGTCTTCATTATGCGAGAGAGCTGGAGCTTCAGCTGATCGTATGTGTACCGGATGAACGTCTACAGTCGCTGATACGAAATGTAGATTGTGTCTATGGATTCCGAAGACATCAGAATCAGGTGTCTATGATGCACATTGATAAAGGTGATTACCTTGATATGGTTGAGGGAAATGAATAAGGAAAGAGTATGGAATGAAGAGAATCTGCCGTTGGCAAAATGGCTGATTGATAAGACGAATACAAAGGACTATCGCATAGGAAATCTCTCAGGAATGAAACATCCAAAGGTGGATGGGGATCTTTTGAAAACAGTAGGTGGCAGAGAAGAACTGGTCAGACAGGCAAAAATTCTGGAGCGGATTTCTGCGTTGGGCGGAGAAGAATATCTGCATTTTGACTGGAGAGAAATGAATACGGATATTACGAGGATTGATTATCGCGTAGAAGTGATTCCAAGATTATGTGAGCTGATTGGAATCATGGATCCAAGAGAACGCCAGTTACAGGCAATTTCAAAAATATGCAAACTGCAGATGGATGTATCCGAAAGCTGTCTGTGCGCTTATTGTAATCATGTGTTAGAACAGCTGAATAAAGGAAATACAAAAGAGTTATCCAAAGCGGAGGATGAAGAATTCCTCAAGTGTCTGAAAGCATTAGCTGATCTGAAAGAACCGGAATGGAAGCGTGTGTTCAGCTCCAAAGTATTTGAAAAGAAAAATGATATCACACCATCTAAAGTTTTTGAACGCATTTATCAAGGTGCAGTTATCGAAGCTTTGAAATATTCTCCGCAATATGACGAGGGCATGTCAGATGATGAGATACTGGCAGCACATGGAATATTGAGTTATTCTCAGACATTAGAATGGAAAGGTGCCGTGGAGTATTGCCTGACAGATCGAAATGGCACAGCGAGTGAGGAGAAAATTGATACTTCTTCGAATCATTATGGAACAGTACTTAATGCACAGACATTAGAGCATGCCGTTCCAACTTTACGAAATGGTGTTGAAAAAGTCATAGTGATTGAGAATAAAGCGAATTATGAAAGTATGGAATATGATCCAAAAGTTTTATATCTCTTTTGTCATGGTTACTTTTCACCAAAAGAAGTTCGCTTTTTGCAAATGTTAATGAAGACAGCACCGGAAGAAATCCAATGTTATCACTGGGGAGATATGGATTACGGTGGAATACAGATCTTTTTATACAATGAGAATAATATTTTCCCAAATCTGATGCCATGGAAGATGGACGCTCCTTCTTATAAGGCAGCGTTGGAAAATGGAAAAGGAATTAAGCTAAGCAGCGGAAAGCAGAAAAAGTTAGAGGCATTAAATGCCGGTAAATTGGAAACGCTGAAACAGTGCATATTGGAAAATAAAATGGAGATCGAGCAGGAGATGTTAATATAATCATGTAATCTATTTAGGGACTGTGGAGAAAACCACAGTCCCTATTATTCAATCTTATTTTCAATTCTCCAATTTCTTGGGGATATCCCATAGACATTTTTGAATGCACGTGAAAAATGGAGCTGATTCGGATACCCTACAGCATTCCCAATATCTGCAATTGATAGTGAAGTGATCTTTAAAAGCTCTGTAGCCTTAGTCATACGATAACTGATCAGGAATTCCTGTGGAGAACGTCCAATCGTATCGTGAAAAATCTTTCCGAAATAACTTCGATTCAATCCGCAGAATGCGGAAATATCTTCTACAGAAATATCATTCTGAAAATTCTGTTCAATGTACGAAAGAGCTTCTTTAATATAAAAATTCCGGATACTTCCGTTTTGCTTCACATGAACTGTCGCAGCAGAACGCATGAAATAATCTAAAAATAAATAGAGATGTCCAATTAGATGAAAAGGGGACTCTTCCGAATGTCGGCTGAGATAAAGCATCTCTTCCATCATCTGATTGCGAAGTTCCTTCGAACTGGCATGATAAACAGGCTCGTTCGGACTTAATCCTGCAGTTGTAACAATCTCACGGGCGCGAAGTCCATCGAATTCTACCCATGTGTATTCCCAAGGAAGCTTAGAATCAGCAATATAGGTATTGACCTGACCCGGAAAAAGCATGAAGCCTTGTCCACTTTTCACTTGCCACTCGGTCGTGTTTCCATGCTCGTCATCTGCAAGTAATGTTCCTGTTCCGGAAATTACATAATGGAAAATGTAATGATTTCTTGCGGCAGGGCCAAAAGAATGTGCCGGTGCACATTGTTCCCATCCATATTGATATAATCCCAGATCAACAAAATTTTCATTTGGAAATACGGAAAAAAGTAAATCGCTCATATAAATCACCTCTAGTGTCATTATATATCAAAATGCTAGATGACTTCAATATATGAATAGAAAAATTGCATTTTGCTATAAAACTTAAAAAACTCTGATATTTATAGTTGCATAAAGATATGTTAGAATATGATTATCAAATAGATGACCTGAGTGAAATGACAAAAATATTCCGGAATGTGTCAAAATGAAAGGTGTATGGTGAAGGAAGGAGTAAGGAAATGTATAAGAAGAGCAATCGAATCATTTGCATGGGATTGATGCTTTGTATGACTTCGGCAATGATACTTGGAGGCTGCGGACAGAAGAGTGAAAACAGCGGGAAGATAGAAATCGAGCTTGTGCAGTATAAACCGGAGGCAGTAAAAACCTTTGAAAAGATTGAAGAAGAATTCAATGCAACTCATGACGATATTCATTTGACGATTGAATCTCCGAATGATGCAATGACAGTACTTAAAACACGTTTTATCAGAGAAGATGCTCCGGATATTATCGGAATCGGTGGAGATGTCAATTTCTCTAACTTTATTGATTCTGATATGTTGATGGATATTTCAGATTATGAAGGTCTGGACTCTATTAAACAGGCTTACCTGGATATAGACAAAGCGCTTGAATTTGTACCGGAGGATGGCGTGTATGCTGTTCCATATGTGGCCAATGCAGCAGGAGTTCTGTACAACAGAGCAATGTTTGAGGAACATGGCTGGGAAATTCCGGAAACCTGGGATGAATTTATAGCCCTCTGTGAACAGATCCAGAGTGAAGGAATCCAGCCATTGTATTTTGGATTTAAAGATACATGGACTTGTCTTGCACCGTGGAATGCGATCGCCGTTGATCTTGCACCGGCAGATGTCTGCAGCCAGGTGAACAAAGGCGAGACAACATTTTCAGATGAATATAGAGAAGTGGCAGAAAAGACACAGGCACTGCTTGCCTATGGGCCAAAAGATCCATTTGCCTATGATTACAATGGAGCTTGTACAGCATTTGCAAACGGAGAATCTGCAATGTACACGATCGGAAGTTATGCAATCCCACAGATTCATACAGTAAATCCGGATATGGATATCGATTCCTTTGTAATGCCGGCCAATAATGACGCATCAGAGAATAAGCTGAACTCCGGTGTGGATCTTCAGTTCAGTGTTATGAAAGACTGCGAGAATAAAGAGGCAGCGTATGAAGTGCTTAATTTCCTTTTGAAAGATGAAAATGTACAGAGTTATCTGGATGAACAGAAAGCGGTTCCTTGTAAGGAAGGAGATTTTGAACTTGCTTCAACACTTGATGGAGTGAAATCTTTCATAGAAGAAGGAAGAATGGCAGATTACCAGGATCATTACTATCCTTCAGAGATGTCAGTTGATGCACAGATCCAGACATTTCTTATGAAAGGGGATGTGGATGCATTCTTAACAAAGTTTGATACAGACTGGAAGAGATATAACCGTGATATCATCCGCAAAGTGGAAGATTACGAGAAAGAGCATGCGGACGAAGATTAAGGAAGGGGAATTCAAGCATGGGAAAGAAATCAATGAGTGGAAGAAAAATGACCTTTCTTCTGATAACAATTCCGATCGTGGCACTGTTTTTCTGTTTTAATACATTGCCACTGATCAAAGGTGTGATTTACAGTTTTACGAATTTCAAAGGTTATGGAAGCTTTGACTGGGTAGGACTTAGAAATTATCAGGATCTTTTTACAGACAGCAGAGTCGGAGGTTCTTATCTGTTTACATTTAAACTTGCAATTGTAGCTACGATTGTGACAAATGTAATCAGTTTGATCCTTGCACTTGGACTGAATAGTAAGATTAAATTCAAGAGTGCGTTTCGTGGTGCCTACTTTATTCCAAATGTTCTCGGAGCGTTGGTTGTAGGATACATTTTCAATTACTTTTTTACATACATTCTTCCGGCTTTCGGAGAAATGCTTGGAAGCAAGACACTTTCTTCCAGTATGCTGTCCAGTACAAAACTGGCATGGATCGCAGTTGTAATCGTGTGTGCATGGCAGTCGATTGCGATGAATACAATTATTTATATTTCTGGACTGCAGACAGTTCCGGAGGATGTTTACGAAGCAGGAGCGATTGACGGTGCAACAGGATGGAATAAGTTCAGACATCTGACATTCCCTCTCATTATTCCATTCTTTAGCATAAATATGGTACTCTGTGTGAAAAACTTTCTGATGGTATTTGATCAGATCATGGCGTTGACCAAAGGAGGTCCGGCACAGAGTACAGAATCCATTTCTTATCTGATTTATAACAATGGTATGAGTGGCGGTCAGTTTGGATTCCAGAGTGCAAACGCAGTGATATTCTTTATCGTTATTGTTGTAATTTCTGTATTACAGATGACAATCACAGGGAAAAAGGAGGAACAGCTGTAATGGAAAAAATGAAAATAAAAGAACGAGTAAACTGGCCTGTAACGATTTTACTTTTACTTGGTCTGATTACGGTTGCTTTTCCACTGTATATGACAATCGTAATTGCACTGAAGAAGCCTTCTGAGATGACGAATAGTATCAGCGGAATCCTTTCCTTGCCAAGTCATTTGAGCCTTGATAATTTTGCTGAGGCAATGAGAGTGACAGATTTCTGGCATTCTCTCGGAAACAGTGTATTTATTACACTTGTAACAGTTGTCCTTTCAATTTTGATCCATTCACTGTTGGGGTATGCAATCGGAAGAAATAAGAAGAGTAAATTTTACAAATTCATTTATTTCTATGTTGTCAGCGGAATGTTTGTTCCATTTGCAATTCTGATGATGCCTGTTGTAAAACAGACGGCACAGATGGGACTGGCAAACAGAGCAGGAGTTATTATTCTGTATGTTGTATTCTATATGCCGATGAATGTACTGCTTTATTCCGGATATCTTACAAATATCCCGTTGGCATTGGAAGAAGCAGCCTGTGTGGATGGTGCGAGTACATGGAAAACATATTGGAAGATTGTTTTCCCGATCATGAAACCAATGCATGCGACAGTTGCAGTTCTGACAGCACTTGGTACATGGAACGATGTTATGACACCGCTTGTGATCATGTCCGGTTCAGGAAGCGGGAATACACTTCCACTGGCACAGTTAAACTTCCAGACACAGTTTGGAACAAATTATAATCTGGCATTTGCCTCCTATCTGTTGGCATTGCTTCCGATTCTGATCTTCTATCTGATCTGTCAGAAGCATATCCTTAACGGAGTTGTTAATGGAGCAGTGAAATAATAAAAAGTAAAAGATAGCGAAGCGAGAACAGACAGTAATGCAAATCTTGCTTCGCTAAAATAGAAATTAGGGGTATTTAGATATGGGAATTATATATTGCGAGAAAGACAGAACATTTACTTTACAGACAAAAAATACAACATATCAGATGCAGGTGGATCGTTATGGATTTTTGTTACATCTATATTATGGGAAGAAAACAGATACATGTATGGACTATCTTCTGACATATTATGACAGGGGATTTTCAGGAAATCCATATGATGCAGGAGAAGATCGTACGTATTCAATGGATACACTTCCACAGGAATTTCCTTGTTACGGGAACGGGGATTTTAGAAGTACAGCATTTGCAGTAGAAAATGCAGATGGAAGTATGAGCTGTGACCTTCGTTACAAGAGTCATAAAATCTTTGATGGAAAATATAATCTGGAAGGACTTCCGGCAGTTTATGCAAGTGATGAGGAAGCACAGACACTGGAAATCTTAATGGAAGATCCGGTGACGGGAGTTAAGGTGGTGCTTCTTTATGGAGTGCTTTCCGCACAGGATATTATTACAAGAAGTGTGTGTGTGAAAAATGAAAGCAGTGGCAAAATCTATTTAAACAAAATTGAGTCAGCAAGTCTAGATTTCCTTTACGGAGATTATGAGCTTCTAACATTTTATGGTAGACATGCGATGGAGCGAAATGTTCAGAGAGTTCCGGTTGTGCATGGAACACAGAAAATCGGAAGTGTCAGAGGAACCTCCAGTCATCAGTACAATCCGATGATGATCCTTGCAGAAAAAGAAACGACAGAAGACAAAGGAAATTGTTATGCAATGTCCTTTGTATACAGTGGATGTTTCCAGGGAGAAGTGTTGAAAGATCAGTTAAACCAGACAAGAATGATGCTAGGACTTCAGGAAGAAGCTTTTCGTTATCCGTTGGAAAGAGGAGAAATGTTCCAGGCTCCGGAAGTGATTTTATCCTATTCCTCAGAAGGAATGAATCGTTTGTCTCAGAATCTGCATCATTGTATCAGACAACATATCTGCAGAGGCAAATATAAAGAAGAAATTCGTCCAATCTTGATCAATAGCTGGGAAGCAGCTTATTTCGATTTTACCGGAGATACAATCTATGAGCTTGCCAAAGCGGCGAAGGAAGTCAATATTGACATGCTTGTTATGGATGACGGCTGGTTTGGAAAACGTGATGATGATAATAGCGGACTGGGTGACTGGTTTGTGAATGAGAAGAAACTTGGTGGCACACTTGGAAATCTGATCAAGAGAATTAATGATCTGGGTGTGAAGTTTGGTATCTGGATCGAGCCGGAAATGGTTTCAGAAGACAGTGATCTTTATCGGAAACATCCGGACTGGGCATTGACGGTTCCGGGCAGAAATCCGGTCAGAAGTAGAAACCAGCTTGTATTGGATTTTTCAAGAAAAGAAGTTGTAGATGCAATTTATGATCAGATTTGCAAGGTACTGGATCAGGGAAATATCGAATATGTAAAATGGGACATGAATCGAAGCCTGATGGATGTTTATTCTTCTGTAACAAGAGATCAGGGAAGAGTGTTACATGATTATGTATTGGGACTATATGATTTTCTGGAACGTCTTGTGCAGAGATATCCGAATCTGCTGATTGAAGGCTGCAGCGGTGGAGGTGGAAGATTTGATGCCGGTATGATGTATTACACTCCGCAGATCTGGTGTAGTGATAATACGGATGCAATTGACAGATTACGGATCCAGTATGGAACATCCTTTGGTTATCCGGTATCGGTAGTAGGTTCTCACGTGTCAGCAGTGCCGAATCATCAGACGGGAAGAAAGACCCCACTTCATACAAGAGGTGTTGTTGCAATGTCCGGAACTTTTGGATACGAGCTGAATCTTATGAAACTTTCTGAAGAAGAAAAGCAGGAGATCAGAGAGCAAATTGCAGAATATAAGAGCTATGCGCCGATCATTCAGAACGGATTGTACTATCGTCTCTCAAATCCGACAACAGAAGAAATCTGCGCATGGGAGTTTGTACATACAGATGAGAAAGAACAAAGTAAAGTTCTTTTAAATATAGTTATGCAGGTGATTCATGGAAATATGACAGTAAATTATGTAAAACTTCAAGGGCTTGAAGAAACAGCTGTATATCGAGAAGAAAAGAGTGGAAAAAGATACACCGGAGCTGCACTTATGTATGGCGGCATGCCGCTTCCGATAGAGCCGGGCGAATATCAGGCATATCAGTATTGTTTTGTGAAAGAGTAAAATAAATTGGTTGACGATGGAACAGAAAATGGTGAGGAATGTGAATAATACAGAAAAAATCTTTGCACAGCGTATGGAAAAACATCAGGATGAATTACGCTGGCTTTACATGGAGTTGTATGGAAATGATGCAATGTATGCAGAACTTTGTGAGCAGATGCATGATTACTACTTGAAGCGCAGCACTGAGTTGAAAAAAAGAGATATTAAGAAAGAAAAGAATCCTGACTGGTTTAAGGAAAAAGAAATGCTTGGCATGATGTTGTACATTGACAACTTTGCCGGTAATCTGAAAGGTGTAGAAAAAAAGTTAGCTTATCTGAAAGAGTGTAATGTAAATTGTCTTCATCTTATGCCTTTTCTGGATACTCCGAAAGGAAAATCAGACGGCGGATATGCCGTGGCAGATTTTCGGAAAGTAAGACCGGATCTCGGTACAATGAAAGATCTTGCCAGATTGACAGAAAAATGTCATGAAAATGGTATGAATGTATGCATGGATTTCGTGATGAATCATACTTCTGAGGAACATGAGTGGGCAAAACGTGCACGAGCAGGCGAAGGAGAATACATGAGCCGTTATTTCTTCTATGATAACGGTGATATTCCGGCGAGATACGAAGAAACTGTTCCACAGGTATTTCCTACAACTGCACCGGGAAATTTCACATGGCTTCCGGAAATCGGGCATTATGTGCTTACGACGTTTTATCCATATCAGTGGGATTTAAATTACCGTAATCCAAGAGTATTTAATGAAATGATGTATAACTTTCTTTTTCTTGCGAATCAGGGAATGGATATTATCCGTATCGATGCAGTTCCTTACATTTGGAAAGAGTTAGGAACAAGCTGCAGGAATCTGAAAGAAGTACATACGATTGTCAGAATGATGCGTATGATTGCAGAAATTGTCTGTCCGAGCGTGATACTTCTTGGCGAAGTGGTTATGGAGCCGGAAAAGGTGGTGCCGTACTTTGGTACAGTTGAAAAACCGGAATGTCATATGCTCTACAATGTGACAACAATGGCGACGACCTGGAATAGTATTGCGACAAGAGACATCCGGCTTTTGAAGAAACAGATGGATATAGTTAGCCGTCTGCCAAAGCAATATACATTTTTGAATTACCTTCGTTGTCACGATGATATCGGGTGGGGGCTTGATTTTGATACAATGAAACAATGGGGAATGGAAGAGCCTTCTCATAAGCGTTATCTGAATGATTATTTCACCGGAAAGATAGCAGACAGCATCAGCCGTGGAGAGTTATATAACGATGATCCTGTAACTCAAGATGCACGATTTTGTGGAACAACAGCATCCATGTGTGGAATTGAAGCAGCGGGATTTGAAGGAAATGCAGAAAAAATGCAGACGGCAATTCAAGAAGATCTCATGCTCCACGCTTACATGCTGACACAGTCAGGAATCCCAATGCTTTACAGCGGGGATGAGTTGGGACAGGTGAATGATTACAGCTATAAAGAAGATGCTGAAAAAGCATCTGATTCACGGTATCTCCACCGAGGAGCATTCCAGTGGACACTTGCGGATAAGAGGAAAGATCTTTCTACGGTACAGGGACAATTATTCCAGATGTTGAACCGATTGGAACAGATCCGAAGACAGGAAAATGTCTTTTCCCAGGAAGCAGAAGTATATACTTATGATGTTCACAATGACAGTATTTTAGGAATCCTCAGAGAGTATAAGGGAGAACGATTTATTGCACTGTTTAATTTCAGCGAAAGTGAACAGACTGCGTGGATGCAGGAAAAAGGCATTTTCAGAAATCTGGTGAATGGTGAAATTGTAGAAGTGAAAGATCCAGTTTTGAAAGGCTATGAATTTGTTTGGATGAAATATAAAGCATAAAACAAAATGTAAAATATAGATAAATAGATTGAAATACTGAAAGAAGAATTGTATAATTTTACGAAAGAAAAATTGTATAATTTTACCTATAACAACAAAGGAGGATCTTTGAAATGGATCGTTTGAAAGGTAAAGTGGCTATTATTACAGGAGGTAACTCAGGAGTTGGAGAAGCAACAGCAAAGATGTTCGCCAAAGAAGGTGCAACTGTTGTTATCACAGCGAGAAGAGAGGCTGCACTGGAGAAAGTAGCAGAAGAGATTAAGGCAGCAGGCGGAGAAGTTTATGCTGTCTCAACGGATATCTCAAAGAAAGGAGATCCGGAGAGACTGATGGATCTCGTGCTCGAGAAATATGGCAAGGTAGATATTCTTGTGAATAATGCAGGTATTCTTGAGGAAGGACTGAAACCAATCGATCGATTCTCAGACGAAGATCTTGATCGTATCGTAGAGACGAATGAAAAAGGAACTATGCGCTGCATGCGTGCCGCAGCACAGAAGATGCAGGCAGGAGCATCCATCGTAAATGTTGCTTCTATTGCCGGAGTAAAGGGATGTGGAGGAGCTGCTTATGTAGCATCAAAAGCAGCAATTGTAGGTGTGACAAAGCATACAGCACTTCGTTTCCAGGCAACAGGTATTCGTTGTAATGCAATCTGCCCGGGAAATATCATTACACCAATGACATCTGGAACAAATCCGGCAGCACTTGATCCG
>OIXW01000475.1_pt1 | contig 11943 bp, 7 predicted proteins | sample 1587951 | NCBI WGS metagenome assembly OIXW01 (sample SAMN03283239) | human gut metagenome | biome: human-associated habitat; material: feces | host: Homo sapiens | place: Peru | collected 2012
CAGACTGCCGTCCCTGTTCATCAGGGTAGAGTTGTCGTATCTCAGAATCTTGTTGAGCATGTCGAGCATCTCGTACGAATTCTTCAGGGCGATGGTAAGCATCTCTCTTCCCTTTCGGGTGATGCCGTGTTCCGTGTCGAGCACCTCCTTCAGCGGGCCTCCTATCAGGGTGAGCGGCGTGCGCAGCTTGTGGCTGGCGTCGCTGAAGAAGTCGTTCTTCATCAGGCTCATCTCGTGGCTCATCTTCTCGTGCTGGTTGCGGTTGTAGATGTAGAAGATGCTGCCCACCACGCACATCAGCAGAATCACCATCAGTATTTTTCCCCAGATGCTCTCCCAGAAGGTAGGTCTTACCTCGATAGGCAGCTCCGCCACGTTTTTGCTCCATACGCCGTGAGAGTTGGTACCCATCACCTTGAGCACGTAGTCGCCGCTGGAGATGCGGTTGAAGCCGATGGTGTTGCTCTTTCCCAGTTCTATCCACTTGCCTTCAGGGGTGAAGCCGTCCAGGCGATAGCGGTATTTCTGATTGTATTTTCTCGAGTAGTCGAGTGCGGCGAAGCTGATGGTCAGGTTGCGCTTGTTGGCTGGAATCACCACTTTTTCCTTGTGCAGAATAGGTTCCGTTTCATCTTCGCCCATATAGTGCAGCGCGGTGAAGATGATGTGTGCCTGGTAAGGGCTCTTCTGCATCTTCGCCGGGTTGAAGGTAAGGCTGCCCGTTGGCGTGCCCACCGTGATGTCGTCGGTGGCTGGGTCGTGGGCAGGGCGTGCCTCGGTAAACGACATGTTGAAGTCGAAGTCGTTCGGGCCGAATACCTCCATCTTTCCCGTCTTCAGGTTATACTTGTCGATGCTCGATTCGCGCACCACCCAGATGTTGCCCGAGTTGTCTTCCACCATGCTCTGCACGGTTCCCTCATCATAGTTCACTTTCTTGTTGTACGAAAGCTGGATGTTGTTCTGCAGCAGATTCTTGCCTACCACGTTCTGCAGGATGCCGCCCAGCTCGGATACGTAGGTCTGTCCGTTGCTGTGCTGCATGATGAAGTTCACGTCGCTTGCCGCCAGCCTTGTGGTGTCGCCTTCCGCGTAGGTGGTGGTATAGAAATTAATCTTCGCCGGGTTGCTCACGTTGTCGCTGAAGGTAACCAGTCCGTCGGTGGAGCCCGCCAGGATTTCTCCCGTAGGGGTGCAGAAGATGCGTCTCACCTTGTCGAATCCCTTCTTAGGCCATGGCAGGATGTTCTGGCGGCTGATGAAGTTCAGCTTTCCGGTGGTGGAAGGCTGAACCAGGGTGAGTCCGCCTCCATAGGTGCCTATCCATATTCTGCCGTGGCGGTCGGCCACGATGTCGTATACCTTATTATGTGGCAGCGAATATCTGTCGGCTGGGTTGTGCATGAATTGGGTCATTCCCTCCCTGGTTCTCACGAAGAGTCCATGCTCCCGGGTACCTATCCATATCTTTCCCTCAGCATCGTAGAAGATGGAGAAGATGGCGGACGGGCAGAATGCCACCTGCTGCGGAACCACCTGTCCGTTTGGGGCAAGATAGCCCACCTTCTCGTATCGGCTGTCCGTAATCTTGATTACGCCGTTGTAGTAGCCCGTCCAGTGGTATCCCTCGGGGGTATTGCAGATGGCGAACGCCGGCGATTCGCCTTCGTCAAGCTGGGTAAGATGGTATCGGTGATTCTTGAATGCCACCTGCGTAAGGTCGTGCATGCCGCTTATCCAGAGGATGCCCTGGTCTGAGAGGCAGAATTTCTTGATGTCGGGTACACGGAAGTTGCCCGATGAGTTGCTGCGCAGCAGATAAGGCACCAGTTTGCCTGCCCTTCGGTCGAAATAGCTGAAGGTGCCGCCGTTGGGGATGAGCCACAGCGTCTTGTTTTCGTCCTGGGTGATGAAGTATTTGTCGCTCGTGGTGCGGTCGGCTGGGTCGGGCTGGTCGGCAAAGAGCCATGCCTTCTGTCCCGTCTTCGGGTTCACCATGGTTACGCCCATGCCGTCGGTGAACACCCATACCATGCCGTAGTCGTCGGTATAGATGTTCTTCACTTCTGCCATTGGCTGGCCCGGGCTCTGCACGTTGATCACCTCGGTCTTGAAGGTGCGCGGATTGTATACCACCAGACCTATGTTGGTGGCTATGAGCAGCTGGTATCCGGTGTTTTTCAGCTGGTTGATTCGGGTAACGCCGGCAGGCATCGGAATCATCACCAGCTTGTCTTTCTCGTCATATACGGCGAGTTTGCCGTTTGGCGTAGCCAGGAAGATGTTGTCGTTCACCTCTCTGATCCATTTGAATGGCATAGGGGTGCTGAATTTATGGTTGTAGATGGTGGTTCCCTTGTCGGTGAGGATCCACTCTCGGCCTTTCTTGTCGGCCCATATATGCCATACTCTTCCGCTTCTCAGTCCGTGCTGTCCCACCCTGAGGATGTCTCGTTCCGGCTCCTGATCACTCTTCTTGGTGCTTCTTATGATGTAGTTTCCGTCTTGGCTGGTAATCCAGGTGATGCCTTTATGTAAAGGATAGATTTTGTTCACCTTCAGGTTGATGCCGAATTGCTCGTTCATCATTTTTCCGCTGTTGAAGAATGTACACTGGTGGGTGTTGTACAAATAGAGTCTCTTATCTGATGTAATACACCAGAGATCGTTTCTTGAAGTAGGGTAGATGGAGATGATGCGGTTGGTGGAGAGCATGTCTACATCATCGGCTTTATCTCGGAAGGTATGGAAGGAGTATCCGTCGTAGTAGGAGAGTCCGTTCCAGGTGGCAAACCACATCAGTTTGTCGGGCGACTGCTTGATGTCTGAGATGGTGTTTGCGGCGAGTCCATCGGTGATGGAGAATTTTCTGACGTCGCAGTAAGGCACAGCCATGACCGTGAAGTGGGCCATGAATGCCAGGAGTAGGGGGATGATATATCTTTTATTCATACTTAATAATCCAGTTAATCGTGATAATCGTGATGTTTCTTGGGCTGTACCGTAGTTGGAGCGCAGTCCATCTTTTGTGCAAAGGTAGTGTATTTTTTTGAGAAAAACAAGGTTTGATAGGGAAAAACTGTTTGAAAATAGGGATTTTCCCTTAAAATATTCCACTTTTCCCTTTGCAGGGTGTAAATTTTGGTATATCTTTGCATCAGAATTCAAGAAAGTACATATAAGTATTGATAAGTATATAATAAATAAGTATATAAGAAAGGATATAAGATATGAAGAAGATGAAATCACTGCTGATGCTGATGGCGATAGCTGCGGCATCATTCACATTTACGAGTTGTGACGACGATCCATGGGACGACGGCCACTATTGGCACGACGACTACGGCTGGTATGAGGATTACAACCAGGGCGGCTGGGGATGGAACCAGGGCGACTGGAACCAGGGTTCCGGCGGTTCGCAGAACAGCCAGCTCATAGAAGAGGCGCAGACGCTGGTGGGCAAATGGTATGGTCCGGTGACCTACAGTTACATCAACGATGATGGCGTATCCCGCGGCAAGGATGAATTCTATGCCACCATGATATTCTACCAGAGTGGCAACAGGAAGAATGCGCTGAGCGGAAGTGGTGTTGAGATTGACGATGTGTATGATGAGAAGGGCGAGGTGGAGGATTCGCAGACCTTGGAGTTCACCTGGTATATCGACAACAATGGTGATATTTATATAAGGTATGCCAAGAGCGGAGCCACCTTCGTATTGGATGCCGGTGCCAGCCAGACGGGTTTCCATCTGGGCGAAGAGCAGGGCAGAGACCGCTACACCTTCTATGGTTATATGATAGGCGTGGGTTCAGCCAAGGGCGACGTCATCACCTTCAATTTCGAGGAGCAGCCTACGGGATTGGCAAAGAAGCAGACTAGAGCTTCTGCGGCAGCAGCTGGTGATAGCATATCTGTATCATCAGGCAATACCTTCGGCAAGTCCACAGGCATCAAGAAGCTTTCGGGTGCTGAAAAGAGATTGAATGATAGAAGATAAGAGCAGCATAGAATAGATAAATCAAGATAAAAAGAAATCCGCTTTCACGGCATGATAGTCGTGGAAGCGGATTTTTTATTGGTTATCCTTTGATAACCGGAATGTTTCTGAATCTTACAGAATCTTACAGAATCTTACAGAAAGATTTGTAATCTTACTGAATCATCTTCTTGCCAGCCTTGATCACTACACCCTTGTAGCCCTTGCTAACCTTCTGACCTGCGAGGTTGAAGATAGGAGCATTGTCAGCAGCAGATGTTGTGATGTTGGTGATGCCGGTAGAAGTGCCAGGTACAACTTTCTGGGTAGGGAGAATCTCTGGAGTACCCTTGAAGATAGCGCCATAGAGACCAGTTGCGGTGTAAGTTTCACCCTCTGTGAGTTCTGCAACGCCGCCCACCTTGTTGAACTTGTCGTAAATCATAATCTTCTGCTCGCCATCGTTAGCGTAGTAGTTGAACTTGCCTTCCTGATACTCTTCCTTGCTGAATGTGAAGTTCTTGATGGTAACGAGGTCGTTCAAGTACTTGTTGGCGATGAGGTCGGCGATGGTAGCCTCGATAGGCTGAGCAGCCTCGTCGCTCTCGGTAACGGTGATGCTCTCATCGTCTGTACCTGCATTGGCTGTGAGATAAGGAACGCCATAGTTATACTTCAAATCTACCTTTACCTTACCATTCAAAATGCTGTTCACTGGCATGTTGAAGCCCAGGGTACGAAGCTCAATGGCTGTATCGCCCTCGCGAACATAAGTATTGATGGTTCCCTTGTACTCGTTAACGAAAGTAACCTTAGCGTTGGTAAGGGTGAGGTTCAGGTTCTTGGTGTCCTTTGCGTAGTTAGCCAAGAGATCCTTCACGCTTGCCACGTCGGTGTAGGTAATCTCTACTGGTGGCTGAGGAGTGCCGCCCTCGCCGAGGGTAACGATCATAGACTTGATCTGAGTGTTAGCAGCGATGCTGTAAACCACCTTGTTGGCAGAACCGGTCCAGTTGCCAGTCTTATCAATGGTACCGTTATCTACTTTATTGTTTGCATTCCATTTCTTCTGCGCAATCTCAATCTTAGAGATCTGCTTTCCTTCTGGAGCCTGTACGGTGAGAGTTCCTGAGTACATTCTCAAACGTGCAGGGCTGGTCCAGATTCTGTTGGCGTTGGTAATTCCTTCTTCCTTTGCAGAAACTGTAACTGCGATGCCATCTACAGTGCAAGTGGTAGCCTCGTTGAAATCTCCTTCGTTAGATTCCATAGATGAAACACCTGGCAGACCTGGGAACAAAGTCTTGTAGTCATTGTCGAAGTCAAATGTGGTTTGTGCGAAACCCACGCTCGCTACGAGTGCCAAAACCAGTGTTAATGAATAGCGTAGTAACTTTTTCATAAGCTAATTTTTTAATTGTTAATAATGTTATAGAATGAATTCTTAGTCATTTCTGCTGCAAAGATACAAAAAAAAGCGATAGGGTCAACAAATAATGTGTTAAAATTCAATTAAATATCTCTAATCAATGGATTGTTTTGCCGCAAGTAGGCCCCACACGCCCTGAAAGGGCAGAAGCTCCTAGCCCAGGGCGTGCTGCTCAAAACTTGCTGGTGACCCGCCGGATTTGCAACTGGCGTCCCGCCGGATGGAAAAATGGTAGTAGCAGAATATGAATTATTTTTATTTAACTTGTAGTTTTTTGTATCTATTCCAAAAATAAATAGAATTTTTTTCAATACTTTAAGTACTATAGTGCATGAAGTATTGAATTATTTGGCTATTTTGCGCAATATAGTTACCTTTGTATCACGTTAGGCAATGTCGCCTTCGTGAAAATATATTGTAGAAAAGAAATTTAATTAAAAGTAATACAAATGGAAAGTAACGATTTAATGAACGGTGTCCCCAATGGGAACCTTTCTGCACAAAGAAAGAAGCTGGAACCCATCAGTAACTGCGTGAATATCTATGACTTACGCAAGCTGATGGGCAGCTGGAAACAGGTGGGGATTACCTACGCCCAGATGCTCAAGGTGCTGCGTCTCTACCTGGGAGAGACCGGATGGATGGATATCTGTGGCAGATATCCTTACAACAATCTCTATCAGATAGCTAGGGGTATGAAGTTTGATTCCGTTACCTCGTTCTACAAATGCATCCAGCATTGCGAGGGGTTCGGGTTTGTCTATCACGATGGGGTTAAAGATGTGGAACATCTGGCGTCGTTCTTCTCGAACTTGTGGCATCAGCCCGATTCCAAAGAGCAAGCTGTGTTCTACTCCTCTGTTTCAGGTGCTGATAATAATAATATTAATATTAATAATAATAAATATAATAATCAGCACCCGAAACAGGGGAGTCCCGAAACAGAGGAGAGTGCAGCCACTTTCCAGCAGATTTACACCGACTTTATGTTCTATCTCATGTCGGATGAGGGAGCCTTCGAACTGGTGGTCAAGACGGTGGATGATGCGTGTGTGGGATTGATGAATGAGCTGACGGCGATGAACACACCTTATGGAAAGCATTCCATCAATCCTGCCACCAAGAGATTTTTCGACTTTTATCTTCGCCAGCATATGTTGACGAAGCAGCGCAAGTTTGTATGCAATAGCAACGAGGGACGCAAGATCTGGCTATCCCGACTGTTGCATTTTCCTTTTATGCAGCAGAACATCGTGAGAGCCGTGAATGATATCCGACAGACACTTTCCACCAATGCCCTGGATGTAATCCGAGAGATTCGCCCCCTCTGCCCGTTTGAGTATCAGCATCCCACTTCGGGCCAGCGCCTCTACGATTCCTTCGAGGCGCTGGATGCCCAGGGAAACATCCTGCCCGATGCCTCGAAGGAGAGCGTGGGCAAGTATATCCCGAAGGATGCGCCGCCAAGACCTTCGGCTCATGCTGAATGGGACAACGACTACCAGCAATGGGTGGAGGAATAGATTGTGCCGTGAAAACACACAACCGAACAACAGAGAGTATATTTTTACTAGAGAGTTTTTTATCTAAATAAAGCAAATTATGAATAAACAATCAGAAAATGAATTCCAGTCATCGGATGGAGTTCAATCAGACTATGAATTCCAGGAGAAACCTTGGTACACCGCCTATGACTTTGAGGCCTTGCGCGACAAGATGACTCCTGAGGAAATGGAGATTTACAAGGAGGGTAAGGATATGCAGAAAATGCGTTCTCTCACCATCACCCTGCTCAAGCAACTGCAGCACAGATCGGAACAGAACATCAAGGTGAGATGCCCTAAATGCGGCAAGAATGCCTGCTGCATCAAGGTGGAGAACGGACTCTTCCTATGCTGGAGCTGCGACCAGGGGGCGCAGTTCAAGGGACAGCTGCATGAACTCGCCAAACTGAAGCACTCGGAGGGCAGCAGCATCGATGCCGGATATTACCTGCGTGCCAACGCCGACGCCAAGCACAAGGCCGAACCTGACTACACGCCTATGGTTGACGATGACTATGAAGAAATTGACGAGAAAACCAGAAGCATGATTTTCCCGTTGGAAGACGGAGAGGAGGGAAAAACTGTTGCCCAGTCTGTCATCTCCGCCCGATACATGGTGAAGCAGTATCTCAAGGATATGGGCATTTCGGTGGAGACGGCGATGAAGGCGGGCGTATGTTGCGGATACATGTCGCACAAGGTGGATGATTCCCAGACCCACGACCCCCAGGGATACGAGCAGGTGGCTGCCATCGCCTACTGCAACCGTGTGTGCGGACGCATCGTGAACGTGAAGATGAGAAGCGTGGCCAAGGATTCCCACGGCGGATACATTAAGGACTTCTGGCAGAAATCGCCCACGCAGCCCTGCGCCCCTTACGGCATCGACTGCATCAACCCGCTGAGAATCAATGCCGAACCCATCGACCGGCTCATCATCACCGAGGGCGAAAAAGACCGGCTCACCCTGATGCAGTGCGGATTCCCCTACGTTATCAGCGTGGCAAGCGGATGCAAGACGGATATCAGAAAGAGCCACGAGGCATTTGCCGAATGGATTGCTCAGGCGGAGGAAATCGTGGTGTGCGGCGACTCCGACCGCCCCGGCAGGGGATTGGTGAAGCGTCTGCTTAAGTTCTACGCCGACCAGGCTACTCTTGCCGAACTGCCCGGCCGCTGCAAGGACATCAGCGAGGTGTATGCCCGCTATGGCGCCGAAACCGTGAGGAAGATTATCCTCGGTGCCAAGGAGCTGGGCATGGAGGATGTGTATGCCGCCGAACAGCATGCCGACGACATCAAGCGCGTGATGCTGGGACAGTATGACCACGGCTACAGCATCGGCATGGGTCCGCTGACCGACCGCGTGTTCCATCTCACTTCCTCTGGCGGACTGGTGGTGGTGACGGGCATCCCGAACTCGGGAAAGACGGATTTCCTGAACTGCATGATGGCGCATCTCATCTTCCACTGCCACAAGCGCGTGGGCTTCTTCTCGTTCGAGTTGCCCGACAAGGCGAAGCATTTCACCAACGTGGCTCAGGTGGGTGTGGGGGTTACCAGTTTGCAGAAATGGGTGCAGAACGTGCGCACCCGAGAGTTGGATCCCGAGCTGGAGCGCACCCGTCTGGACCCTCTGATTTCCTATCTGGGCGACCACATGGTGGATTTCACGGCTCAGAGCGAGCTGCCTACGCCTTCGTATATCGTGAGGATGGGCGAGCGCCTGCGCCGCAAGCACGGGTTGGATTTCCTGGTGATTGACCCCTACATGTTCGTGGCGATAGACGAGGGCAAGGAGCGGCTCACGGAGACGCAGCAGGTGAAGGAGTTCCTGACCAAGGTGCAGTCGTGGAGCCGCAAGCACGGGGTGTGGACGTTTGTGGTGGCGCACCCTAGAATCCAGCACAAGGACGGCACGCAGGGCGACCTGGATTTCTACGAGATTGCGGGCAGTGCCAACTGGGTGAACCTGGCAGATTTCCTCTTCTCGGTGAGGCGTGTGATTGATCCGAACCCGAATTCGCCGCTGGCGGTGAACTACACGGTGATGAAGATGATGAAGGTGAGAGACCAGCAGCTGAGCAGTCTGGGCGAGGTGTATTACACGCGCCGCGAGTGTGGCAGATACGAGGAGCGTGCGTCGCAGCAGGAGTGCGAGGCGGAGTGCCGCAAGGAGGTATTCCCCGAGCACGACATGGGTTCGTGGCTGAAAACCGCCCTATAAACTTTAAACTATAAACTATAAACTAAGATTAGATGGATAGGGAAAGATATTTGGATCGTAAGTCGAGGGCACAGGCGCTGATGCTTTCGGATTTTGAGTGGCTGCTTTCGCAGAAGGGTCTGTATAAGTGGGCGAGGAGCAAGTGTCTGCTGCTGGAGTGGGTGAACGATGTGGGCTATTATATAGCACCGATGATGGAGGGTGACGGGCTTCATCAGCATCAGGGGATGTATGATGAGTTGATGCAGCCCAAGACGTTTTTGAGACTTTACCAGGAGTGTTTCGAGGCGTTGGGGATGGAGGCTCCTCTTCATCCTTCGTCGGCGCTGAGCAAGTTGCGTGCCAGGGAGCAGCGTCAGGGTATCAAGCCTGATACCATCACGCTGTTTTACATGAATCTTCTGGATGGGGTGGAGGATATCCGGATTATCGAGCGATTGATTAGGCGGAGATAGATTAATCCCTCATGAAAAATCCGTGTAATCCGTGTAATCCGTGCCTAAAAACTGTAAAGGGATACATCTTCCTGGCGGAATGAGGCTTGTTTGAAGCTGGGTGGTGCATCATTAAGAATTGATGTAAGGCTTATTTGAGGTTGGTTGAAGCATTGTGTAAACTTTACGTAACGCTTCTTTGCGGTTAGAATAGGCTTGTTTGGCGAGGCTGCCCTAAAAGCTGCCCTCAAAGCTGCCCTCAAACTCTTGACAGGAAGCGATTTTTTTTGTATCTTTGCACCAGAATTCAGAAGCAAATCTGTTTTTAAAGATTAGTTAGTTGTAGTAATAGTAGGAATCAGTGTTTAGGTAACAGACTTTGAGACCTGCAAAATTTAATGTCTATGGAATACACCAGTTTGGAAGTGGAGAGGATGCATCAGATGCTCCTCTCCCCCCATTTTGCCCTTGGGGAGTTTTTACGTTCGGGCACCGCCATCAAGTATGGCATCGACAACACGCCGCAGCACGCCATCGTGATTTCCCGATTGATGCTGCTCTGCGAGTGCGTCCTTGAACCCCTGCGCCAGCATTGCGGCGTGGTGGTGATTACCAGTGGATATCGCTGTCCACAGTTGAACCTCGCTGTTCACGGCGTGCCGGGCAGTCAGCATACGCTGGGCGAGGCTGCCGACATCTTCATCTCCAACAAGGAGCAGCTGGAGAAGTTCTCTTCCTTTATCCGCGACCATTGCGAGTTCGACCAGATGATTCTGGAGCCCCAGGGCTCGCAGCACCGACGGTGGCTGCATGTGAGCTATACGCTGCGGCGCAGGAACCGGCATCAGATTCTGATGTGAATTTGTTTAACCAATTATATAATACGATGAAAAAAGAGACATGGAAAGCTTTGATTCAGGTTTTGATTTCCGTGCTCACGGCGGTTTTGACCTCGATGGGGGTTAGCTCCTGCATGAGCGTGGGGAACTAAGAATGAATTGTTTGAGTTTTAGTTTTTAGTTTTTTTGTTTAACCTTTAATTTTTTTGATAATGAGTGTAAAATACAGAAAAGTAGTGAACAATCGTAAGGGTTCCAAGACCCAGGGTAAGATTTACGGCCGTGCCGTAGTGAGTGACACCATCTACACCAAGAAGCTGTGTCAGAACATCCGCGACCGCTGTACTCTTACCGAGCCTGATGTGGTGGCTGTGGTCAGCGCCCTGGTCACCGAGGTGACTGCCCAGCTTGCTTTGGGCAACCGCGTGGTGCTTGACGGTTTCGGATCGTTCAAGGTGGGTCTCAACACTTCGCCTGCCGACACCGCCAAGAAGTTTACCTCTGCCAACATCGTGGGCATGCACGTCATCTTCCAGTCGGCCATCGAGATGCAGCAGGGCAAGCGTGTGAAGACTCTGCTCAAGGACGTGAAGGTGGAGGAGCTTGTGGAGTACAAGGGCTTGAACGATTCCGCCGGCAACTCTCCATCGGGCGGAAGTAACGCTGGTGGAAGTAGCGCTGGCGGCAGCGGCACCACGGGCGGCACGGGTTCTGATTCCGGCACCCCCGGTTCCGGTTCGCAGGGAGGCGGAAAGGACACGGGCTCGGATGGTGATAACACCGACGTTGTCATCTAACCCTCGGGTTATTTGATGAAGATTTAAAAAAATAGGGTGTGTCATAAGGTCATGACACACCCTTTTTTCTTATGCTTTTATTTGATAGCATGAATGCTGTTGTTTGATAGCATGAATGCTGTTTTATTTCGATGACTTGAATCCCCAGAGGTTCTTGATGGCCTCCACATCCTGGGTCTCTACCTTTTTCTCGATATCATCTGGCAGATTGCAGAAGAAATCGATGCCGGTTTTGTCTTCCAGCGTCTTGATGTTCACCACGTAGTTGCCCAGAAGGTCGCTCTTGTCGAACGCCTTGTTCTCGTGCAGGAACCAGTAGCCGAAGGCACTGTAGCTATACTGCTTGGTCTTCTGGTTATACTCCTTCTTCAGCACGGCAACGAAGAAATACTTTGGCACAGGGATGTAGCCAGGCTTCTTCACGTCGCTTGATGCACCCTGCTTCTTCCATCCCAGGATGTTGCTCTCGCTGCCCACCGGGTCGATGGTACCGCCCTTCACGATGAAGAGGGTATCGGAGTCAATCTTCGGAGCCAGCTTGCGCAGCTCATCCTCCATCTTATACCAGGTGCCACGCTGGTTGAAGTTGCTATACTGTGGCTGCATGTTGGTCATGAAGAAAGTCTGCTTCTGCTGGGTAAGGTTCAGCTTGCGGTCGGCAGAAGGACAGATATGACCGTGGTCGAATCCCTG
>OIXW01000476.1_pt1 | contig 11932 bp, 10 predicted proteins | sample 1587951 | NCBI WGS metagenome assembly OIXW01 (sample SAMN03283239) | human gut metagenome | biome: human-associated habitat; material: feces | host: Homo sapiens | place: Peru | collected 2012
CATTGTCTTGCGTGTTAAAGATTGCATCTGCTGCCGCAACCTGGATAGAGCGCAGACTCTCCCAGTCGTGGGAGTAGATGAAGTCTTGGATAAACGGAGCATAGCGGTCAAAGGCGTTCACGGGGCCTCCTCTCAAAAACGAATCTCTCAACGCAGATGGCAACGGCTTGCTACGTTGCCGCCTTAACGTTTGCCCAGATAAAACCTGCCAAAATAAACCTGTCCCTTTTTGGCGGGTTAGATGGTGAACTCGGCGAAGTTGCGGTCATCGCCTGCGGTGCCGGTGTCGTTTGTTGCAGTTGCCGGTGCCAGCGCATCGTCGCCGACGCTTTGCAGCAGCTCGGCCACATTGGCGTCGGGGTTCTGACACAGGATATCGAGCAGCTCGATAAAGTCGCGGATGACCTCACGGGGCGTCAGGTGCGTGTCGGCCCCTACGCGACCAAACTCGATCTTGAGGAAGTCCACCAGGTCGTTCTCGGTAAGCGTGGGGGTCCAGCCAAAGTAGCCGGCATGGATCTGCATGAGCTTTTCGATCAAGACCAACAACTCCTCATAGGTGAGCGGCTGCAGGCGGATGATGGGCGCGAGCATGTCCTTGAGGTCCTCGCGCGCAAAGCGACCCTGGGCGAGACGGCTGCGCAGGGCTTCGTAGGAAAACACGCCGCGTCGACGGTCTTCGATGGAGGTCGGCGTGCCGCCCATAATCATGCCCAGGTACTGCGCCTTGCCTTGCAGCGTGTCGTTGTACATCGTTAGGATCTTCTCGTAGTTGTACTGGCGCGTGATGGCGTTGGGAATCTTGTACAGATTCACGAGCTCGTCGATGAGCACCAGCATGCCCTTATAGCCGCTGCAGACCAAAAAGCGTGCGATGAGCTTGATGTAGTCGTACCAGTCGTCGTCGCTGATGATGGTCGAGGAGCCCAACTCGGCGCGCGCTTCGCTCTTGGTGCGGTACTCGCCGCGGATCCATTTGGTTACGCGGCTCATGGCCTCCTCATCGCCCTCGGATACTGCCGTGCGATAGCGACGGAGCATGCGGGTGAAATCGAAGCCGTGGACCATTTCCTCGAGCGGAGCGAGCTGTGCGTTGACGGTAGACTCGTCGGTGTCGGCGCACGAGGCGACCCAACGATCCAGGATAAGGTTGAGCGCGCCACCCTCGGGACGCGTCTTGGTCGATATGTTGCGGATGAGCTCGCGGTAGGTGGCGAGCCCCTGTCCCTGACCGCCTTGTAGGCGACGCTCAGGGGAAAGGTCGGCATCGGCGACTACAAAGCCCTCGCCCATGGCATGCGTGCGAATGGTTTGGAGCAAAAAGCTCTTGCCGGCGCCGTAGCGACCGACCAAAAAGCGGAAGCTCGCGCCGCCATCGGCGATGAGACTCAGATCGGTGAGCAGGGCGCGGATCTCGACCTCGCGTCCCACGGTGATGTAGGGAAGGCCAATGCGCGGGACGACGCCGCCCTTGAGCGAGTTGAGAATGACGGCGGCGACGCGCTTGGGCACGCGGGGTGCTGCGGATGCGGTATCACTCATGGTCTAGGTATCCTCTCACGTCTGCTTCGTAGCCCTCGATAATTTGCGGTCCTGCCGAGCCAAATTCAATAACGGTGTCGCCCACCAGGTCAAAGAGCGCTTCGTTGATGCTATCGACGAGCATGTCCTCACTCTTGCCCGACTGTGCCACCGCCGATGCCACCTGCGCCGCGTTTTGCTCGAGCAGTGCGCGAAGATAGGCGTCTGCGGCGGGGGCGAGCGCGGATGCGGTGTCGACGGGCATGACCGTTACGGGCGTATGCGCTGGCGCGAGGAGCGGGGCTACGACGCCAAACTGCTCGGTAGAGATGGCCGGCTCGTCAGCCTCGTCCTGCTTCACGGCCGTCGCGACTGGTCCGGCGATCGTGTCGGGCACGGGCTCGGCGTCCGGTTGTTCGAAATACGTCGCCTCGGCATCCGCGGTCGTGTTGTCCTCGCGTTCCTCGTCGATCAAAAGCGCCTCGCGCGTCTGTGCGGCGGCGCTTCGGATATGCCCCAGCTGGCTCAGGTCGATATCGATCTTGACGGGCTGGTGTGCAGCGTCCCACGAAAGCCATGCCACAATCTCATCGTCGATGATCTTGGCCAGATATTTGGGGACCTTTTCTTCCTTAAGGGGATGGGCGGGGTCCAACGCCAGGCGCAAGCGCTGATCGCAGGCGCGCATCATCTCGCCGAGCTTGCTGCTCTTTTGCCTGCTGCCATGGATGCGTATGCATTCCCAAAAGCCATTTTGGCACCGGTAGATATGGATGGGGTCAAGACGGTATTCACAGTCCTCGTGGCGCTCGGGCGCAAAGAACACGGCCGAGGCAAACATGGTATAGGGCATGGCCGTCTCCTCCCCAAACAAGCTCGCTACGATGCCGGTCTTTCGGTGCGTGTCATAGTAGCGCGCCATGCGGACATACACGGCGCATGCCACGTGGCGTAGGTCGCGATGATGGCTGCGATCGAGCCGTGAGTTATTGAGGCTGTACGTGGAGAGCGCGTTGATGGCGGCCATGAGCCGCTCCTCGCGCGTCTCGTCAGGCGGAAGGGGGAGTGTGGGTTCTGAGGTTTTGCGACGCTTAGCGGTTTGACCGGACGGCACCTGCGCGGGCGCAAGGTCTCGAGCCGCGCGTCGCAGCTCGATAAGGGCGTTATCGAACATGACGGTTTTAGAGTCACGAAGCAGCTTGGGGTCGAGCCCGTGGAATACGGCGTAATCCTGCAGCCACACGCGTGCAAACCGGTCGATGCCGGGCTCAAAGGTGCGATAGGCATCCCAAAAGGCCTTGATCTTGTCAAAGCCATCGAGCGGATCATCTACGCCGATGCCGCAGATCAGCTCATAGAGATATAGGAAGGCAAAGGATGTAGACGTTTCCTCGATATTGCCGCGGCGCACCTGGGCGCGCCAGGTAAAGTAGCCACGCAGTTGTCGATCGCTCATGGCGTTGTAGGTGGGAAAGTACGACTTGAAGGTGCCGTTGTAGGGACAATCGTCCTCAAAGTCGGCCATCAACAGGCCTTGGCGGTAAAAAAGCTCGGCTTCCGAAAGCCAACGCCCCGCGCCGCCCTTGGGGTCGTCTTGCCAGCGCGATATCTCGCGCATCTTGCGGTACTGGTCGGGGAGGAAGTTCTGCATCTGTCGGCCGGTCTTGAGAATCGGCTCGTCTGCGTAGACCTCGTTTGAGAAACGGGCGGACTGATGGGTCCGGGCCTCGGCCATAATGCGCTCGATGAGCATCTTGATGTCCTGGTCGGCCACCGTCTCTCCTCTCCTTACGCAGCTACGGTGACCTCATATCATAGCACAGCATCAAACAGATGTTCGAAATGCCGCTACGTTGATAGTTTTAGAACAGGAGGGCGTAGATGACGGCTATGACGACGGAGGGGAGCATGTTGGCCGTGCGGAAGGTCTGGGGTCGGATGAGGTTCACACCGACACAGAAGATGAGCATGGAACCCACGAGTGAAAGGCTATCGAGGGCTGCGGTGGTCATAATGGGGGAGAGCGCGCCGGCAAACAGCGTGATCGTTCCCTGGAACACGGCAACGGGCAAGGCCGAGAAGATACAGCCGCGTCCGAGTGAGGCCGTCATGGTGCAGACGATGATGCAGTCCAGTGCGCCCTTCAGGGCGAGCGTGGACCAGTCACCGAGCAGGCCGTCCTGAATCGACCCCACGATAGCCATGGCGCCGATGCAGACGGTCAACGATGCCGAGACAAAGGCATTGGTAAATTCATTGTCGCCTTCGCTGCCGGTTTTGCGCTTGAGCCATTCGCCGAGGTTCTCGATGGCAGCCTCCAGGTTGATGGCTTCGCCGATGAGTGAGCCGAGGGCGAACGAGACGATGAGCATGGTGGTGCCGGTGGTCGACAGGGTGTCGCCGTCGATAACGAGCATCTTTTGCATGGTGCCGCCCAGGCCGATAAACAGAACGCACAGCCCCGATGCCTTCATGAGCGTGTCTTGGATGCGGGTCGTGATAAAGCGACCGCCTATCAGGCCCAACAGACCGCCTGCAATCAATAGCGCAACGTTGATGATCGTTCCCAAACCCGGCATGGACCCTCCCATATTGATGCCAACCTGGCAATCGTAGCAGAACGAGCTGCAAGGTGCGCCACGACTCGTCCTATACGTTATATAAGTGGTATTAATGACGGCATCTGGTGCCCCGGTCTCAACTTTGCGTCACGACATAGGGGCTGTAATTGAAGCGCAGCGTCATGAGCCGCTGCGGGGACTCAATGGCCGCGGCGATGATATCGGCATCTTTCGCCCGGTCAAATCCCTCGAGCTCAATTTGATACGAGACATCTTCCATTCTTTGGAGTATCCGGTTATTCAGGAGCTTGTCGCCGTCGAATTCCTCAGTTTTGCTTCCGTCCGAGGATACGGCATACAGGCGCAGCTTTGCGGTGGTCGTGGGGTCGACGATCGTGAGCTTGTCGATTTGGTTGTTCGTGCCCTTTGCCCCCAGCAAGGTGAGCAGGGTGGGGGCTACGATCTCGCCCGACGGCAGAAAGGCAACCTCGACGGTTTTGGGAAATGCGATAGTGGCTGCTTTTCGGACAGGCTTATCGACGGCGGCAACTTCAATACTCGCCGTGTCGACAGTTTCCGTGTGATCGAGTGCGACCGTCATGCAGCAATTGCCCTTGTCGATGTCCGCCGGTATGGAATAGTCCAGGTTTTTGCCAGGGTGTGGGCCGCTCGTCTCGACAGCTGTTTCGTTCGGCTCGCTGGGGGAGGTCGAAGGGCTGCTAAGCGGCGGTGCCGCGTCGCTTGGAGTGCCATTGCCCGTTGGCGTTTTTTCGCTGCCGCTCTCGTTGGGACTGGCCGTGATGCCAGCTGTCGAGGGGGCGAGCCCGACCGCTCCCGCTCCGTCCCATTCCATCTCGAGGAGCGCTGGATCGGCGAGGACGTGCTGTATGCCTTGCAATTGGGTGTTGATGTCGATGGAATCGGGATTTGCTCCGCGCGTAAGGCTGAGCGAGCCGGTCTTCGTCTTGCCCTGAGCCTCCTGATGCTCCGCACTGTCTGCGTGGAACATCAGGGGGATCTCGCCTTTCGCCGTGGCGTCGGTATCCGTCTTGGTCATTCGCAATGATGCGCTGAATGAGGTGGTGGGCTGCGTGCCGTCGGCACGCGAGGGGACGCAGCCCAGGCATACACCTCCTCCGTCTTCGAAAAATGTGCTGTCGAAGGCGATTGTTGCCCCATCCGCCGAGTCATCGGGCAGGGCGACATCGATGCGCAGCTCCACGTCGCAGGAATCGCCATCGGCGTCATTTGCAGCTGCGCGCCATGTGCAGGTGGCACATCCCGTTAAGGGGCCGTTCGTCTTGCGCGAGTGCTCGGTATCCACGACTATCGAGCCGTTTTCGCAGCGGCGGAGGCACCCCGAGGCCGAAATGCTCGCCTGTGCAAGCGAGAAGCGATGACGCGCGATGGTGCTTATCTGGTCTACGTCGAGACGATTGACGGCAGGCAAGGAGGCGCCCACGGCAGGTGTCGCTAAAGCGGCGACGGGCATGCCGGCTACAAGTGCGCTGCAGAGCGCGGCAACGGGCAAAAGGTTCTTTGATGCCATGGGTTCTCCTTACCTGTTCTGGGCGGTCTCGATTTGCGTGACTACTGGCCGTGCTTGATATGCAGGCCAAGGCCGAAGGCCCCTGCGCCCGCTGCGGCAATTCCCGCTGCCAAGGACTGTCGCGTGTCGCCCGTTTGCGCCAGGGGCTCATGTTGGCCGCCGCGCTCGAGCTCCGAGAGGTCGACGGTCACCTGCGTGGCCGCTTGTGCCTGCTCTTGTTGGGCAAAGGCGGCGATCGGGGCGAACGTTACAGCGCCGATGATGGCGGCCAGGGCGATCGCCTTAGGCCGTGTGCGCACCGGGCTCGACCGTCCACGTAATGCTCGCGACCTGGTCGCCCGTACCGGTCACGTGGAAGATGTCGCGTGTGACGCGGGCGACGTTGCCGCTCGTCTTGAGCTTAATCTTGTCCGTACCATTGGCGATGCCCTGATAGCCCATGTCGAAGGACGCATTCTTCGACAGGTCGAGGCCCGCTTCCTGTGTTGCGGCGTGAGCGTCCTGGAGCGCTTGGTCTGGACCAACCTTAAAGTCGATAGAGTTCTGAGCGGTTCCCGTCTTGGCATCGGCGACGATGCTCCACGAGTTCTTGGCGCCGATCTTCATGTTGGTGACGTGGATGCCATAGGCCGAAAGATTGTCGATGGTGGTCGCGTCCTCAGAGGGCCCCTGAAGCGTGCCGTCAGCACTGGCGACAAACGGAATGACGGTCGGAGCCGCGAACTTGATGTTGTCGATTTCGGTCTTGATCGTCACGTCGGTGGTTCCAACGCGTCCTTCTGCCAAGGCGGGGGTCGGCGCGGCGCTCATTGCGAGTGCGAGCGCTAGCCCTGCGCCCACGACGAGTGCCCTGGCTCCGTTCAGGTTCCTGGCGATGTCCATAATCGTTCCTTTCTATTCGTCACGGACCGTTTCCGTGATGGTTGGACGAAAGCGGTGCAGGTGCGTGTTTGCGCGGCAAGCGACGGATCTAGTCTTCGGCCTGGGCAACCCGCACCTTGACGCGCGTGGGATTGCCGTGGGCGTCGTAGGTCTTGGCGTCGAGTGCCTGGATCTCGATATATGCCTCGCCTTCTTCGATGTCGCCCGCGGGGCAGGTCTCGACGGTCTTGCCGGTCTCGACCACGCCTGATTCATAGATGGTCTCGTCGTTTTGGATCACGCGGAAACGCTGGGGAAACTTGTTGTCGTGGACGTTTTGCACGTTGACGCGCAGCTTGCCGCCTTTTTGCAGCTGGGCGACTGGTGCGACCGAGATCGTCATCATGTTGTCGCGGACGATGGCGTCGAGCTCGTCCTGGATTTCCTGGCGCGACTTGCCCTCCGCTGTTGTGATCGAGGCGCCCGTCTCGGCGACGGGCTTTGACTGCCAGGCGTAAAGGCCGACAGCGATCAGGGCGCAGGCGATAGCCAAGCAGGCTACGACGAGTTTCTTGCGACGCCCCAGGCCGGCGAGTCGGGGCGGCTTCTTCGCGCTCATGCGGCATCCTTGGTGGTGTAGACGCGTGCGAATGTGGACGGGTCCGCCCCAAAGAGCATGTGGAGCATAAGACGGCGTGAGTAGATGAGCTCATCAAAGTCGGGAGGGAGCTTGATATCGTGGATTCGTGCGATGTGATGAGCGAGTGCCGAGAATGACTCGGGATCGCAGATCACATCGGTGGTGACGTGGTACACCGCCGTATCGGGGAACGCCTCTTCGTCGAAAGGCAGGAGATAGGGATCGTCGTCGACTTCGATGGCGACGCCGTATTGGGGCCAGTAATATGCCATGGGAACCTCCCTGCTTTTGGGCCAAACCTTCTCTTGGTTTTGGCTGTCGATGCCGACCGTATCAGCCGCAACTTGACCAATTTCTGGCCAATTGCTTGACGGATTTACATCGCCGCAGGTAAGGGGCGGTAAAAATCTTCTCAACTTTTTTCGAATGTCGATCGCATGCGTGGCGGCGATGGGAGGGGGCGGATCAAATGCAACGTCTGCCGAGAAACCGACGCCACTCGCCGAATTGCACAAACGTAAAATTCGCCAATTATGGAGACGGTCTCGGTCACGTCGACGAAACGATGCGGTAACATCTCCCTGCAAACACTGTAGTTAACTAAAGGGGGAGTTCGCGTGTCTGCAGCCATCAAGCCCTTCACCGACGAGTTCGAAGAATACGGTCGCGACGAATCTCGCGCATCGGGCGAGGCGTCGAGCATCTCGTTTCCGACAACGGAGGACGAGGTCCGCGCTATCCTGCGAAAGCTCCATGCCGAGCATGTCCCGGCAACGGTCCAAGGTGCCCGAACCGGTCTTGCCGCCGGCGCCGTGCCCCACGGCGGCCATATCCTCAACACTTCTCGCATGACTCGCTACCTGGGCCTTCGCCGCGACGATCAAGGCCGTTTTCTGCTGCGCGTGGAGCCGGGCGTCGTGCTCTCGGAGCTGCGCAAGCAGCTGGGCAAGAAGGCGCTTCCGACCGCAGGCTGGGACCAGACGTCGCTTAAGGTTTACGAGGAGTTTCAGGAAGCTCCCGAGCAATTCTTTCCAACCGATCCCACCGAGGCATCTGCCTGCTTGGGCGGTATGGCGGCGTGTAACGCTTCCGGCGCCCGCAGCTACGCTTACGGCCCCATGCGTCCTCACGTCACGGGCCTTCATGTCGCGCTGACCGATGGCGATCTGCTCGAGCTTCACCGTGGCGAGGTTTTTGCACAGGGTCGTCGCCTTTCGCTCGTCACGGCGCAGGGCCGTACACTCGAGCTCGATCTCCCCACCTATACCATGCCTAAGACCAAAAACGCATCGGGCTATTTCGTTGCGGACGGCATGGACGCCATCGATCTCTTTATCGGCGCGTGTGGCACGCTCGGCGTCATTACCGAGCTCGAGATCGCCCTGCAGACGGCACCGTCGGTCGTATGGGGCGTGAGCTGCTTCTTTGACAGCGAAGACAAGGCCGTGTCCTTCACCGATTCCGTGCGCCCCGTCCTGTCCCACGCAGCTGCCATCGAGTATTTCGATGCAGGCGCCTTGGATATCCTGCGTCGCCAGCGCGAGCAATCGACCGCGTTCGCCTCGCTGCCGGCGCTCGACAAAGATGCGAAGGTCTGCGTCTACGTGGAGCTCGACTGCGATGATGAGGCGCAGGCGACTGAGGAGCTGTATCACTTAGGCTGGGTGCTGGAACTTGCGGGCGGCCGCGACGATGCGACCTGGGTCGCGCGCACCGAGGTCGATCGCGAATGCCAGCGATTCTTCCGCCATGCGGTGCCCGAGAGCGTCAACATGCTTATCGATGAGCGCCGCCGCACGGACCCCACTATCACCAAGTTGGGCTCGGATATGTCGGTACCCAACGCGCGCCTGGCCGATGTCGTTGCGCTCTATCGCCGCACACTGGCCGAAAGCGGGCTTGAGTCTGCCGCCTGGGGACACATTGGCAACAACCATCTGCATGTGAATATCCTCCCGCGCGACTCTGAGGATTACCGCCGCGGTGGCGAGCTCTTTGCCCAGTGGGCTGCCGAGGTTACGGCAATGGGCGGCGCCGTTTCTGCCGAGCATGGCGTCGGCAAGATTAAGGCGGGCTTTTTGGAGACGATGTACGGCCACGAGGCCATGGTCGAATCGGCCCGACTTAAGCTACAGCTCGATCCTGCCGGGCAACTGGGTCGTGGCAACCTGTTTTCGGAGAAGCTCTTGGATGAACTCGTCCAGAAAGGGGGCGCGTGAAGATGAGCGATTTCCATATGGTGGCGTGCGTCAAGGCGGTGCCGGGAAGCACCGAGGTTAAGATGGATCCCAAGACCAATACCATTGTGCGCGATGGTAAGCAGGCGGTCATCAACCCCTTTGACGCAAGCGCCCTGGAATGCGCGCTGGCGCTCAAGGACGACTTTATCGGCTTTGGTATGGATGTGCGCGTGACGGTGGTATCGATGGGTATTCCCGCGACCGAATCGCTGCTGCGCGACTGCATCGCCCGCGGCGCCGACGACGCGCTGCTGCTAACCGATCGTGCTTTTGCGGGCGCGGACACGTTGGCCACCACCTATGCGCTCAAATGCGGTATCGAGGCGCTCGACGAGGACTTTGATCTGCTTATCTGCGGCAAGATGGCGGTGGACGGCGATACGGCCCAGATTGGCCCCGAGCTTGCCGGCGCCTTCGAGATTCCCTGCGTGACCGACGTGAGCTGCGTGCAGAGCGCGGGCTTCACGACGTGCGGCTCGCTGGCACTTGTTCACGGTTGCGACGCCGGTGAGGAGACGGTCTATCTGGAGATGCCGTGCGCGATGACGACCGCCAAGGAGATCGGCCAGCTGCGCATGCCGAGTATCGCCGGCATTCGCGCGGCAGAAGATGCAGACGTGCGGGTGGTCTCTGCTGCCGATGTACATGCCGATCCCGCGCGCTGTGGCCTTGCCGGATCTCCGACGCAGGTCGTGCGCTCGTTTGTGCCCGACCGTGACCAAACGTGCGAAACCATTGAGGGTACGGCTTCCGAACAGGCGGCAAAACTTGCCAAGATTATCGAGGGGATGGCATAGATGAGCGGACTGATTATCGATGGTGAAGCCTGTATCGGCTGCGGTCGCTGCGTTCGCGCCTGCGCCTCGAGTGGCATCGTGGTGGAAGGCGAGCGTCCCAATCGCTGTGCCCGCGTGACCGACGGCTGCATCCTGTGCGGCGGATGCGTCGACGCCTGCCCTGTCAACGCCATCTCGATCGAGCGCGATGAGGCCGCCGGCGCGGTGGACCTCGACGCGTATCGAGATATCTGGGTGTTTGTGCAAACCGACGAGCGCGACACCGTGGTTCCCGTGGCCTATGAGCTCATGGGCAAGGGGCGCGAGCTTGCCGATGCCCGCGGCTGCCGTCTGGTGGCGCTGGCCGGCATGGGCCCCGAGAACTCGCTCGGGGAGCTGGAGCATCTGGTTTGCGCCGGTGCCGACGAAGTCCTGGCATGTCGCGACGAGCGCCTGCGTCAAAACGACGCGGAGGTCTATGCTCGTCTGATCTGCGATTTGGTGGCTGAGCGCAAGCCTGAGGCCATCCTATACGGCGCGACTGCCTTTGGTCGCGAGCTGGCACCTGGTGTCGCCGTGCGTTTGCAGACGGGCCTCACGGCCGACTGCACCGTGCTTTCGATGGATACGGAGACGGGCCTGCTGCAGCAGACGCGCCCGGCGTTTGGCGGCAACTTGATGGCCACCATCATCTGCCCCAATCACCGACCCCAGATGGCGACGGTGCGTCCCGGCATCTTTAAGGCGCCAGACTTTGACTACAGCCGTTCCGGAACGATTACCCAGGTAACGCTTGCGGATGACGTCAAGGCCCGCGTCGAGATCTCGATTCCCGCCGAGGAATGGGGGCAGCAGGCCTCGATTGCCGATGCCGAGCGCCTCGTCGTGGTGGGCCGCGGCATTGGCTCCAAGAAAAACTTGCCGCTCATGCGAAAGCTCGCCGAGGCTCTGGGCGCCGAGCTTGGCTGCACACGTCCCGTGGTGGAGGCCGGCTGGCTGGAGTATCGCCATCAGATTGGCCAGACAGGCGTATCGGTTTCGCCCAAGCTCCTCGTGAGCATCGGTGTCTCGGGCGCCATCCAGCATCTTGCCGGCATCGGTGGGGCGGAGTGCATTATCGCCATCAATGAGGACCCGGATGCCCCCATCTTTGGCGCCGCCCAGTACAAGGTTGTCGGCGACGCCGTCGAGGTCGTCGAGGAGCTGCTGGCCCAGCTTGAGCGCTAGGCGCGCGCCAGCCAGTCGCGCATCTCGTCTTTGAGGCGCTCCCAGGGCGCCTGTGTGGCGGGATCGGTAAAGGGACGTTTAATGCCAAAGGGTGCGTCGAGCAGGCGGTAGATATCGCCCTGCTCGCGCGCCAGCGCGCGGCTCGCCGGATAGACGAGCTCAAACATAAAACAGATAAGTCCCACTAGGTAGTCCGCGGGCTCATCGCGTTCGTCGCGCGCGACGCAGCGGCGTTCGTCAAAGGCGGCAAGCGTCGGTGCCGAGAAATGGCTGGCAAGAAACGCATCCTCATCCACTTTGAGGATGGTATCGACGGTGCTGTCGGCGATGGTGCGCATAATGTCGATCTTGTCGCCATCGCGCACGATATCGCAGAAGTGCCGTGTGCGCTCGTCGAGCTGCGCCGGCAGGCGAAAGTCGCTGTGATAGGCGATGCTCGAGCGGATGAGCTCGTCGTGCGCGTCGGTCTCGATAAAGTCGCGGATACTCGTTGTGGCAGGTGCATCGGCGGGACTCTCGCCAAAGAGGACCTCGACGCCTAGCGCTGCATGGCTCAT
>OIXW01000477.1_pt1 | contig 11922 bp, 11 predicted proteins | sample 1587951 | NCBI WGS metagenome assembly OIXW01 (sample SAMN03283239) | human gut metagenome | biome: human-associated habitat; material: feces | host: Homo sapiens | place: Peru | collected 2012
CATCGGCATGTTTTTTGGACTGCGTCGCATTGCCGCTTCGACGCGCGGGAAAAGTTGCTGCAGCGATGGTGCGTGCGGCAAGAAGGCCAAAAAGGTTGTTGTGACGGATACCGATGCGTCGCACTATCTCTATAGCGATGAGCTGCTCATCGGCGGCATGAGCTGTGACGGCTGCGCTCAGAACGTGGCCAATGCGCTGAATGCACTGGATGGCGTGTGGGCAATGGTGACATATGCGGACCACACGGCGCGCGTGCGCGCTAAGCAGCCGATCGATCGCGGCGTCCTCGAAGCGGCCGTGAAGGGCGCGGGCTACTACGTCATGAAACTGTAGGGCGCGTGTTTGGTGCGGGAGGCGTCGCTAGGCTCGACCGCGCAGCTCAACGTCTTGGATATCGTCGAAGTCGATGGCGATGTCTTTGAGCTTGAGCAGCTTGAAAGCGGGGAGCACCTCGTCGAGGATGCCGGTGCGGGCGCGATATCCGTATGTATCGTAATAGGTGACTCGAACCAAATCGCCACGTTTGAGACCCTCGAGCTTATGTGAAAGCTCGAGGGCTTTTTCTTCCGTCAATTCGCACTTGGGCTCAACGGTGATCTCCTGCTTGCGTACGAGTTCGTAGTATCCCGTCAACGCGGCAAAGGGCATAAACTGTGCGGCGCGGTTGGCGCGCACGGCGCCGTTGGCAGTGAGGTTGGGGTCGGCGGCGCGGCGTCTTCCCTCGGGGTCCGCCAAGCGCTCGAAGGCGGTCGGCGGCCTCATGGGCTGCTGTTTTGGTTTAGGCACGATGTCCTCCAACCTGATCGTTGCGTTCGCGCGCGGTGGCGCCGGCGGTAAAGCTCAATCCCTTGACCAGGGCGTTCTTGCCGTATTTACCCTTAACGGCCAACACGGCGCGCGCCAGGTCGCGTTCGCGCTCATCGGCCTCGACGTCGCTAAAGATCGATGGTGGCGAACTCTTCGGGCATGAGGTTGCCAAAGCCCAGATTGATGCGCTTGACCGGTCGCTTGGGGTCGACCGTTTGCGCCCAGAGGTCATCGAAATACCCCATGATCTTCTTAAACGAATTAGTGCGCTCGGGCAGCTTGCGCGAGGCGTTGGAGTGTGCAAAGAGCGCGGCGTAGCCACCGCGCGGCTTGCCGCCGTGCTCTCCCACAAAGATGCCGTCAATTGCCTGCGCCTCTCGCACTAAACGCCGGCGTTCGTCATCGCGCTGGACGGGTTTGGGCGCGCGGGGCGCAAGCTCGGGGCCGTCGGTTGCTGCGGGCTCGATGCCCGAGGTGCTCGAGCGCAGGTGCCCACAGCCATCTATGTACTGCGCGGTGCCGCTGGCGTCGAGTCGGCGTATGTCGGCGCGTTCGCTCGCATAGCCCACAAAGAGCGAGATGCTGTCGCACACCACGTGCTTGTCGATCAAGTCCAGCACGGCCGCATCGACCATCTCGCGCAAGACGGTGTAGGCCTGCTCGTAGGCATAGCCCTTCGAGAGCACCTGTCCCGTGGTGGTTGAGGTCGCTTGCGGACGATAGACTTGGATGTCGGCGATGGTTGTCGGCTCGCGTCCAAAGGCGTGATCGATGAGATACTCGGCATTGACGCCGAGCTCGTCGTAGAGCAGGTTTTCGTCGAGTGCGGCGACCCCCATCAGGTCGTAGACGCCGTACTTCTCGAGGCGGGCCGCCACGCCGGGGCCGATACCCCAGATGTCGGTGATAGGGCGGTGAGGCCAGATCTCCTTGCGGAAGGTCTCGTCGTCGAGTACGCCGATGCGGCTGGGTACGTGCTTGGCGGTGATGTCGAGTGCCACCTTGGCCTGGAATAGGTTGGGGCCGATGCCGACCGTTGCCGTGATGCCGGTGCGCCCCAGGACCTCGTCGCGCAGCATGCAGGCGAAGCCTTTCGCATCGGTATGGTAGAGATCCAGATAGGGCGTCACGTCGATAAAACACTCGTCGATCGAGTAGACGTGCACGTCTTGCGGGCTAACATATTCCAGGTAGATGCCGTAGATTTTCGCCGACACCTCCATGTAGTGCTGCATGCGTGGCACGGCCTTGATGTAGTTGATACCATCGGGGATCTCGAACAGGCGGCAGCGATTGTGGATACCGAGGTCCTTCATGGCCTGCGTGATAGCGAGGCAGATGGTCGTGCGTCCGCGCGATTCGTCGGCAACGACCAGGTTGGTGGTGAGCGGATCGAGTCCACGGTCGACGCATTCGACGCTGGCGTAAAACGTCTTGAGGTCGATGCAGATATAGGTGTGCTGCCCGTGCGCCATCCGTACCCTTCCATCAAACACATGTTCCTATCGAATACCTGTTCGATAATACCCGCTCGACCGGACACCGTCAAAACCGACCAAAAAGGGACAGGTTTATTTTGGTCGGTAAAACGCTTGACCTGCCAAAACAAACCTGTCCCTTTTTGGTCGGTTTTTAACGCAGCCCTAAAGAGCGCGAAACAGCTCGGAAAAGCTCGCTTCGTAGCATGAGCCTAACGATCGATACCACCATAAAGCACGGAAGGGTTGTGGGGATAATGGTCAACTATGGGTTTGGTATGCCGACGCGCTTGGTTGCGGATGGGGACGTGGCTCGCTGGTGTGGACGGTTGGTCGCCCACTACGGTGGCACCAAGGCGCTGGTCGTGCTGGGAGGCGACAAGCATACGCGTGATGAGCTTGTCTCTGCGGCTTTGGGTTCGCTCGATCGCGCCCTGCTCGAACGTGTGCTCTTTCGCTGCGGCTCGGTCGGGGGCGACGGGGGAGACGAGCTGGTCGAAGAGGCCGTAGCCCTGGCGACCGATGAGGGCGTGGACTTTGTCCTGGCGATTGGCGATGCCGATACGGCGGGCTTTGCGCGCGAACTCGCTCGTCGCATGGCCGTGCTCGATGCCGGCGAGGACGGCTTTGTTCCCTACGGGTGCATTGTCTCGGAGGGAAAGGTGCCTGCCGTCGTGGGCGCCGGCGAGGTTCCCGTTTTTGCCATTATCGCACCCGAGCTGTTGGAGGGCATCGGCTCGCCCTTGCGCGAGCTGCTCGGTAGCGTATGTGCTGCGGCATAATAGCCTGCCAGGAAGGGACGGGTTTATTTTGGTAGGTAAAGCGTTTGACCTGCCAAAATAAACCTGTCCCTTTTTTGGTCGGTCGCCGTCTGGGGGCAGATTGGCAACGCTCGCTGATTACGGTCTTGACCTGCGTTAGAATAAGAGTATCTGATTATCCGGGCGCATGGAGGAATGCGCCCGTATGCTGAGGAGGACTTTATGGCAACTGTTGCCGCACCTATCGACGCTACGTCGACCGCCGCTTGGAAGGCGCTCGAGGCCCATCAGGAGAAGCTCGAGGCCGAGGGCATCGACCTCAAGGCCTGGTTCGCTGCTGACGCCGACCGCGTGAACAAGCTGAGCTTTGACGCCGGCGACCTTCACTTCGATCTATCCAAGAACCTGGTGACCGATGAGACCGTCAAGCTGCTGTGCGATCTTGCCCGCGAGGTGAAGCTCGAGGAGCGCCGCGACGCCATGTTCTCCGGCGAGCACATCAACACCACCGAGGACCGCGCCGTCCTGCACACCGCGCTTCGCCGTCCCGCAAGCGAAAAGGGCCAGCTCATCGTTGACGGCCAGGATGTCGTCGCCGACGTGCACGAGGTTCTCGACCGTATGTATGCCTTTGCCGAGCGCGTGCGCTCCGGTGAGTGGAAGGGCGTTACCGGCAAGAAGATCGAGCACCTGGTGTCCATCGGCATTGGTGGCTCCGACCTGGGCCCGGTCATGGCCTACGAGGCTCTTCGCCCCTATGCCGACGCCGGTATCGACTGCCGCTACATCTCCAACATCGACCCCAACGATCAGGCCGAGAAGCTCAAGGGTCTGGACCCCGAGACCACGCTCGTGATCATCGTCTCCAAGACCTTCACCACGCTTGAGACCCTCACCAACGCCCGCGAGGTCAAGACTTGGATGCTCGAGCAGCTCAAGGCTCAGGGCGCCATCGACGGCTCCGATGAGCAGAACGCCGAGGCCGTGACCAAGCACTTCGTCGCCGTCTCCACCGCGCTCGACAAGGTCGAGGCCTTCGGTATCGACCCGGCCAACGCCTTCGGTTTCTGGAACTGGGTCGGCGGCCGTTATTCTGTTGATTCCGCCGTGGGTCTGTCGCTGATCGTCGTGCTCGGCCCCGAGCGTTTCCAGCAGTTCCTCGAGGGTTTCCATGCTATCGACGAGTACTTCTGCAACACCCCGCTCGAGAACAACGCCGTCGCGCTGATGGGCCTGCTCAACGTCTGGTACGTCAACTTCTTCGGTTCCAAGAGCCACGCCGTGCTTCCGTACAGCCAGTACCTGCACCGCTTCCCGGCCTACCTGCAGCAGCTCACCATGGAGTCCAACGGCAAGCATGTCCGCTGGGATGGCAGCGCCGTGACCTCCGATACCGGTGAGATCTTCTGGGGCGAGCCCGGCACCAACGGCCAGCACGCCTTCTACCAGCTGCTGCACCAGGGTACCGTGGTGGTTCCGGCCGACTTCATCGCCTTTGCCAACACCGCCAACCCCGCGACCGACAATGGCCAGGACGTGCACGAGCTGTTCCTGGGCAACTTCCTGGCCCAGACCAAGGCACTCGCCTTTGGCAAGACGGCCGACGAGGTGCGTGCCGAGGGCACGCCCGAGCAGATCGTTCCGGCCCGCTGCTTTGAGGGCAACCGTCCGACGACTTCTATCTTCGGCGACACGCTGAGTCCGTTCGCGCTCGGCGAGCTCATCGCCCTGTACGAGCACATCGTGTTTGTCGAGGGCACGGTCTGGGGCATCGACTCCTACGACCAGTGGGGCGTCGAGCTGGGCAAGCAGCTTGCCAAGCAGATCACCCCTGCCTTCCACGACGACGCCGCCAAGGCCGAGCAGGACGCTTCGACCCAGGCGCTCATCGAGTTCTATCGCGCTCACCGCAAGTAGTTTTGCCGCTGAGTTAGCTTATGGCTGAAAGGGGCCCGCATCCGTTGGGATGCGGGCCCCTTTGCTGTTTGGATGGGGCAAGTCGCATCGAGAGGGCATGTGGGGCTGCCATGCCTCAGGATACTGTGCGGCGTTGGTGATATACTTCTACGGCTGATTTCATACCACTTACCGGAAGGTAGGTGAGCGCCATGCTTTATGGGCGTACATTGAACGTGGTTTTTCGCGCGAAACCACGAATCGATTGCCGGTCCTAAATAGGGAGGTCCAGGATGACCCTTGCCAAGCCCATCAATAAGTACATTGACTATATCGACGCGCCTGAGGACACGTTTGAACAGTATGTCGAGAAGGCGCTGAAGTACGATTTCCGTTGCGTGTTTGCGAATCTGCAGGAGTATGCGACAGGTCGCGCCATGCTCGAGGGTTCTGATATCATCCTTGCCGGCGCTATCGACTTTCCTCAGGGTACGATGACGCTCGAGGAAAAGCTCGCGAGGTTCGAAGAATATGCCGCATGTGGCTTCACCGAGATCGATTACGTGTTGAACCAGGAATCGGTCGAGAACCGTGACTTTGACGCCATCGAGCACGAGATGACCGCAATCGCCGATTTTTGCCGCGAGCGCGGTATCACCGATAAGGTAATCGTCGAGATGTGCAAACTGGACGGCGACGATGCCGCCAAGCGTCGCGTGTGCGAAATTGCCCTTGAGGCTAAGCCGGGCTTTCTTAAGACGTCGACCGGCAGAAGCTTTGGCGGCGCCAAGCTTCAAGACGTGCAGCTGATGCGCGAGGTGCTTGGCGACGCTGTGGCAATCAAGGCGGCGGGCGGCATCCATAACTACGAGGAGGCCCTTGCGTTTATCGAGGCGGGCGCCAGCGCGTTGGGCGCCTCGGCGGGCATCGCAATCGTCGAGGGCGCGCCGGAAGACGAGCGCTGCTAACTGGTGAATTCGACCTGGGCGCTTTGGGCTTCGGGGAGTTCCGCATAGAGCGGGTGGTCCTCGAGCCTAAAGCGCTCGACTTGTTGTGGGGCGCTGCCGCGGACGAACAACCAGGATCGGTCGACGGGTGTTGCCATGAGCGTGCTGGGCAGCACATCGGCGCGCTCCGAGAAGACGCGGGCGCTCTCGGGGTCTTGGAATGCCAGCACGAGCTGCGTGTCGCAGTTGCCCATGATGGAGCGAGCGCGCGCCTCGCCATAGAGCGCATCGAGCTGGTTGGTTGACTGCAGCAATAGGGTTGCCCAGATCTCGCGGCTGCGGATGATGGATAGAACGTTATCGATTTGCGGCATCTGCAGGTTGGCAAAGTCGTCGAGCATAAATCGAACCGGTGTCGCAAGGCGACCGTCGGGCTGCGCGTCGGCGTGGCGGATGAGTCCCGCGAAGGCCTGCGTTACAAACAGGCTGGTGAGCGGATCGAGGCTACGGTCGAGATCGCTGACGGTGACAAAGAGCGCTCGACGCTCGCGACCCATGGCTGTGAAATCAATCTGGTTTGCATTGGTGTACAGGCGGCGCGCGCCCTCAAATCCCAAGCACATGACCTTCTCGGCGAGGATGCCCATAATGCTTGCGTGCATCTTTTCTGCCGTGATGGTGGGGGAGTAACGCCTCCACAGCGAGAGTGCATAGCTCGTGGGGTCGGTGGTCTGCAGGTCGTCGAAGAGCCGAGCCGTGGCGCGGTCTTGGAGATGCTCGCAAAGGTCGATTACTGACGAAAACGTCTGCTCTTCAACGGGCAGCTGCTCGCATACATAGGCGATGAGGCAAGAAAGCAGGTTGGCCGCCGCATGGTCCCAAAACGGCTGGGATTGGTCCTCGACGGGGCAGATGGCCTTAGCGACTGAGAGAATATCCTGCTGGTTGGGCTTGCCGTCTTTGCTGCGGCGGATGTGGTTGAGCGGGTTATAGCCGCACTGCTCGATATCCTCGGGCAAGAGGGCGGTATCGTCAAGATCGGCAAAATTGAGGCGCTGTACACGATAGCCGTGCGCGGCGAGTGCGGGGCCGACTTCGTGGCAGAGCGTTCCCTTGGTATCGAGCACGATATAGCTTGCATTCATCTGCAGCAGGTTGGGCTTGAGGATGTTGCGGGTCTTGCCGGCGCCCGAAGGACCGATGACGAGCATATTGTTGTTGAGTCCGGTTTGACGCGTGCTGCACGAGAGCGTGTGGCCCTGCGCAAGGATGGTGGGGGCGGGGGTATGCAGTGCCGCATTGAGGCTAGGCATGTGCGGTCTCCTTAGTCGAGGTGAGGATGCTGTGGGCAAAGCCGAGCTCGACGGCACGCTCGGCCGAAAGGTACGTGTCCTTTGCCGTGAGCGCCTGGACACGCTTGGCCGAAAGGCCGCTGCGCTCGGAAAGGATGTGCGTGAGCGCCTTGCGGGTCTGCATGAGGCGACGGCTTGTCTCCTGAAGGGCCAGGGCCGAGCCTCCGGCCCCTTGCGGGATGAGCGGGTCGTGAATCATGAGCTCGGCATGGGGCGCCATGCGGCGCTCGTCACCGCCCATAAAAATGATGGCTCCCATGGAGGCGGCCAGCTCCAGGCAGATGGTATGGATAGGGCACGCTGCGAGACGCATAGTGTCGTAGATGGCAAGGCCGGCCCGTACGTTGCCGCCGGGGCTGGCGATAAAGACCGTGATGGGGGCTGCAGGGTCGGTGGCCTCGAGCAGGCGGATCTGCTGGCACAGGTCGTGGGCCATCGCGCAGTTAATGTCGCCCACGACGGAGAGCTCGCGGCGTGCGAGCATCTCGTCGTAGACGGAAGTGAGTGTGACGCCGCGTGCCGATTCACGCATCGTGAGCGGGCTGATGATGGGGTTCTGGGTGGTGTCCATGAGGACTCCTTTCTGAATGTAATGGATCTGGATGGGGCTATGCGTGGTTATCGTTAGGGCTCAAAGGCTCGCTCGAGCCTGCGTTCAAGCTCGGTTGTCGGCTTATGGCTCCCGGCTTTAGCCAGGGCTTCGTCGAACGCGCCAAAGCGCAGCAGTGTGGCAATGGGCGCGGTGTAGACGAGATGTAGCTGGCGTTCGAGAGTGTCGGGAAATTCGTTGGGGTCGTAGCGCTTCTGGTAGAAGTTGACGATGCTTTGACCCATCTCCCAATCGTCGCGGTAGCGCTCGAACTGTCGCTGCTGGATATCGATAATCCGGGCCGTTTGGGTGCGAAGGCCGGCGGGTGCCAGTGTCCGGTAGCCGTCGAAGAGTCGGTTGAGACTGAGTGTGCGGAGCATGTCGATAAGGGTTCGAACCGTGGTCGGTCCGGCCTGGAATCGGGCGGTCGCACGGTTGTAACGTTCGCGGTCGAGCACCATGATGCTGGGTGGGTGCTGCATGTCATCTTGCCCGCAGTTTGCCTGCTGGTGCCGCACCTCCAGGTCGTTGAGCCCCATGGCAAGGTCGTGGATGGGAAGCGTCAGCGCGTTTTGCAGGTCGTATCGATGATCCATCAATGTCATCCGCGTCTCGTCGTCCATCTCGAGCCGAAGCTTAGTGTCGAGTGCGGTAACCATGTGCGCCAGGTGACCCATGGTATACGGGCCGTCGGTCTTGCCGTGGGGTCCGAGATAAGGGTCGGTCAGCTCGCGGATGGCTGGATCGTCCATGGTTTCGGCGCAGCGATTCGCCGAAAACTCATGGTTGCTCAGAGCCTCGTCGATGGGCAGCAAGGCGAAGTTCGCAATCGTGGCGGCAGCGAAGCTGGCATCGTAGCCGCCGTGTAGGGCGCGGTCGATGCGGGCCTGGAGAACGGTGCCGGCGGTTTGGGGATGGGTGGTGTTCATGGCGTTTCCAATCTGTGATGTGCTTGCTTGTGAGTGATGTGCTGGGTGTCGTTGGTGATGTGCTTGCTGTACTTGATGTGCTGGATTGGGTGCTATGGGGCCAATATGCTCGAAGGACGTTTGCCAGGTGATGGGCGTGCTCCGTGCTTAGACGGAACAGCTGACGCTAACGAGTGCCTCGGGCGGTCTTGCTCCGCTATTTAGTTGTCGATAAAAGATGCTTGGTGTTCATATGCCGATCTTCCTTCTCTTACACGCTGAAAACTGAAACTGAATATGCTCGATCAAATGGTGACCAACGTTGCGGTCATCTTTAACTTAATCAGGCTCCAGCGATTTGGCAAGTATCTTTTTCAAAAATGTTCTTCGGGGGATGCTCGGCTCGGATATGATGGTGCGCGGCAAACTTAATGCAGGGAGGCATATATGGCAATCAAGGCCATCGCAATGGATATCGACGGTACGCTCACCAACGACCAGAAGGTGATCAGCCCGCGTACGCGCGAGAAGCTGCTCGCGGCGCAGGAGTCGGGCATTAAGCTCATCTTGGCTTCGGGCCGTCCTGCATGGGGCCTTCGCGCCCTTGGTCAGGAGCTCGGCCTGCACAATCATGATGGCTTGCTCGTGGCCTTTAACGGTGCGCACGTAGTCGATGCCCAGACCGACGAGGTGCTGTTTGACCAGGCCATGCCGGTCGATGAGTTGCATCGCCTGCTCGATCACCTGCGCAACTTTGACGTGATTCCCATGATCTCGCTCGGTCGCGACCTGCACGTCGTGGACTCGTATCGCTGCATGATCACGCTGCCGGACGGTTCGCAGAAGAATATCGTCAAGTACGAGCGCGATGCGTGCGACCTTAAGATCCGCGAGGTCGAGAGCCTCCATGAGGTCGCGGATGCCTATCCGGTGGACAAGCTCCTCACCGCGGGCGATCCGGCCTATCTGCAGGCGCATCACGAGGAGATGTACGCACCCTTTACCGAGACGCTTTCGGGCATGTTCACGGCCGACTGGTACTTTGAGTTCACGGCGCCCGGTATCGATAAGGCCCGTGCGCTCGAGGGCTCCCTGTCTAAGTTGGGCATCGATGCCAGCGAGGTCGTTTCGTTTGGCGACGGTCAAAACGATAAGTCCATGATCGAGTGGGCGGGTACGGGCGTTGCCATGGGCAATGCTGTCGATGAGGTCAAGGCCGTGGCTCAGATGGTGACCGCCAATAACAACGAAGACGGCATCGCGGTGGCGCTCGATAAGCTGCTGGGTTAGAATCGCCGATAGTGCATGGTTCGGGCGTCCGCTTGCGGGCGCCTTTTTGTTAGGGAGGGTGCCGTGTCCGCATTTCTGTTCGACGCCGTTATCTTTGACATGGACGGCGTTTTGGTCGATACCGAGTTTTACTATCAGCAGGAGCTCGAGAAGTTTATCGATTACCTGCAGATTGCTGTAACGCGCGACGAGCTTAATGCAATCGTGGGTTCGTCGCACCGCGATTTTCAGCAGGTACTTGTGGAATGGTACAGGCGTGCGGGCTCGGGCACCCTTGGGCCCGATGAGGCAGAGGCCCGCTATGAGGTGTGGGCAAGTGCCTTTACTTGCGACTACCGCAAGCTGCTGAACCCCGGTGTTGCCGACACGCTGGCGGGACTTAAAGACCGTGGAGTCCGCGTGGCGCTGGCGTCATCGTCGCCCCTCAACAATATCGAGGAAGTGCTGAACACCTGCGGTATTCGCGATTACTTTGAGTTTTTGGTCTCGGGCGAGCAGTTTAAGCGCAGCAAGCCCGAGCCCGATATCTATTTGCATGCTATAGACCGCTTGGGGCTGCCTGCGGATCGTTGCTGCTGTGTGGAAGACTCGCTGTATGGCATTACGGCCGGCAAACGCGCAGGATTGACGGTGATCGCTAAGCGCGAGGAGCGCTTTGGGTTTAGCCAGGATGCGGCGGATAAGATTATCGACCAACTGCCGGATCTGCTGGAGCTTGCATAGAGCTTGGATGGCACGGCTGCCAATGCAATGGGTTCGTTAGCGCAGGAGGGAGCAACGTCATGGCATTTAACGTGAACGCGCTGGGATTTGGCGATAACGTCGTCGACCGCTACGAGCATATTCACACGATGTATCCGGGTGGCAACGCGGTGAATTTTGCCGTCTATGCCAAGAAGTGCGGCGCTTTGCGCGCTGCCTATATGGGCATCTTCGGTAACGACGCCGCTGCCGAGCATGTGATTGCGAGCCTTGAGGACGAGGACGTTGAACTCGCCAAGTGCAAGCAGCTCATTGGCGAAAACGGCGCAGCGCGTGTGACTGTCGTTGACGGCGACCGCGTTTTCCTCGGCTCCAACGAAGGCGGCGTTCGTGGTGACGCACGGTATGTCCTCGACCGCTTTGATTTGGAGTACATGAAGCAGTTCGATGTGGTCCATTCGGGCAATTACTGCTTCACCGAACGCGAGCTGCCCAAGCTGAAGAAAGCGGGCATTGCCGTTTCATTTGACTTCTCGGACGATTCGACCGACGAATACTACGAGCAGGTCGCTCCCTTTGTCGACTATGCTTTCCTGAGCGCAGCGGATGCCGCGAGCGAGAACGAGATTCGCGAGCGCCTCGCTTGGATCGAGAACTTGGGTCCGCGCTTTGTCTCTGCGACGGCGGGCGCCGAGGGTTGCATCGCCTATGACGGCGAGCGTTACTATCGCCAGCCAGCGAAGCCTGTAGCGGACATGAAGGACACCATGGGAGCCGGCGACTCGTTCCTGACTTCCTTTTTGATGTGCTATCTCGATTCCGCCAAGCGCGGCGAGGGCGGACCCGAGGCCATTGAGCATGCGCTCGATTTTGCAGCTGGTTTTGCCTCGACCGTGTGCGGCATGGAGGGCTCTTGGGGCCACGGAGCGCCGATTGTCGAGTAGTTGAGTGGCCCCGGGGTCAGCGGAAGTCGAAAATGGAGTGGGAATTTCTCAGAACGACCGACTGGACGTTCTCCGCGGCGCAGTTTTTAAGCGCGGCAATGATCTCGGATGTTCTTATGAGTGAATCGACGAGCTGTCGCGCGGCTGTTTCTGCGTTTGGTTCGGCCGGCGCGTCGGTTTCGAGCAACAAACGGTTGAGTGGAATCTGTCGTGCGTATTCGCGCCCGCGTTTGGTCGCAAGCATGCG
>OIXW01000478.1_pt1 | contig 11917 bp, 7 predicted proteins | sample 1587951 | NCBI WGS metagenome assembly OIXW01 (sample SAMN03283239) | human gut metagenome | biome: human-associated habitat; material: feces | host: Homo sapiens | place: Peru | collected 2012
GCACAGGGTTAACGCTGGATATGGAGTATTCTTCTTTTTTTATTGTACTTATCTATTTATTCTGCAAAGTTAACAAAAGTTTGCAGATATAAAGATTTTTACCTCTTTATTTTTCCAAGTGCAAATATAATAGTAAGGGCAACAGCTTTATATATTGCCTGGAGTTTTAAAGCTTTTGCCCTTACAGGGCGACAGGTTACCGCCCCAAACAACCCAGGGCGATGCCCTGGGCTAAGAGCTTCTGCCCTTTCAGGGCGTGTGGGGCTTACTTGCGAAACTTGAATCAAGTAGATTTCAAAGTAGATTTCAAAGGAGTTTTCAAGGGATTTCAAGGAAGTTAAGAAGTTAAGGGGTTATCGCTCCCTGCGGTTGCAGAGGAGCTAAGACAAATGCTTAAGTGGACTTGAAATTAAACAATCCCTTAAAGGCATTTGTCTTAACTCCTTAACACCTTAACTCCTTAACACCTTAACTCCTTAACCTCCTTAACTCCTTCGTCAAGCATCATAAGTTCAGTTTGCTCTGCACGAGTTTGCTCAGTGCCTCCACCTTTCTTCCTTGCTCTCTGATGTCGCTTCTCACGGCATTGAGACCGTTGAAGAAATCGGCAAAGGCCGACTGTATGGCGTTGGGTTTCCGGGCATTCTTGTCGGCAAATGGGTTGACGATAATCTTGATGCCTTTCTCCTCCAAGTGCACATCAATGTCAGCACCCGTCATAACCGGGTCGCCGTCATAATGGATGACACCAGGCTTGGTGCGGGTGATATGCAGCTTTTTGCATCTGAACGACTTAATCTTGGAGTGCTTGTCGAGCGTCTTGTTGAACATATCGAAACTTACCTGCGGAGCCTCCAGTACATCGAAAGGCTCCATGATGACCACGTCCATCAGTCCGTCGCTCATCGATGCCTGTGGAGCGATATAGGCGTTGTTGCCATATTGCGATGCGTTGGCACACGAGATGAGGAAAGCCTTGTATTGCTTTGTTCCCGTCTCGTCCTCAAGGGTGTAGGTTTCAGGCTGATACTTCAGTCCTTCTCTCAGAATGTTCTCAGCATAGCTGATGGGTCCTCGTTTGCCGCTTTCGGCAAACTTCATGCTTACGAAGGCGTCAAATCCCATACCGCAGGTACAGAAGAAAGGATAGCCGTTGATGACCCCATAGTCGAGGTCGTGAATCTCGCATTGGTTGATGATCTCAATACTCTTTTTCAGGTTCATGGGCAGCATGAGGTGACGAGCCAGTCCGTTGCCCGATCCACAAGGCAGAATTCCCAGGGCTGTGTCGGAGTGTACGATGGCTCTTGCCACTTCGTTGACAGTACCGTCACCTCCCACAGCCACCACAATGTCAACATGAGCCTCCTTCGCCTCGGAAGCAATTTCCGATGCGTGTCCGGCTCTTTCCGTAGTTCTTATCTCGTACTCAAAGCGGTCCTTGTCCAGAATGCTATCTATCAGGTTGGGGATGGATGCTTTGCTTGCCGTGCCCGAGATAGGATTCATGATAAAAACGATCTTCTTCTTCATCTAATTAGACAGAATTTTATGAATATTCAGTTGCAAAAGTAATAAAATTAGTATAAAAACGCCTTTTTAGACCCTAAAAAAACACTAAAAATCAACTTTCTTAGAAAAAATCACGATATATTAGTTCTTTTTTGTATCTTTGCACCCTGTAAACTTAGAAATTATAAAAAGTACACCTATTCATAATGGGACAATTACAAGAAAAATACAAGAATTATCGTGAACCTCAGAAGTATATGGCTGCCGGTGTGTACCCATACTTCCGTGAGATCACCAGTAAGCAGATGACGGAAGTTACCGACATCGACGGACATAAGATTTTGATGTTCGGTTCTAATGCTTATCAGGGTTTGACCAACGACCAGCGTGTTATCGATGCAGCCAAGGCTGCTCTCGACAAGTATGGTTCTGGTTGTGCAGGAAGCCGTTTCCTCAATGGAACCCTCGACCTTCACGTACAGCTCGAGAAGGAGTTGGCCGAGTTCATGCACAAGGATGAGTCCCTGTGCTTCTCTACAGGTTTCTCTGTCAACCAGGGCGTGTTGGCTTGTGTGGTAGGCCGCAATGACTATATCATCTGCGACGACCGCGACCACGCCAGTATCGTAGACGGCCGCCGTCTTTCGTTTGCAACCCAGCTGCACTATAAGCACAATGATATGGAGGACCTTGAGCGCGTACTCAAGACCTTGCCTCATGAGGCTATCAAGCTGATCGTTGTCGATGGCGTCTTCTCTATGGAGGGCGACTTGGCCAACTTGCCAGAGATTGTCAAGTTGAAGCACAAGTACAACTGCTCCATCATGGTGGACGAGGCTCATGGCCTGGGTGTGTTTGGCAAGCAGGGACGTGGCGTATGCGATCACTTTGGTCTTACCGACGAGGTCGACCTCATCATGGGTACATTCTCCAAGAGTCTGGCGTCTATCGGTGGTTTCATCGCATCAGACAAGGACACCATCAACTTCCTGCGTCATTCTTGCCGTACTTATATCTTCAGTGCATCCAACACTCCAGCAGCCACAGCAGCAGCCTTGGAGGCTCTTCACATCATTCAGAACGAGCCAGAGCGCTTCGAGCAGTTGTGGGATGTTACCAACTACGCCCTGAAGCGTTTCCGTGAGGAAGGTTTCGAGATTGGCGAGACAGAGAGTCCTATTATTCCTCTCTATGTGCGCGATGCTATGAAGACTTTCGAGGTAACCAAGAAGGCTTACGACCGTGGCGTATTCATCAACCCAGTCATCCCTCCAGCATGTGCTCCTCAGGACACATTGGTACGTTTCGCCCTCATGGCTACTCATACCAAGGAGCAGGTAGAACGCGGTGTGAAAATTCTGAAGGAGGTCTTCGTAGAGGAAGGCGTCATCAAGTAAGCGCTACTTATATTGGAATTACACCTATTTATATTATAGAGAGAGGCAGCCCTTGGAATGAAGGGCTGCCTTTTTGGAAAATAAGTGTTTTGTGACGGTAAAATAATAACGAGATAAGAAAATATGATTTCAGTAGAAGGCTTGAAAGTCGAGTTTGGCGTAAAACCTCTCTTCCACGATGTGAACTTTGTCATCAACGACCGTGACCGCATAGCCCTGGTGGGCAAGAACGGAGCAGGTAAGTCGACGATGCTCAAGATACTTTGTGGTATGCAGAAACCAACAGATGGCGTTGTGGCTGTGCCCAACGAGACAACGATAGGCTATCTGCCACAGGTGATGAAGTTGCAGGACGACACCACCGTGAAGGAGGAAACCCGCAAGGCCTTTGCTCATAACACAGAGATGAAGGCACGTCTCGACAAGATGCAGCAAGAGATGGCCGACCGTACCGACTATGAGAGCGAGTCGTATGCCCAACTGGTAGAGAAGTTTACCCAGGAGCATGAACGCTACATGATGATGGGCGGCGAGAACTATGAGGCAGAGATAGAGCGCACGCTTACAGGTCTGGGCTTCACCCGCGAGGACTTCGACCGTCCTACCCGTGAGTTCTCTGGTGGATGGCGTATGCGTATCGAGTTGGCTAAGATACTGTTGCAGAAACCCGATGTGCTTCTTCTCGACGAGCCTACCAACCATCTCGATATAGAGAGTATACAGTGGTTGGAGCAGTTTCTTGCCCAGAGTGCCAAGGCGGTGGTGCTGGTCAGCCACGACCGTGCCTTTATTAACAATGTGACCAACCGCACCTTAGAGATAACCTGCGGCAGGGTAGAGGACTATCGTGTGAAATACGACGAGTATGTGGTACTTCGTGCAGAGCGCCGCGAACAGCAGTTGCGAGCCTACGAGAACCAGCAGAAGGAGATTGCCGATATCAAGGACTTTATAGAGCGTTTCCGCTACAAGCCCACCAAGGCCGTGCAGGTGCAGAGCCGCATCAAGCAGTTGGAGAAGATCGTGCCCATTGAGGTCGACGAGGTCGACAACAAGCAGATGCACCTCAAGTTTCCACCCTGTCTTCGCAGTGGCGACTATCCCATTATCTGCGACGAGGTGCGCAAGGATTATGGCTCGCATACAGTTTTCGACCACGTCACCCTTACCATCAAGCGCGGTGAGAAAGTGGCTTTCGTCGGCAAGAACGGCGAGGGAAAGTCCACACTTGTGAAGTGTATCATGGGCGAGATACCGTTTACAGGAACGCTGAAGATAGGCCACAATGTGCAGATAGGCTATTTCGCACAAAACCAGGCACAGCTCTTAGACGAGCGCCTTACCATCTTCCAGACCATAGACAATGTGGCCACGGGCGATATGCGCCTCAAGGTGAACGATCTCTTGGGAGCATTCATGTTTGGCGGCGAGACCTCCGAGAAGTATGTCAAGGTGCTCAGTGGCGGCGAGCGCAGCCGACTGGCGATGATCAAGTTGCTGCTCGAGCCAGTCAACCTCCTGATTCTCGATGAGCCTACCAACCATCTCGACATGCAGTCGAAGGATGTTCTCAAGGAAGCCATCAAGGCCTTCGACGGAACAGCCATCATCGTGAGCCACGACCGTGAGTTCCTCGACGGACTGGTAGACAAGGTGTATGAATTTGGTGGCGGAAAGGTACGCGAGCATCTGGGCGGCATCTACGACTATCTGCGTGCCCACAATGCCGAGACCATCCAGGCAGCCCTTGTCAAGGGCGAGCCATCCATGGGCGCTTCTTCAGCCAAGCCACAGCAGCAGGACGCATCGCCTGCCGCAACAGACAATGCGTCGTCGAAGAAGCAGAGTTACGCCGAGCACAAGGAACAGCAGAAGAAGATTCGCAAGGCCGAGAAGGCGGTGAAGGACTGCGAGCAGCGTATCGCCACCTTGGAAAAACGCAAGAAGGAGATTGACGATTTGCTGATGAAGCCCGAGAATGCCACCAACATGGAGCTCGTCACAGAGTACACCTCGCTGATGCAGAAACTCGATGAGGAGAACGACAACTGGCTCGTCCTCTCCGAGGAGCTGGAAGAAGTGTCAGGGCAATAAAATCCAGACAAAACAACAATAACCAAATAATTATAACATTATGAACATGAAGATGATTATCCCGATGGTGATGATAGCAGCCATGCCTATGGGTGCAGACGCACAAAACAAGTCGGGACTTGTCATGAGCAATCTTGACAAGACGACAAAGCCTGCCGACGATTTCTATCAGTTTGCCACAGGCGGATGGCAGAAGAACAATCCCCTTCCAGCAGCCTACAGCCGCTATGGAAGCTTCGAACAGTTGCAGGAAAACAACAACAAGCGTATCAACAGCATCTTGGGCGAGCTCCAGAAAAAAAGCTACAAGAAGGGAAGTATCGAGCAGAAACTGTCCGACTTCTACAAGTTGGCGATCGATGTCGACCGCCGCAACAAGGAGGGCATAGCTCCCGTAAAGCCTCTGCTCGACGAGATAGCTGCTGCCCAAACCAAGGCCGACCTGCAGAAATTGCAGATCAAGTATGCCTGGATGGGACTCGGAGTAAGCTATGGTGCTGGTTTCGCTGCCGACGAGAAGAATGTCACTCAGAACATCTACAATCTCTCGCAGGGCGGTCTCACCCTTGGCGCCAAGGATTATTACCTCAACAACGATGCCGCCACTGTGGCCATCCGTGAGGCTTACAAGGCATATCTTGCCAAGATGTTCCAGCTCTATGGTTTCTCTGCAGCCGATGCTGTCCTGTATGCACAGGCCATCTTCCTGCACGAAACCAGTCTTGCCTTTGTTTCCAAGAGCCGCACCGAGCTTCGCGACCCACAGGCCAACTACAACAAGATGACTCTCAAGCAGTTCGGTGAAAACTATCCCAACATACCTCTCGAGGCCTTGGCCAATGGCGAGGGCATCAAGAGCGAGTATATGCAGGAACTCATTGTAGGTCAGCCAGCATTCTTTGCAGCCTACGACAAGCTTTCGGCAGCCGAGAACGCCTCTGTCCTGAAGGCGCTGATGCTCTGGAGTGTCATCCGCAGCTCTTCCGCTTACCTGACCGATGAGATTCGCGAGGCCAACTTCGACTTCTTCGGCAAGACCATGAGTGGCCGTCAGGAGGATTATCCTCTCTGGAAGCGTGCCACCAATCAGGTAGAGAATCAGATGGGTGAGGCGCTTGGCCGCATCTACTGCAAGAAGTTCTTCCCCGAGAGTTCCAAGAAGATGATGGAGACCCTGGTAAAGAACCTGCAGATCAGCTTGGGCGAGCGCATCGACGCACAGACCTGGATGAGCGACGTAACCAAGGCAGCAGCCCATAAGAAGCTCGACAAGTTCTATGTCAAGATAGGTTATCCCAACAAGTGGACCGACTACAGCCTGCTCAACATCGATCCTTCCAAGAGTTACTACGAGAATGTGTTGGCTTGCCGCAAGTTTGCCAACGACAAGGAGATCGCCGAGAAGGCCGGAAAGCCAGTCGACAGAGACGAGTGGTACATGACTCCACAGACCGTCAATGCCTACTACAATCCTACCACCAACGAGATCTGTTTCCCTGCCGGAATCCTGCAGTATCCTTTCTTCGACCCAAAGGCCGACGAGGCGTTCAACTATGGCGCCATCGGTGTCGTGATAGGTCATGAGATGACTCACGGTTTCGACGATCAAGGCCGCCAGTATGATGCTACTGGCAATCTGCAGGACTGGTGGACAGCCGACGATGCCAAGGGCTTCAATCAGCGTGCCGACATGTATGCCGACTTCTTCAGCAATATCAAGGTGTTGCCCGACCTGAATGGCAACGGCCGTTTCACACTGGGCGAGAATCTTGCCGACCATGGCGGTTTGATGGTAGCCTTCAATGCTTTGAAGAATGTCACCGCCAAGAAGTCCCTCAAGAACAAGGACGGTTTCACTCCAGCTCAGCGCTTCTTCCTGGCCTACGCAGGCGTATGGGGACAGAACATCACCGAGAAGGAGATACGTCAGCGCGTCAAGAACGACCCACACGCTTTGGGCAAATGGCGTGTCGACGGAGCCCTGCCACATATCGATGCCTGGTATGAGGCCTTCGGTGTGAAGCCGGGCGACAAGATGTTCATTCCTAAGAATGAGCGACTGGAACTTTGGTAATAATCGATAAAAAGAAGGATGCTGAAAGAAATTTTGGCATCCTTTTTTCATTATCTCATTGAAAAAGTGTATTTTTGCACAAAATTAGAGAAAGGAATAGAATCATGCCATTAAGATTGCCAGATAAATTGCCAGCCATAGAGCTGCTGAAGCACGAGAACATCTTCGTCATGGACGAGAGTAGGGCGCACAGTCAGGAGATTCGCCCCCTGCGTATCGTAGTGCTCAACCTCATGCCGCTGAAGATAACAACGGAGACCGATCTCGTCAGACTGCTCTCCAACACACCACTGCAGATAGAGGTGTATTTCATGAAACTGAAGAGCCATACTCCCAAGAACACCCCCATCGAGCACATGATGATGTTCTACAAAGACTTTGCCGAACTGTCAAAGCAGAAGTTTGATGGCATGATCGTAACGGGTGCACCCATCGAAACCATGCAGTACGAGGACGTGGAATACTGGCCCGAGATTCAGCAAATCTTCGACTGGGCTCGTACCCATGTCACCTCCACACTCTATATCTGCTGGGGCGCGCAGGCAGGACTTTACCATTTCTATGGCGTACCCAAGCATCCACTCAGCAAGAAGATGTTTGGCATCTTCCGACAGAAATCCCTCGACCCCTCGCTGCCTATCTTCCGTGGCTTCGACGACTGGTTCGCCATGCCGCAGAGCCGCCATACCGAGGTGCGACGCGAGGACATCGAGAAGGTGCCGGGGCTTGACATCATAGCCGAGTCGCCCGAGAGCGGTGTGAGCATCGTGATGGCACGTGGCGGCAGGGAGTTCTTTGTCACGGGCCATTTGGAGTACGCTCCCGACACACTCGACAAGGAATACCGTCGCGACCTGGGCAAGCGTGATGACGTCGACTTGCCAAAGAACTATTATTATCACGACGATCCCACCGAGGAGCCCTTGGTGACCTGGAGGGCGCATGCCAACCTGTTCTACAGCAACTGGATCAACTATTACGTTTACCAGGAGACACCTTATAATATTGATGACATCAAGTAAGCGCGAAAGCGAAGAAGCGAAGAAGCGAAAAAGCGAAGAATGAGAACTTTGGAATTGCTGGCACCTGCCAAAAATTTAGAGTGCGGCATCGCTGCCATCGACCATGGCGCAGATGCCGTATATATCGGAGCACCCAAGTTTGGTGCCCGTGCGGCTGCGGGTAACTCGATCGAGGATATCCGTCAGCTGTGCGACTACGCCCATCAGTTTCATGCCAAGGTGCATGTCACGGTCAACACCATAGTCTACGATTCCGAGATCAGGGACACCCTGCAGATGATTCAGCAGTTGCAGGCAGCCGGTGTCGATGCCCTGCTGTTGCAGGACATGGGTGTGCTCTATGCCCTTCAGGGCGAGGGGCCTCTGTCGACAGAGGGCGGGTGGACAGAGTTACTGCATTCCAGCACCCAGTGCGACACCAGGACTGCCGACAAGGTGAAGTGGCTTCAGTCGTTGGGCTTTCATCGGGCAGTATTGGCTCGCGAGCTCTCGGTCAGTGAGATAGAGGCCATTCATGCCGCTGTGCCCGATATGGAGCTCGAGGTGTTCGTCCATGGTGCGCTTTGTGTGTGCTATTCCGGCGTGTGCTATGCGTCAGAGTACTGTTTCGGCCGCTCAGCCAACAGGGGCGAGTGCGCCCAGTTCTGCCGCATGAAGTTCGACCTTCTCGATGCCGACGGACAGGAGATCGAGCATCAGCGCCATCTGCTGTCCCTCAAGGATATGTGCCAGATAGACAACCTGAAGGCCTTGGCTGACGCCGGAGCCTGCTCGTTCAAGATCGAAGGCAGGTTGAAGGATGCCGACTACGTGAAGAATGTGGTGGCAGCCTACAGCCAGCGCCTCGACGACATCTGCCGCCAGCGCCCCGGCGAGTATGAGCGTCCATCGCTGGGCAGACCCCGCTATGCTTTCGAGCCCAACCTGAAGAAGACTTTCAACCGTGGTTTTACCCATTATTTCCTGCGTGGCAGACAGATGGACATCACTTCCTTCGACACCCCGAAGGCCATCGGCGAGTATGTGGGTAAGGTGAAGGAGCTGCGCGGCAACAGTTTCAATGTAGCATCCGTGGCGAGCTTTGCCAATGGCGACGGCTTGTGCTTCATCAATGACGAGCGCGAGCTGGAAGGCTTCCGTGTCAACCGTGCCGAGGGCAACCGCCTCTTCCCCTTGGAGATGCCTCGCCATCTGCGTCCCGGAGTGGCGCTCTATCGCAACAACGACGTCGCTTTCAGCAGGATATTGGCAGGCAGAACGGCAGAACGGAAGATTCCTGTCAAGATAGTCTTCGACTTGTACGATGAGGACGCTGTGAGCGGCTTCTCTGCCACTGCCTATTACTGCAAGGAGCAGGGAAAGACCCCATTCGTGAGCGGAGACACCGAGCTGCATGCCTCCTTGGAATACATGGCTACCGAAGCCGTAGCCTTTGAGCACAGCATGGCGAAAAAGCCGCAGCGCGAGAATATCATCAAACAACTCAGCAAGTTGGGCGGCACCATCTATGAGTGCCGTGAGGTGGAGATTCGCAATGCTGCCGACCAGTATTTCATCCCCAGCAGTGTGCTTACCGACTTGCGCCGTTCATTGGTGTCAGCCCTGTCGGGTGCCGTCGCAGCCCCGGAGGCATCTCATGCTGAGGCTTCCGCCGACAAGACATCGCCCGCAAAGGCATGGCAGCCGGAATATGCCAAGTACAGCTATCTCTACAATATCGCCAATCAGAGTGCCCGCTCTTTCTATCAGGCACACGGCATGGCGAAGCCAGGCTATGCCTTCGAGCTGCGCAACGAGGCGGAGCGGCAGGAGGAGGTTCTGCTGATGCAGTGCCGCCACTGTCTGCGTTATTCGTTGGGCTATTGTGTGAAGCGGGGAGGGCGCAAGCCCACGTGGAAGGAACCGCTCTTCCTTCGTCTGGGCGACGGCAGGAAGTTCCGCCTCCAGTTTGCCTGCAACGAATGTCAGATGAATGTGTTTTCTGAGCGTTGAAAAAAGAATGATATATGAGCCAAGTAAAACGAAATACATGGATTACCTGTTGTCTGTTGGGCATGCTGTTGCTGCTCAGCGGTTGCTATCATCGTCATGGTGGCAAGGTTCAGCATGCCGCCCTGATAGAGTACAGCGACCGGCAACTCGACTCCATCTCGTTTTCCTCCACGCATCATTACACCAACAAATACAACTTTGTAGTCAGTTCCGACTCACTCATGCTGATACGTCAGCAGCCGGAGGAGTATGTAAACCATCTGCGCATCGACTCCTTTGCCGTCAGGAAGCACTGTCTGCTGGTCGTTTCCGACATACGCATCATTCCCCAGGACGCAGAAGACTCCGTATGGGTACAGTTGGCCACCGAGGAGAATGAGTTTGGCTGGACACACGAGTCCCGTCTGTTGCCCCGTGTCGTCCCCGACGATCCCATCTCTCAGTTCATCCTCATCTTCAGCAACACCCACCTGCTCATCTTCATGATCGTCATCGTGTTGATTTCTGTGGCTTATCTTCTGCGCAAGATATCCCACAGCAATGCTCACATCGTTCATTTCAACGACATCGACTCGCCATATCCTACGGCATTGGTGCTGATGGTGTCGCTCTCAGCGGCTTTCTATGCCACCATCCAGTTGTTTGCACCCGAGATGTGGCGTCATTTCTATTTTCATCCCACTCTCAATCCCTTTGCCGTACCCCGTGTGTTGGGATTCTTCCTGGCGTCTGTTTGGGCGATATTGATATTGGCATTGGCCTGTCTCGACGAGGTAAAGCATCGTCTCAGTCTTGGCGATGCCATCCTGTATCTGGGAGGTCTTGTCGGAGTCTGTGCAGTCGATTACATCATCTTCAGTCTCTGCACACTATATTATGTGGGTTATGTCCTCTTGGCATTCTACTTCTGGTTTGCCATCCGCCGTTTCCTGCGTCGATGAGACGGAAAGAAAGAAATAAATGTCGATGTGGCAAGACGGTTTGCTTTCGCTGACGGCTTTCATTATGTGAAATTGATGACTGTGAAAAGCGAGAAGAAGATGCAGTTTTTGTAAATTCTGTTTACTGCGTTCTTTGCACCGAAAATCCCTGTTTTTCAATAATGTATATTTATACATTCTGCCTTGACGATGTGGCTTAGTATATTTATACGAATTTATGAATTGGAAACTGCAATAAGTATTCATAGTAAAAGTTAAATATGAGCTAACTTTTCTCTTTTATGTTATATATTGTTAATTTAAAGACTTTTACTTACCTTTTCATGAACAGATTTTAAGAAAAGTCTGGAGTTCTGAATATGATTTTTTTCCCGTTTCTGCACTGCCGTTTGGATGATAAATATGTAATGTTACTTTACTGCGTACTCTTTCAGTAAAATCAGTCATTAGTCATTAGTCATTAGTCATTAAGAAAAATGGAAAAAACTCAATAAAGAATATATAATAAATATATATATATTTATTATATATTCTTTATTGGATAAAAATCGAATTTTCAAAATTCCTTAATGACTAATGACTAATGACTAATGACTAAAAAATAAGTTGTTCGCTTTTATAAAGCTGATGGTAATACGCAAAAAATCGAAGTTTTCGTATTCCACACATACACAGCAACTTACAGCACTGTTTCTTGTCATTTTTGAACTGCTTTGCTTAACAAGTTACCCCCGTTTTTGAACAAACAGCCGAAAAATGTATTATCTTTGCAGAAGAAAAGCAGCACTCGGCAATTTGAAAGCAAGCTTTCATTGCGCTCGTTTGCATTTTCTTTGCACCGTCAACCAATGAAAGTGCTCAGGGAGCCTCGCAGGAGGCATCTAT
>OIXW01000479.1_pt1 | contig 11892 bp, 5 predicted proteins | sample 1587951 | NCBI WGS metagenome assembly OIXW01 (sample SAMN03283239) | human gut metagenome | biome: human-associated habitat; material: feces | host: Homo sapiens | place: Peru | collected 2012
TTTTGAGTTTTTATGTGGAATTGTTAAAGAGATTAAACTTTTACTGTTTTACAGCGTAAGTATAGATATTTTTATTTTAGAGGAGAGCATTATGAATAAGCAACAACTGGCGGCAAAAATATGGGAGTCCGCCAATCGCATGAGATCCAAGATAGAAGCTAATGAATACAAGGATTATATTTTAGGATTTATTTTTTATAAGTACCTTTCAGACAAAGAGGAGCAGTGGCTTTTAGACAGAGATTACACTTACGATGATATTAAGGAATATGTAAATGAAGAAGATGAGGAAACAGTTGCCAGTGCCCAAAGCAGTCTTGGGTATTTTATTGCTTATGAGAATCTGTTTTCAACATGGATAGCGATGAAATCAGATTTTAGCGTAGATAATGTGCGCACAGCCTTGTCATCTTTTACGCGACTGATTTCTTCTTCCCACAAGAAAGTATTTGAGGGGATTTTCAACACCTTGGAAACTGGTCTTAGCAAGCTGGGAGAAAATGCCAAGGTACAAACCAAGGCGGTTAGCGATCTTATTCATCTAATTAATGATATTCCCATGCATGGTCGACAGGACTATGATGTATTAGGATTTATCTATGAATATCTCATAGGAATGTTTGCAGCCAATGCAGGTAAAAAAGCTGGGGAATTTTATACCCCCCATGAGGTATCAGTTCTCATGTCGGAAATTATTGCCCATCATTTGCGAGGCCGTCAGGAAATAAAGATATACGACCCCACATCTGGCTCAGGCTCTCTGCTAATCAATATTGGCAAGGCATTAGCCAAATATGTGGTCAAGGAGAATAGTATACGCTATTATGCTCAGGAGTTAAAGGCGAATACTTATAATCTTACTCGTATGAATCTGGTTATGCGGGGGATTCTGCCTGACAATATTTGTGTGCGTAATGGTGATACCTTGGAGGAGGATTGGCCATATTTTGATGAGCAGGACCCAGCAGCTACCTATGAGCCTTTATATGTAGATGCTGTAGTTAGCAACCCGCCCTATTCTCAGCGTTGGGAGCCGGCAGGCAAGGATAGTGACCCTCGCTATGCCCGCTATGGTATGGCACCAAAATCCAAGGCTGATTTTGCCTTTTTGCTCCATGATTTGTACCATTTAAAGCCTGATGGCATGATGACTATAGTATTGCCTCATGGAGTATTATTCCGTGGTGGTGAGGAAGGTGAGATTCGTCGTAATTTGCTGGAACAAAATAATATTGATGCCATTATAGGCTTGCCAGCTAATATTTTCTTTGGCACAGGTATACCAACTATTATTATGGTGTTGCGACAAAAGCGTGAACAGAGAGAGGTATTAATCGTAGATGCTTCCAAGGGATTTGCCAAGGAGGGCAAAAATAACAAACTGCGGGCTAGTGATATAAGGCGAATTGTAGATACCGTAGTAGGCAGATTGGATATAGACAAATATTCCCGTAAAGTCACCATGGAGGAAATCAGAGCCAATGATTATAATTTGAATATTCCTCGTTATGTAGATTCCTCAGAGAAGGCAGAGAGTTGGGATATTTATTCTCTGATGTTTGGGGGGATTCCTGAAAAGGAATTGTCTGAACTGGATAGATATTGGCAGATTTTTCCTTCCTTGAAGGGAGAATTATTTGTTAGTGATGGAGAGTATGCCCAGGTAAAGGCGGATAATCTGAGGGAGGTTATCCGCAATAACAGAGATACCCAAAAATTTGTCCAGGAATATCAGCATATTTTTGGAGATTTTGGTTCCTATATGGCCAAAATGCTAATTGAGGATGGGGAAAATATTTCTCTGGCCAAGGCTGAGGATGACATTACCCAGAATATTTTCCAACGTTTTGCCAATATTCAGCTGATAGATAAATATCACGCTTATGAGATTTTCCATAGTGGTTATGAGGTGATAACTGGAGATTTGGAAATCATTCAAAGTGAGGGACAGGAGGCCATAAAGCAGGTTGACCCTAATATGGTGATTAAAAAGAAAAATGGCAAGGAGCAGGAGATTCAGGAGGGCTGGAAAGGTCATATTCTGCCCTTTGAGCTGGTGCAGAAAAATCTGCTAGCTAGTGATTTGGCGGAGATGGAAAGGAAGTCAGGACGGCTGGCAGAAATTCCTGGCGAGCAGGAGACTGCGCTAGAAAATATGAGTGAGGATGATAAGGAGGTTATTTCCGAAGCTCTAAATGATAGCAATGACGCCTTTGTTATGAAAAATGTACCAGCGATGATTAAACAGCTTAAAAAGGATGATAAGCTGCTTTATGCAGAACTAATCAAGTCTTTGCAGAATGTGGAGGAGCTAGGCAAGGAAGAAAAGAAGCTGAAGGCAGAACTCAAAGCTGATGAAGTACAGCTTCATCTCAAAACCAAGGAAATTATTGAGAAACTGACTGATGATGAGGCAAAGGCCTTGCTGGAAAAGAAATGGATTTTGCCTATATGTGAGGAAATTGGTACTCTGCCTAAGCTAGTATTGGAGGATTTGTGTAAAAAGATTGAGGTAATGGCAGAAAAGTATGCTGATACCTATGAGAATATTGAAAAGGAAATTGTTGAGATAGAAACAGCTTTGAATAAAATGTTGGATGATTTGGTAGGCAGTGAAAAGGATATGGCTGGTATTAGGGAATTTAAGAAGCTGCTGGGAGGTGAAATCTAATGGGAAAGCATAAAAAAAAGAAGCCAGAAATAAGATTTAAGGGCTTTACGGACGATTGGGAACAGCGTAAGTTGGGGGATATTGTACAAGAATTTAAAAGTGGAAGCTCTTTAAAAGCAGATAGAATAAGTGAAAATGGAGAATACCCAGTATATGGTGGAAATGGATTAAGAGGGTATACATCCACATACAATCATGAAGGGGATTTTGCGCTAATTGGAAGGCAAGGAGCCTTATGTGGAAATATGAATTATTCTATTGGAAAGGCTTATTTTACTGAACATGCGGTGATTGTTGAAGCTGATGAAGAGAATAACACAAGGTTCATATACTACGTATTAGATACAATGAATTTAGGACAATATTCCGACCAATCCGCACAACCAGGATTGGCGGTAAATAAACTGATTAAGTTGGAAAATATGTTTCCTAGAAAAGGAGAACAAATCAAGATCGGAGCCTATTTTTCCACCCTCGACCACCTGATTACCCTTCATCAGCGTAAGTTAAAATTGCAGTTTTTTTCTCTTTGCCTTATGATTATTTACAGCGTAAGTGTATTTTTAGGAGTGATTTTTATGGGCTTTGCCAAGGAAGTGGATTTTGAAGCAGCCATGATAGAGGCTTTGAGCCGGCATGGGTGGGAACATGAGGTACTCAGATATCCCACTGAGGATGAGCTGATAAATAATTGGGCAAGGATTTTATTTGAAAATAACCGTGATATAGATAGACTCAATGACTGTCCTCTGATTCGGGAGGAAATGGATGAGCTGCTGGAACAGCTTAGAGAATTGCGTTCTCCTTTGGCTATAAACAGCTTTATCAATGGCAGGACTGTGGCTATTACACGAAAGAACCCAGCTGATACCTTGCATTATGGCAAGGAAGTCAGTCTAAAAATTTACGATAGACACGAAATTGCTGCTGGTCAAAGCCGTTACCAAATTGTCCAACAGCCTATCTTTGCTAGAAAAAGCCATGTTCTACCAGATAGACGCGGGGATCTGATGCTTTTGATTAATGGTATGCCGGTTTTTCACATTGAGTTGAAAAAATCCGGAGTGCCTGTTAGTGAGGCCTGCAACCAAATAGCTAAATATTCTCACGAAAGATTATTTACAGGGATTTTTTCTCTGATACAGATTTTTGTTGCTATGAATCCAGAGGAGGCGGTTTATTATGCCAATCCAGGGCTTGATGGAAGCTTTAATCCAGATTTTTATTTTCACTGGGCGGATTTTAACAATGAACCTATTAATGATTGGCAAAAACTGGTGTCTACTCTGCTATCCATACCTATGGCACATCAGCTTATAGGTTTTTATACGGTAGCAGATAGTGGTGATGGTATATTGAAGGTTATGCGCAGCTATCAATATTGGGCTGTGAATAAGATTGCTGATAGAGTAGCCAAAAACAAATGGGACCATGAGATACAGCGTGGCGGATATATTTGGCATACAACAGGTTCAGGCAAGACCATGACTTCCTTTAAGGCAGCCCAGTTGATAGCTGACTCAAAGAACGCTGACAAGGTTGTTTTTTTGATGGATAGAATTGAGTTGGGTACTCAATCCCTAAAGGAGTATCGTGCCTTTGCTGATAATGAGGATGATGTGCAGGAAACAGAGGACACTGTGGCATTGATAGGCAAGCTCAAAAGCAAAAATCCCAAAGATACATTGATAGTTTCCTCCATACAGAAAATGAGCAATATCAAGGAAGATGCAGCTAGTGCCATGCAGACAAAGGATTTGGAAGCAATCAAGGCCCAACGCATAGTTTTCATTTTGGATGAATGTCATCGTTCAACCTTTGGAGAGATGTTATCTACCATCAAGTTGACTTTTCCTCAGGCCTTGTTCTTTGGTTTTTCAGGGACACCGGTTTTTACGGAAAATGAAAAGGCCAGGAGTACCACGGCAGATATTTTTGGTGATGAATTGCACCGTTATACTATTGCAGATGGTATTAGGGATAAAAATGTATTGGGCTTTGATCCAGTGATGGTTATGGTCTATAAGGATAAGGAAATACGTGAGCAGGTAGCATTGTATGAAGCCAAGGCAGCCACAGTAGCAGAGGCAATGGAGGACGAGAAAAAAAAGCGGGTTTTCTATAATTTTATGGATAAAAATACTGTTCCTATGGCTGGAAAAAAAGCAGAAGATGGCAGATATATTAAAGGCATAGAGGATTACTTACCCAAAGCTCAATATCATACAGACAAATATCAGCAGAGTGTGGTAGATGATATTATAGAAAATTGGCAGACCATGAGCAGGGATAGCAAGTTTCATGGTATATTTGCTGTAAGCAGTATTCCAGAGGCGGTACAGTATTATCGAAAATTCAAAAAGACGCAATCTGATTTAAAGGTTACAGGACTTTTTGATCCTACTATTGATAATGAGGGCGGAACCAAGTCTTTGGAAAAGGAAGATGGCTTGGCGGAAATGCTGACTGATTATAATAATCTTTATGCTATGCAATTTGATATGAGTACATACTCTTTTTTTAAAAAGGATGTAGCTGCAAGATTGGCACATAAACAACCCTATGAACGGGTAAGCAGGGAAAAGCAGTTGGATTTGCTGATAGTAGTCAATCAGATGCTGACAGGATTTGATTCCAAATGGGTGAATACTCTGTATTTGGATAAGGTGCTGAAATATCAGGATTTGATACAAGCCTTTTCCCGCACTAACCGTTTGTATAATATCAATGAGAAGCCTTTTGGTACTATCAAATATTATCGCTATCCACATACCATGAAACAGAATATTGATAATGCGGTGAAGCTTTATTCTGGAGATCGTCCAAGAGGATTATTTGCAGATCATTTGCCACAGAATATTGCCAATATGAATAGCAAATACTTGGAAATGGTGGATGTGTTTAAACAGGCCGGGATTCCGGATTTAGACAGATTGCCTGCTGAAACTGCGGCCAAGGCTAAATTTGCCAAATTATTCCGGGAATTTTCCACATACTATCAAGCTGCACAGATTCAAGGCTTTAGTTGGGCAAAGAAAAAATATACATATATAGCCGATGATGGAGCAAAGGATGAAATTGAGGTGTTGATTGCAAAAGATACATACGGTATTCTTTTGCAACGATACAAGGAACTGCGTAAGGATAACTCCGGCGGTGATAATGGAGGAGAGGAAATCATATTTGAGATTGACCCTTATTTGACAGAGCAGGATACAGGAACTATAGATTATAATTATATGAATTCTCGTTTTGAGAAATGGAAAAAACAGTTAATACAGCCAGATATTTCTCCTGCAACCTTGGAAGCAACCTTGGAGGAATTGCACAAGTCATTTGCTTTTCTGTCTCAGGAGGAGCAAAAACTGGCCAATATTTTTCTCAACGATGTGCAAAGTGGCGATGTTTCCTTGCAAGAGGGGAAGACACTATCTGATTATATTGCCATGTATGGGGCCAATATAAAAAACAATCAGGTTCAGTCACTACATGATTATTTTGGCTGTGAGCAAAAATTGGTATTGGATTTGCTATCAGCCAATGTTTCAGCGGAAAATATTAATGAATACGGCAGGTTTGATGCTCTGAAGAATACGGTGGTTAAGGAACAGGCACAAAGTTATTTTGCTGCTGTGGATGGTAAAAAAATGCCTATGTTTAGAGTCAATAATCGAGTAGACCAATTATTGAAAAATTTTATTTTAGCCGGTGGTATAGATTTGCCCAAGCCTGAGTCATAAGAGAAAATCATTCAGCAGCTCCTCATATGGGAAGTAAACAGGAGGAAAATTTATGCTGAATGAGATAAAAAGAACAGATTTATTTACGGATTATTATGCTCAGTGGGTTAAGGTTTACAAGGAAGGTGCTATTCGGGATGTGACTTTGGCAAAATATCATATGAGTCACAACTGGCTGACGAAGCTAGTGCCTGAGCTAAAGGTATGCAATCTGACTAGGATTGCATACCAGCAGCTTATTAATGATTATGCGGCCAGTCACGAGCGTCAAACAACCATGGATTTTCACCATCAGCTAAAGGGAGCTATTCTGGATGCAGTTGATGATGGGCTGATTGATCGGGATCCTACACGAAAGGTGATTATCAAGGGAAAGGTACCTGCTGAAAAAAAGATTAAATATCTGAATCAGTTTGAATTGCACAAGCTGCTTACGGATTTGCCTTTGGGGGATAAGCCTGATTGGAACTGGTTTATTTTGCTGGTGGCCAAAACAGGGATGAGATTTTCGGAAGCTTTGGCTCTTACGCCTAAGGATTTTGATTTTGCCCATCAAACTTTGTCTATTAGCAAGACCTGGAATTATAAGGGTGATGGTGGCTTTATGCCCACCAAAAATAAATCTTCTGTGCGAAAGATACAGATTGATTGGCAGACGGTAATGCAATTTGCTGCCTTGCTAAAGAATATGCCAGATGATGAGTCAATTTTTGTACCGAGGTTAGATGGGGGATATAAGGCCGTATATAATTCCACTGTTAATAGTATGTTGGAACGTTGTTGCAAAAAACTGGGCTTGCCTGTGATTTCTGTCCATGGGCTTAGACATACTCATGCTTCCTTGTTGCTGTATGCTGGTGTTTCTATCGGCAGTGTGGCACGTAGGCTAGGTCATGCCAGTATGACCACCACCCAGAAAACGTACTTGCATATTGTGCAGGAATTGGAAAATCAGGATGTAGATTTGGTAATGAGATCAATAGCGAATCTAACCTAATAATGAGGCGGTAAATTTTAATAGCGAAAGTGAGGAGCTGTTTAAAGTAAAACAAAAAATGGCTGTCGCCGAAGCGACAGCCATTTTTATATGGTGTTTTATTATACCAGCATATCTGCCAGTTCAATGTACTCAGGATCCAGAGGCTTCTTGTTGGTAATAGCATCATGAAGATTGATAGCTACTACCTTGCCCTTGTTGAAACCAAAGACAACATTGGTCTGACCGGCCATCAAAGCCAAAGCAGCTTTCTCGCCAAGCTGGCTGGCCTTTACACGGTCCTGTACGGATGGAGAACCACCACGCTGAATATGGCCCAGTACAGATACGCGTACATCCATCTGAGTCTTTTCTTCGATATATTTACCGATATCTACGCCGCTGCCTACACCCTCAGCAACTACTACCAGGGAATAACGACGGCCGTTTTTGTAAGAAGTTACCAGATTGTTGCAAACCTCATCCAGATTGTATTCGCGCTCAGGAATCAGCACAACCTCAGCACCACCAGCAATACCTGCCAGAGTTGCCAGCCAGCCACAGCGGCGGCCCATAACCTCTACTACAGCAATACGGCTGTGAGCAGAAGCAGTATCACGAAGCTTGTTAATAGCGTCGATAATAGTATTGGCAGCAGTATCGCAACCGATGGTATAATCAGTACCCCATACATCATTATCAATGGTACCAGGCAGACCAACAATAGGTACACCAGTCTCAGCACTCAGCTTGCTGGCACCTCTCAGGCTGCCGTCACCGCCAATGATAACCAGGCCCTCAATGCCATATTTCTTCATGTTCTCATAAGCCTGCATACGGCCTTCTGGAGTTGTGAAGCGCTTGCAGCGAGCTGTACCCAAAAAAGTACCGCCACGCTGAAGAATATCGGATACACTGCGGGAGCTAAGCTCCTCAATATGTTCATCTAAAAGACCACGATATCCATCATAGATACCGAATACCTTACCGCCTTCATACAATACAGTACGAACTACGGCACGTGCTGCTGCGTTCATGCCTGGGCTATCTCCGCCACTGGTTAAAACACCGATGTTTCTAATCATGTAATACACTCCCCCTGGGTTGACAAAATATTGGCTAAATGATAAATTGAAATTGATGATTGAAGGATAAATTTCATCATCATCATTTACACTCTTATAGCATTATAAATCATTTTGTCAAATAAATAAAGGGTAATCAGTGATTTATATGCTTTAGTTATTTTATGTTATAAAGGAGATTTCACATGAAAGAATTAGAGTTGAAGTATGGTTGCAACCCGAATCAGAAACCGGCCCGTGTTTTCATGAAGGAAGGTGAGCTTCCTTTTACCGTACTTAATGGTAAACCTGGTTATATCAATCTCTTGGATGCCATGAACAGCTGGCAGCTGGTTCAGGAGCTGAAGGAGGCCACTGGCCTGCCTGCCGCAGCATCCTTCAAGCATGTTAGTCCTGCCGGGGCAGCAGTGGCAGCACCTCTTTCCGACCTTCTGCAGAAGGTATATTTTGTAGAGGGTGTTGAATTATCTCCTATTGCTACTGCATATATTAGAGCTCGTGGCGCTGATCGTATGTCCTCCTATGGTGATTTTGTAGCTTTGTCTGATGAGTGTGATGCTCAGACAGCCTCCTTCCTGGCTCGTGAGGTTTCTGATGGTATTATTGCTCCATCCTATTCTCCAGAAGCTTTGGAGATTCTCAAGGGCAAGCGCAAGGGCACCTATCTGGTATTGCAGATGGACAAGGCCTATGAGCCTGCTGAGCTGGAGCAGAAGGAAGTATTCGGCATTACCTTTGAGCAGAAGCGGAACACTGTAAAGCTGGATGAGGAATGCCTGAAGGACATTCCTACTCAGAATAAGGTTATTGACGAAGCAGCCAAGAGAGATTTGCTTATTGCCTTGATTACCTTGAAGTACACTCAGTCCAACTCTGTGTGCTATGCCAAGGACGGTCAGGCTATTGGTATTGGTGCTGGACAGCAGTCCCGCGTGCATTGCACTCGTCTGGCTGGTAACAAGGCTGATGTATGGCATCTGCGCCAGCATCCAAAAGTTTTGGCTCTGCCATTCAAGGCTGAGGTGCGTCGTCCTGATAGAGATAATGCTATTGATGTATATATTTCTGAGGAATGGGAGGACCTGCTGGAGACTGATGATTGGAAGCGGGTATTTACTGAGAAGCCTGAGCCTCTCACCAGAGAGGAAAAGAAGGAATACCTGAAGGGCATTACCGGTGTATCCTTAGGCTCTGATGCATTCTTCCCATTTGGTGATAATGTAGAACGTGCTCACAAGAGCGGTGTAAGCTATATTGCCCAGTCTGGCGGTTCCATTCGTGATGATAATGTTATTGAAACTGCCGATAAGTACAATATTGCTATGGCCTTTACCCATATCAGATTGTTTCATCATTAATAAGTAATAAAAAGAGGACTGTTCCCTTTCGTAATTATTTTTGCAGTACGGAAGGCGCAGTCCTTTTTATAATATAAATATAGCATTAGTATTTTTCCTATAGTATAATTCAATAAGAGGGGGTGTTACACATGGGTATTTATTTTAATCCTAATAACGGTAGTTTTAGACAGGCTGTACGGAGTCAGATTTATATAGACAAGACTGGGCTTATCAAGCATATGAATAAATTGCTGGGGACAGAAAATAAGTGTGTAGCTCTTAGCCATGCCAGGAGGTTTGGCAAGTCTCAGGCAGCAGGCATGTTGGATGCTTACTATAGCCTCGGCAGCGATTCAAGGGAGCTTTTTGCACCATTTGAGATAGCTAAAGACCCTGAGTTTGAATTACACCTGAATAAATATAATGTTATTCATCTTGATGTTTCGTCATTTGAAGGAACCTATAAAGATAAGATTGTAGCTGGTATGAAAGAAACTATTTATCGCGAATTGAAACTAGAGATTACTGATTTACTAGGTGTAGAAAATGCGATTGCTTCCATATTGGCGGATGTTTATCAAAAAACAGGCAATCAGTTGGTTATTATCATTGATGAATGGGACTGTGTAGTACGAAATTACACAGATAAACCTGATGTTGTGCATGAGTATCTGCAATTTTTGCATGATTTGTTCAAGAGTGAGGAATCAAAGAGTTTTTTGGCACTAGCATATATTACTGGGATTTTGCCAATTAAGAAAATAGATAATGAATCGGCTCTTAATAACTTTGACGAATATACCATGTTGAATTCGGGTAATTTGAGTCAGTATTACGGCTTTACTGAGGAAGAAGTAAAAAAATTGTGTCAGAAATATAATATGGAATTTGATTCAATAAAGGCATGGTATAATGGTTATTTCATAAACGAATTGCATATGTATAATCCTAATTCGGTAGTTTCGGCTATGCTTAGACGCCAAATTGCATCATATTGGAAAAATACATCCTCTTTCAAGACAATTAATAGATTGATACAACTGAATTATGCGGGCTTGAAAGATGATATTTTGGATATATTGGCAGGTGGCAAAGTACGGGTGAAGACAGCCTCATTTTCTAATGATTTGCACGATATAACCTCTAAGGATAATGCTATAACAGCTTTGATACATCTTGGTTATCTAGGTTTTGATGCAGAACGAAGTCAGGCATATCTGCCTAATTATGAGGTTGCAACTGCGTATGAATCTGCTCTAGAAACAGGTTCATGGCAAGAAGTAGCTAGGTCTATAGGTTTGGCAGAAGACCTTTTGTGGGCAACAATAGATAAAGAAGCTGCTAAAGTGGCAGAATTTATAGAAATTGCTCATGAGAGCTATGCTTCGGTATTTAAATACAATGATGAAAATTCCCTGAGCTGTGTCTTAACCATGGCGTATTTTACTGCGCCAGCATACTACAATATCATTAGAGAAATGCCGGCAGGCAAAGGCTTTGCTGATATGGTGCTGATTCCTCGCAAGGATTCTGGCAATAGGCCTGCAATGGTGATTGAGCTAAAATGGGATAAGTCAGCGGATACGGCTATTAGGCAGATTACGGAAAAACGTTATGCCGGTGTACTGAAGGATTATGCAGAAAAAATCCTGCTTGTGGGAATTAACTACGATAAAGAAACTAAAAAGCATGAATGCGTGATAGAGGAGTATATTAAGTGAAAAAACTGCCATCTTGATGATTTAAAAAAATATCATCAAGATGGCAGTCATTTTTTTAGTTATTTAAATATGTCGGCTTTCGGCGTAGGTGAAAAGGGCAATGGCGGCCCAGATAAAACTAAAGGTTATAAGCTGAACCAGGCCAAAGCTTTCATGGAAGAAAAATATGCCTAGGAACAGTGTAATGGTGGGGCTGATATACTGTATAAAGCCCAGTACGTTTAGGGGTAGGGAATTGGCTCCATAGGTGAATAATATCAGCGGAAAAGCTGTAATAATCCCTGTGCCAGCCAAATACAGGATTAGCTGTGGTGTAAGATGGCTGGTAGAGGTGGCAGTTAAATAGCCAAGATAGGGCA
>OIXW01000480.1_pt1 | contig 11887 bp, 8 predicted proteins | sample 1587951 | NCBI WGS metagenome assembly OIXW01 (sample SAMN03283239) | human gut metagenome | biome: human-associated habitat; material: feces | host: Homo sapiens | place: Peru | collected 2012
GTTGCTGGCAGATTTCATCGAAAGTAATCCTGTTGCCCATACGCTACGTAATATGTATATTTATAAACAAGCAAGTTGATATTTATTCACTTGCGAAACTTCAGTTTTTTATATTTTAGCCTCCAGAAGAAGTGCCAAGTACGGAACAAAGGTTCACAAAGCGCTTCAGCAGAATAATATCGAACGAAGTGCATATTCCTCCATATTTTCAGGAAATACTTTTTCCCCATGCTCTGATGCGTAAACCCACCATACTTAGAGAAATGCCTACCGAAGTTACCACCATCCAGAATCTCTGCCAACAGCAACTTCCCACGCTTCTCATCCACTGGCACAATCATCTTATCCTCAGCCAATCCAAGCACCTCATGAAGCACATACATCACCGCCCCAGCAAACTTCCACAATCCCAAATACTTCAGTTCTCTCTGTACCACATCCAAAGCAGTAGAGGCAGAAGGATCAGTAGTAGAAGCAGAACTGACAGAAGTAATAGAAGAACCAGAAGCAGAAGAACAGGAAACAGAACTCGTATCCCCACTAACACCCCGGCGGTCCCATCCCGCACAATCTGGCGAGACCTTTGATGGTCCGCCATCCTTAGAGCGTTGCGGTTCCGAGCACCGAGTAGGGCGGTTTCCTCCCTCTCCCCTGAGGGTGAGAGGGTCGGGGTAAGAGGTGGAGCCCTCTTTAAGGGTAAAGAGGGACGGGGTGATTTTCGAAGATTTATTATTCAAAAATACATTTTTTGAGAAATCATTGACTACAAGAAAATAGTCAATGATTTGCCTCATTCCAATTCCTTCATCGAAGAAATGGTGATACAGATGCGTCAGCTGATAAATCACATTAAATGCTGTCGTCGGTATAGCAATATCCCCTGCCCCATCGGGCAACCCCACAATAGGCGAGCATTGCAGATCCGCATTCCTTCGAAACCATTTCTGCAATCTAGCATGATAGATAGGATTATTCATAGAGCAAGGAAAGAAATGCAACTCTACAGGCACACCATCCAAGGAAGTCTCCAGATGCTGCAGTCTGATATCATCTTCCTGTTCAAACTTCTTTTGAGCATATTCCATAATCCTCTCCCTACTAGCATCAATCCAAACATCAATATCTCCAGGAGTACGTGAATAAGGATTCGGATACATCAAGGCATTCCCCTGCCCTTTCAAAACACAGCACCTCATCCCATCCTCTCTCAGCATTGAGAAGAGCTTGCTCGCCATAACATTCACCTTCATGTTCTGCCTATGAATCTGTTGTGCCTTACCCATCCAGGTCATCAGCAGCTCCCTCCCTATCGGGTTCTGCTTCAACTCCTCAGGATACTCCTCCCCCAATCGTTCTATACCCTCAAAACAAAGCCCCAGCAGAGCCTGTTTAGAAGCAAAGGAATACAGCTCCTGCCAGTCCATACCAGCAATCACTCTACTCATATTCCTCTTTTTCCCCAGACAATATCGTAATAAAGCAAAATATGGAGATGTACTATTCATATATGTTTTCACCTTCAACTTTACCTCAGAATCTTTAGTTACTCATTTTATAAAGCGGGAACTTATCAGTGTCACGTAATCTTTTTTCTAATTGCCCAAAATCTGAAAGTTCATAGTTAGCAAATAATTCAAATTCTTTATCATCATACCCAGCTTTACCTAAATCTATGTCATAGCCACATTTCAACTTCTCAAATTCATTGCAGGTAGGATTCGTTATCGAGAAATTATCGACTAACTTAGGACAATACTTATTACCGTTAGCCCCCAAAGCATCTATTGGGAACAATGCGATATTATCGAGTTTTGACTTTGGAAATTCAAATTCATCGGTCTTCAATGACGAAGTATAGCGTATACCATAAATCAAAACATTTTTTTTCTTTGTTTCCGGCTTATCATTATGAGTAATTACCCACTCTGTCACTAACTGCGGAATGATATACTCGGGCTTAAAAACGTCATCCCTATTGCTTACTACTACCATACATGAAAGTAACAATGGGAAGAAATATAAGGTACTTATCATATGCTTATCAAAATCATTTTTATCGGGAATTCGCATATCAAGAAGACCAATATCTTTCTGATTCTCTACACGTGAAATCATACATAAATCGAAATCTACACGATGCATTTCTTCCCAACAGGCATAGACGCTTTCTCCAACATACAAACAAGGATAGCCCGGAAAACTATAGCGTTGAGTTTGAACTATTCCTCGTTTTGAGAAAGGAATATGAAACATATCCTTATAGGTAAACTTCTTAGTACCACTATGTACCCTAGCCCTATAGAAACTATTATTTGCTCCTAATTGCGAAACAAACAAGATATTACCAAAACCTTTATGTCCAGTTTTACCAGAAAACAAATTAGACAGTTTTCTAAAAGCTTGTGCATGCAAACCTTTATATTGCGCTTTAACGATAGCTTTTATCGCCTCACAGATATAAGCAACTTCCTTTTTGTCCTCATCTCCGATGCCTTCCGTCTTGTTTATATAAGATAGATAAGTCTTCAGACTATCAGATAAAAGAATACGAAATGGCTTGCTATCCGTATTCTCTACAGGAAGCATTGCTGACATATTAGAATAAAGTTCATCTTTAGTCATATCACTATTTTACATTAGAAATCCACTGTAAAAAACATTTGAGTTCTAAATGTCATTTTCCTATTTAATGCGCTCTAAATGAATGTCATTCAATCCAAGCCTTGATGCGTGTGAAGAGAATTTTTGAAGAACATCTGCAAAAAGACCAGGTTTAGCCTTAAACCACAACTTGTACTTATCCTCATTTTTAATCTCCGTATCAGTTAGAGTCCAAAGACATCGGAAGTCGAAGACGATGCATTTTACATTTTTATCACCAGGTACAAAAATAGGATATATTGGGTAACACTTATCTGATTTTTTACATTGATATATCTTAACTTTAGCTTTGCTACTAGTTTTAAACCCGCCTATTGGAATATCAAATACATACCCACCAACAAATCTTGAATAGATTTTCTTATTAGCATGGTCACAAGGGGGTGTTAATTCTATTGCTATATTTACTCTTGGATAAGTATTTTCAAGCTCAAATATTCCATCTCCCATATCAACAGGAACTTCTTCAACCTGATTTTCATGCAAAACAAGCGGACTTTTCGAATCAAGAATTCGATAAATATTACCAGGTAGAATTTCTTGTGTATTCAAGTTGTTACTTTCAATAAAGAAACAAGAATTCAGCTTGGCAGACAGACGATGCAATGTTTTAACATCACCACCAAATGGATTTTCAGTAATTCCTGATAAATCAGGAAGCGACTCATTCTTAACAATCGAAAGTAATTCTGAATTTAACAATGAATCAAATACCTGGTAAGCCCCTGAAGTCAAATTTATATCTTCCTTTTCACCCGTTTCATTTCTAGATAACTCTCTAAGGATATATGATAAACACTCTTCGTGATTCTCAAAATTGGAAGATAATCCATATATGTCACTTAAAACATTCTCTATAGAATCATTTACTAATCTTCTCCAAGCCAATGAAAAATAAGCTATTCTACTCTTCTGAAGTTCTGTATTTATGTCATCCAACAATCTATCAAAATTCCAAGAACCTTCTACTTGATAGTTCATTTTATCCATACACAAAATAAACAAAGGAGGAGCATTTAATATCACAGAAGTATCTATTTCTTCTTCCTCATCAGTAGATTCTTGATCTGCAATAGCATTCCTAACTGTCGCATTTCCTATTCGTTTGAGAAATTCGTTAGAATACTCTTTATGCTTTGTCCATAACACGATACCATAATACTTAGTTCTTTCTGGTTGAATTCTTTGGATTATACCAATAAGTCGAGAAATATTTGGAACTAAATTTGAAATATTATCGTCCAGCATCAAGTCTGCAAAAATCAATTCACGAGGATGCTTAAATGCTAATATTTCACCTTCGGAACTACCTATGCGAATAAAATCTACAGGAACATCAACTTTCTGTAAAGCATCCACAATAGCTTCACCTTCTTCTTCGATGTTGTCAATAACAACCGCCCTATTTATAACTTCTTCAATTTTCATAGCTACATTACATAAAAATACACATTATGCTTTAGGAAATGACAAAGCAACAATAGCCTTATCAATCCCTTTATCAACAATTTTCGACGGCAGTTCTATATCACAATTGGACAGAATGTCCATATGACCATTCAACTGTTTCATCGTTTCGTGAGTAATATAAAGTCCAAATCCCATACCTGCATTAAGAGGCTTTCCTGACACAAAAGCTCTAACCGCTAATTCAGGTGCGATTTTAAACCCTGGTCCATTGTCGCACACGGCTACTGTGACAAAACCTTCTCGAAAAGATTCTGTAACATACAAATATATCATTCTATCCTCGATTCTTGATCTACAAACCCAATATATGGAATTATCCACCAAATTAGTTAATGCAGAAATTGTTTCTGTCTTACTAAGTTTTGCCATAAAATCGACCTTCTTATAATTTGAGAACAATCTGATAGCATGATCTTGAAATCTAAATCTATTGTACTCAATAACTTTACCAACTATTTGGGAAACATTGAATTTTTGAATTTCAGACTTTAACATCATTGAGGAATAATTAGCAATGATCGTTTCCAAGACTGGAATGATTTCTTTTACCTTAAATATATTTCCTGCTTCTGCACAACTTTTAAGTGCAGCCATTTGCTTCTCCAGTTCATGGATTGCTCCTCCTAAATTGATGCCAATACTTGCACTATGAATTAATGTGTCCCTTACCTCATTATATTGTGATTCAATCCGATACAAATAAGTAAGAATCTGATGTTGATCTTTCTCATCTGGAACTTTTTCTTTAACGATAGAAATAACTTCAGACAAGTCACCAATTACCGGTTCTGTCACATTTTTACCAGTTTTGTAAATAGACATCAGATTCATTCTGTCTTGATTTCTCTGCTGAATGAAAAGATCCATCACGTAAGATATAGCATCCACGAAAGCAAAATAAGCTTCATCTTCGATGAATCCTTCTCGATTTGTTTTTTCTCTTAAACCATAACTGGAAATACGGTCTAACATTACAGAACCAAGAAGTAGGCTGTTACTTATAGATCCTCCACTACGACTAAGCCTTCTTTTATCTATAGAAAGCCAATCATTGCCAGGTTCACCATAATCAAACACTCTCATATTATCACGGTAAACTCGAATACCAGAATTTTCCTTTAAATAATCATTTAGACCTTTTTTCTCAACATTTAACAAACTAAATACAGAAGAGTCCTTCTCGTACATGATGACATCAAATTGCACCCTACCTATATTATATTCATTAAGATCTAAACGCTTTTCCCGTTTTACCACTTTACCAGTTTCAGTCTCAACTTCAACATTATGTATTAAGACCTTTTCATATTCATCTAAAGCCGTTAGTGACCTTGACTTTATCTTATCCAAAACATTCCATGGCTTGAATTCATAAGAAAACTCAGTTATTATACTACCTTCCAAAGTACAATGTCCATAATATAAACCTGCATTTTTGATAGCTTCAAGATTTGGCAAGCCTGAGAAGACATTACTATTTGATGAGACAACGACCTCAAAAGAGTCACTTTTTTCTGAAAATGGACTATTCAACGTCGTTAAATCCCGAAATACAGAACGAAGTTTTCTTCTATTCCATTCCCCTTTCAGATTACGGACAATAATTTTCGTACCTGTTTGTTTGTCAAAGAAATGCGAATCAGAAGAATATCCATAATCAATCTTAAAGTCATCAATATCTTTAGATTCTGCTAATTTGGACCAATCGATACTTACATAAACTTCATTCTCATCCGAATGCTTAGAATACAATTTAATATCATTTCCCAACTTATGAACACCCAAGCGTCCAATACCTTTTTCACCTAGAGGTAAGCGTCCCTGACGATGACTTATCAATCTGTTTTTCTTGTTATCTGTACCAATAACAAGCCAAATATTCTCAATCGTATCTAAACTCATACCAGACCCATTATCTGAAATTGATATTTCTATTAATGAGCCAAAAATATCGAAATTGAAATCTACAACACATTTTGTTGCCCCTGCATCATAAGAGTTTTTTACTAACTCCAACAATGCAATGCTCTCATCTTTTATAAGATCTTCCCCTAAATGCGCCAAGACCCTAGCTGTCATTTTAAATGGTTTCTTCATATAATCTTTCTTTAGGTTATTTTTCATTAAACACAACGGTCATTCTATCCTCACTATATCTACTTATGAGCGCAGATAAAAGTCTCTCATCACAATCTGGAGAGATACACCAATTATTGCTACAATGACATAAAATGTCATATAGTGTTCTAAAATCTGTATTATGTACTAAAACTTTCTTCCATTTTTTAAGCAACATCATTAGCCTACGAGAAACATGCCGTTTATCGTATCCTAGCATTAAGTACGAATGTTCTCCTTTCGGTAGCAGGTGAACAAACAACATATCTAGGGGAGCAGAGCAAGTTTCATCAAAGCATAACTCTTCAAAATCACTATCATCAACTATAGCATCACAAATTGCTAGTTTTAACGGAGCCAGTTCTATACAGCAAAATACATAAGAGTTAAAATCATTATTTTCAATTGCATCATAAAGCAAGACGATGCTTGAATCATATCGTCTTTGCATGAACTCCCACGCTTTCTTTTCTTCATCATATATTCCACCCTGATAAAAGGGATTTTTCTCCCTCTTAGCTTCATTTTCTACCAATAACTTCAAATTATGATATCGTAAAGCTCCTACAGCGCGTAGAGATTGAAGCACTTGAAATCTAATATCTGTTGGTATTATCCCATCTGCATTTTTCTCATACTCATCAAATAACCCATTATCGTGTTTCTTGCAAAAGATTGGCATAGACATAGCTTTCTCTATACCAAACGTTTGAAATTTTTCTAATGGAAGTTCACCAGAATCTATAAAACTCATAGGATGCACTTCATCTATCTGACATTGTATCAATTCATGCTTATCATTACAAATGTACTTTTTCAATACACATTGCGGCACAATATGAGAATGTTTCAAAGTAATCTCATTGCAACCAGGAATACAACATTTATACTTGTGCTTTTGTGAAATAATACGAGCCTTGCTCAACGTTGAAGCAAAGTCCTCATATGAAAAATCCGAAATATCCATAACCATTCCAATTAAAGAGTAATCATTGAATCAAGATTGGCGCATCAGAATCTTAAAATACCCATTACTTAGCAAGACGGTCCCATCCCGCACAACCATGGCGAGGGCTTTGATGCCCCGCCAACCTTAGAGCGTAGCGGTTCCGAGCATCGAGTAGGGCGGTTTCCCTCTTCTTCCCTGAGGGGAGAAGACCGAGATGAGAGGTGGAGCCTTCTTTAATGGGAAAAAGCAATGCCAATGAGTGCAATGAAAGCTCGCTTTCAAATTGCCGAGTGCAGCTCGCTTTATCAACAAAGAAGGACGGGATGATTTTAGAAAAAAATTAGATGATTTTAGAAATCAAATTCATATTATTCCACCGTCACACTCTTCGCCAGATTTCTCGGCATATCCACATCCAGTCCCTTATCCACAGCCACATAGTAAGCAAGCAGCTGCAGCGGAACCACGCTCAGCAGTGGAACCAGCGCATTCAGGGTTCTTGGAACCTCCAGTACATTATCCGCTATTTCCTTCACCTGCTGGTCACCCTCAGTCACCACGGCAAGGATGCGGCCGTTTCTCGACTTCACCTCCTGCATGTTCGAGATAATCTTTTCATACAACTGATGATGCGTAGCAAGGAAAACGATTGGCATATCCTGATCTACCAGAGCGATAGGACCATGTTTCATTTCGGCAGCAGGATAACCCTCGGCATGGATATAACTGATTTCCTTCAGCTTCACGGCACCCTCCATCGCCACAGGATAGTTCACACCACGACCCAAGTACAGGAAGTTGTGCGCATAAGTAAACATTCGGGAGATATCCTTGATTATCGGAGCCTGCTCCAATACCTTCTCCATTTTCTGCGGAATCTCAGAAAGTTCCTCTATCATCTGATAGTAGTCTGCATTGTTTAGGGTTCCCAACTCATGCCCCAAAGCCAAAGCAAGAAGCGTAAGAACCGTCACCTGCCCGGTGAAAGCCTTCGTACTTGCCACACCAATCTCCGGACCCACATGGATATAGATACCCGTATCCGTTTCACGGGCGATGGAAGAACCCACGCCGTTCACGATACCGAAAATCAGCGCACCCTTCTCCAATTTCACTATCTCAAGAAGTATACCTATATTTTATCTTCAACGCAGATATATTCATTTTTGCAATCATACTTCAAGAATAGGATTAACTCAAAACTATGGATACACAGTTTTGGTTCTGCCAATCTACAATTAAAGTATACAAATTCATCTTCATAAAGTCAGATAGTTCTGAAAGCTCTAATAATTTATCACGTAAGAAGTCTTCATCAACAACACCTCCAGAATGAAAACACAATCTATTAAATAAATCATGTCCATTTACCAAATGGTACTCTTTTTTATCTTCATCAATCGGGCAAGACCTAATTATACCATTCAAAAAACCGAAAGTTATATCATGGAAACCATTACTATTGCTTCCAATATGTCCATGAATCATATTATAATCAAGTTTTTCAACTTTACAAATTAGTTTATTAACTGGTTCAAAGTCTGTTCTAAAGTTATGCAATTCATTACACAACTTATAATATGACAAAGTATATAACTCTGTTAATGCAATATTTATATCAACATCGCACCCATTATCTTTTAATACTTCCAAGTACCTTTTCCGAAAATCGTCATCTGCTAAGGCACTCATTTCATAATCATGATAGTCTGTATATAGCATATTAGCAGATACAATTTTATGCTGACCCATTTTTAAGAAATCAGAATCTTGGATAGCCAGACATTTTTGTTGCTTCACTAATATCGGAAGTATTGCATTCATATTGTCACAGCCTGAAGTCGATTGAATAAACACAGATTTTTCTATAAGCATTTTTTTATAATACCTGTAATCACCATATCCCTCTACCAAGACTAATGTCTTGCCATCATTCATTGGGTTATTAAAAGATTGAGCAATAGAATTCAAGAGTCGTGTTGGAGTAACTCTTCTTTCTAGATTGTAAAAAACATCACGTCTATTCATGATTTTTCAAAGATCTATACAAATCAACACAATCATCCCAATCATCATTAACAAAATCAATTGAATGAGAAGCAAAAATGAGTTGAATTCCAAATTCTTTAGCGATGTTTTTAAAGTCCTCTAGCATAGATTTTTGCCATGCTACATGCATAGAGTTTTCTGGTTCATCCAAACAAACTATCGTACCTTTATATGTCTTGAAAATCAAATTAAAATACAGAATTATTAAATTTTGCTCCCCACTTGATAGCTTTCTCAGAGGAACTTCATAATTAGTATCATCTAATATACGAAGTCCATCCTTAGCATTAAGCTTAATTGTTTTTTTTGATAACATTTTATTGTCTATCATCTTGACAAACATCATCATTTTGACAAACAAGAGATAATAAACATTCAATTTATCACTGATACCTTGTAAGTACAAAAAAAGAGCAACCTTAAAATTCTCATTATATGTATAATCTACTTTCAGGTCTTCTGCGATACCATATTCATGATAGAAATCCAAAATTTTCTTAATTTTCAAAGCTATTATATTGTATTTTTCTTCGTTGAGTTCAACAGAATCGTTTCTTAATAACTCCTCTACAAAATGAGAGTCAATCTCTTGGCACTTTTTAACATACTTGTCTTGATATTCAGCAAATAATCTTTTAATATCATCTACTATCTTATCGACATTGTATCGATTTATCAGATGCCTGCCATATCTTTGAACATCCAAATCCTCATATTGAATGCGCTGTTCTTTGACATACAGATTATTGTAGCTTAACAGATAAGAAGTCATTGTTTTCGAATCTTCAGGAAGAGCAGAATCATCTTCAAACCTATAGTTGCGAGTCAGATAATCTTCAATATCTAGCCCTTTCATCATATCCATTGTCCGATATCCTACAGAACTATGTCGTGCTGTTCTCATCAAATAATTAGCTGATAATGTGAATATACTTTCATTAGATACTGTTTTAGATTCATTCACTTGGCAGAACTTAAAGCATACTGTTTGAGTCTCAAAGTTATGAATATCATCTTTATCAGATGCCATTATCTTTGAAATAACTATGGAACATTCATCTTCGAATACAATTTGAATTTTTGAGAATACCAAAATATTGAAATACCATAAATTACAATTAAGTATGTTATGGATAATCTTCAATATCGTTGTTTTACCATAACCATTTGGACCCGTCAAAATAGTTACTTTACTTGTTTTCTTGAAATCAATCTGGTAACTATAGAGACCATATAGATTTTCTACATTTATACTTTTTATCATTATATTGTTTTTTTATTATAAAAGCACTTATACAAGTGCAATATTAATCTTAACACTACACGACACTACACAAAAATCATACGTTTCATGTAAATAGCAGCAGATACCCTACATTATCTTACGCTGGAAAATAGTACCCTTCTTTGGGCAATATAGCGCCATCACTATGCATAAGTCGCTACGTCGTAATCCTTTTTCCGATTTATCAATCATCTGAATGAAATCGAACTGAGCCTCTTTTGAATTTGAAGTGAGGCTCAAATAAACTTCAATAGAGGCTCACGTAAACTTTATCTAAGCCTCAAACCAATTTGAAATAAAGCTTACTTCAAAGGCAAATGAAGCCAGTTTCTATCGCAAAAAAGCCTTTTTGCTTAACAGTATAAGCAAAATCGTGAGGGATGCGTGAGGGATAAATTCCCTTTTTTAGGTATCAGTCACACATATTGTTCCTTTGATTATCAATACCTTACCCGATTTCTTCCAGTAAATCGTGATGGGTGATAGATGAGCTGCAAAAAAAATCTGCATCATCTGCGAAATCCCAGCCCGCACAATTTGGCACAGACCTTTGATGGTCCGCCAACCTTAGAGCGAAGCGGTTCTGAGCACCGGAGGGCGGTTACACCCTCTCTCTTCGGGCAAGAGAGAGGCTTGGTGAGAGATGTGGAGCCTTCTTTAATGGTAAAGAAGGACGGGATGATTTTAGAAATCAAAATCTACATTTAGTATTCAAAAGGACTTTCAAAGTCCTTCAGCACCTCATGTTTCGTATCCTTCTCCGAAAGATTAGCGTGTTCCGTAGGAATGCGCCAATCGATACCAATCGATTCATCTAAAATAGAGATACCCCCATCAGCCTCAGTGTGATAGAAGGTATCACACTTATATTGGAATACTGCAGTTTTTGATATCTATTATTTCTTGTTCTTCATCCTCCAGAAGAAATGCCATACCCTAAAGAATGGCTCACTCATAGCCTCAGCAGGAAAATACCTCACGAGTCTTATATCCCTATATACCCTTTGGAGATTATGTCCAAGCTGTGATCTACCAAACCGATTCGGGGCATCATGCCTTCCGAAGTTCCCGGCTTCCAGCACCTCATTCAACACAAACTTACCATACTTCTCATTCGGAGGAACAATAAGGCGAGAGGCAGGCATGCCGAATACCTCCTGCATGATATACATGATACCCCCGGCAAACTTCCACAACCCCAACTCCTTTAATTCCTCCTGCACCCTATCAATAGCAGTAGAAGAAGAGCGAGCAGCAGTTGCAGAAGTCATATCCCCAATAGCATCCCGGCGGTCCCATCCCGCACAATCTGGCGAGACCTTTGATGGTCCGCCAACCTTAGAGCGTAGCGGTTC
>OIXW01000481.1_pt1 | contig 11887 bp, 10 predicted proteins | sample 1587951 | NCBI WGS metagenome assembly OIXW01 (sample SAMN03283239) | human gut metagenome | biome: human-associated habitat; material: feces | host: Homo sapiens | place: Peru | collected 2012
GCCTTCTCGGCAGCCTTAGCCTCAGCGGCGGCCTTGCGAGCGGCCTCGGCCTCAGCAGCCTTGGCGGCCTTGGCAGCCTTGGCCTCCTCGGCCTTCTTGAGCTGGGCGGCAGCGGCGCCACCGAACTTGTCGGCGAAGCGCTGGACGCGTCCACCGGTGTCGACGAACTTCTGCTGGCCGGTGTAGAACGGGTGGCACTCGTTGCAAAGCTCGACCTTCATCTCGGACACGGTAGCGTGCGTCTTGAAGGTGTTGCCGCAGGAGCACGTCACCGTGCACTCGACATACTGGGGATGGATACCCTGCTTCATGGTAGGACTCCTTATTGGTCAGGCGCTGGTTACCGATCAGCGCATAAGGCGTCTTGGTTTCCGACCAAGACAACAAACTCGGCTATGGTACCACGGCGTCGAGCGTCCCACAAAAGGTTCACGGTCTTTTCGGAACGACACGAGCTGGCCTTGAATATCAACTTCATCCGAACACTTCCCATATTCATCCGCACATGTACGGATGAATATGGGAATCCGATACCCTGAGGGCCGGATCCTGATGTGTATCCAGGTCTAATACTTTTCCCAGAAGTGAACGACCTCTTTTGGACTCCCGAGGCATCGGCATATTTCGGCTGCCGTTTCCTGCGGTTTTGCCGTTCGAATCCTGCGGTTTTATTCTTCTGAAAAGCGGATGCTTCGGGGTCTCGTTTTTACTCGTTCACTTCTCGGAAAAGTATTAGAGTTCATCTGCCGAAGGCGGCAGGCCCCGGGAGATCGGAAGATAGGGCGGACGGCCGCGGAGAGGGGCGATGCCCCGCTGTCCTAGCCTGAGGGGAAAACGGAATAGACGGACCGACCGTCCGGCTGAGTCTGAGAAGAGGTACCGGGCGGAGGGCGGGACATGGCTACCGGACCCATCGAAACGCATCTCCACCGTTCCCTCAACTGGGAAGATGCCGCCCCCGGGGTCCGGGAGGAGCCTCGGGGGCGTTCGGCTGACTGCGGGAACGGCCTATCCGCTTAATACGTTCGGCTGAGATCGGAAATCAACCAAACTGAATCGGGTTCAGTTGACATGGTTAAATCATGACCACCCGCATAGCGGGTGGTCATGATTCACGAACTGGACGTTTGACCGTAAGGGGAAGAGGGGCTGGCGAGGCCAGCCCCTCTTCCCCTTACGGCGCTCGATTTGCATTTACGGCACGACGAAAGCCGGGCCGCTGGTTACCTTGTCAAATTCGAGCACCGACGTTCCGGTGTTCAAATAAAGGCTTCCTTGGTTTCCGTCTGCGGAGGCGTAAGCCAGGTGGACAAATCCGTAATCATCTCCTGATTGGTCGGCCAACATGAAGATGTTCGGATCGCCGGTTGTCTCAAATGAACCGTCGGTCACATTTCCATTGCTGTCGACGATTTGCCACCTGTTTTCGTCTTCCCCAAGGAAGGAGAGCTGGGTTAAGCCGGTCTCGTGGTCTCGGTACACTCCGTCTAGGCGGAACCCTTCGGAAATGCCATGTTTCAAGGTGTTCGCATCTTTTATGGATACAGCAGAGACTACGATTGCGGCTATCGCAACCAATAACGCCAGCGCAATGGGTATTTTGGCGGAGCCGGTCTTCATGTCATTCACCTACTTCGTATGTATCGAGGTATTCCTGCTTGAGTGTTTGCGAGGACGACTCGATCTTTTCCACGAGCGTGCCGGCTTCGATGAAGTAGAACGAGTTGGTGAGGTCTGCCAGGTCGTCGAGTAGATGGCTTGAAATGAGCACGCTGCGGCCCCGCGTCACTTCGCTGCGCATCGCGTCGCAGGAGGTTTTCCGTTTTCCCGGATCGAGGCCGTTCAGCGGCTCATCGAGGATGAGGTACGGGCAATCGGTCGCCATCGCCATGGCAAGCTTTACCTGCTGCTTCATTCCTGTCGAGAGTTTACGGGTCGGCTTGTCGAGATATGGGGAGATTCCAAGGGAGTTACAGAGCGAGTCGATGTCGGCGGTCGATTTCCACGCCTCCCCAACGAAAGCAAGGTGCTCGATGGCCGATAGCGTGGGGTAGAGATCCGCGCCGCCCGAAGAGCTCAGATAGACAAGTTCTGCAAATTCGGCTGATCGACGTTGGCAGATCCCGTCTGCCACCAGGCTTCCCGAGCGGATGCGGGCGGGAAATTGGCCCGACAGCGCTTCCAGAAGGGTGGTTTTCCCCGAGCCGTTGGGGGCGACGAGCCCAGCCGCCGTTCCCGGGCTCAGGAAAAGCGATCCGATTGAAAGTATCGTCGTGCTCCCGTATCCCACGCTCACGTCCAGGAGCTCGAGCCCATGGTGCTTTTTAGCGGGTCCAGCCTGTTTGGGCGAACGTGTCACAACGGCGCCGACCGCAAAAAGGACCGCGGCGTATATCAGGGCCACGGCAAGCATCGATGCGCTACCTGAACCGGAGCCAATGAATTCTGTCGGGAAGCATCCTACGTAACCCGTTGCCTCGATAGGCGAGAACACGGCCAGCGGCAGGAGCTCGAGCGCGGCACTATGCTCCAGTGCCGAATCGGACAATAACGGGAATGCCGGGGCCGCGACAAGCAGCGCGGAGGCAAGGGGGCCTGCGAAGACGCGCCTCGTTGCGGTCGATAGGACGACGGAACAAACGGATATTAAGGTTCCGCCCGCAAGCAGCGCGAGAAGTAGGGTCGTGAAGACGTTTCCCGCGGTCGTAGCGGCAAGCGCGCCGTTATGGAAGAAGGCGATCGGGTACCCGATTTGCCCGAAGCCGTTTAGGGCCAAGGCGTAAATACTCCCGGGCGCAAGGCCGGCGAGGAGCATCGCGGTCCCCGCGCCAATTATCGAAAACACGGTTTGGATAAGGCGCCGGAATTTGGGCACGGGAGCCTTTGCCGCCAGGGTCCCAGGCCTTGTGGCGCCGAGCACAAGTATCGACGAGAGGAGGAAGGGGATGAAGGGAAGGAAAGACGGCGCCGTGGCAATGGCGTAGGGCAGGAAGGAAAGGAATGGCAGATCGTTTGCGGAGGCTGGAATATCCGTGATGCCGGAGCTGCTCAGAGCGCGGCAATATGCGAGCTCCGCGTCATTGGTCTCTCGGTCTCCCACGATGGACCCGGATTGGAAGCCTTCGTCCATGAGCGCGTAGTAGCTCTCGGCAGAGTCGAGAAAGGCGGCGTCGGTTTGAGCGGCGAGGGCGGCGTTCGCGTATCTTGCAAGCTCAGCGTCATCTTGCTGCTCTGGCGATAGGTCTGTGCCGCTGGCCTGGGGCGCGCGCGTATTGAATGCGTCGACAAAGCCCTGCATGCCCTGCTTCATAAAGAAGGGCCCGTAGATGGGTGAATTGAACGCAATGGGGACGAAAAAGGCTGCAGCGAGAACGAGCGTACAAATCCATACGGCCTTGTCTCTTAGGATTAGTTTGAGAAGAAGTCGACAGTACATTCAGAAGCACCTACATTCCTCAAAGCATCGTTAGATTGATAATGACAGACCGAATGAAGATGCGTGCGATGGGGGCGAGGCGAATGGCTGAGCGGTATCGATATGCGGGTTCAACGGTATTATATTGACCACATAGATTTTTAACTTGCATTTCTACCCGCCCTTTTCGTAGAGTCGCCGATACGTGCTTAGCGCACCCTCGGCGCGTCCGGCAGGCTTTGCGAAATGGGATCCAGGAGACTTCGGCGCAGCATCATCTTGCGGAATGCTTCTAATGAGCCTCCCATCCTTCAAAAACAGAATCTCATCGCACAGCCTATCGACCGAATCCAAGATGTGGGATGACATGATGATGCACGTACCAGAATCGGCCAGCTTCCTGAGAATCTCGGAATGCAAGTCCACCCTGCTGGGGTCGAGCGCGTTCATGGGCTCATCTAATAGGAGGTACCGCGCACCCGTCGCATACGCAATCGCCAAGGTAAGCTGCTGCTTCATACCCTGGCTCAGAGTGCGGATCCTCATCTTCGCGAACTCGCCTATCTGCGTTTGTTCCACTATCTCTTCGATATCGCGAGCATGCGGCCACATATCGCAAACCATCTTGAGGTGATCTTCCGCACGCAATCCGGGATACAGCAGCGTCCCCTCACCAGGTGCATAGAAGATCATAGAACGGACCTCTCTCACACCCGCACCCTGTACCTCATCCAGAACGATGTCCCCGTCCACGCGAGGACTCGGCAAACCTGCCATCGCCCGCAGCAACGTCGTCTTTCCATGCCCGTTTGGAGCGACGAGACCGTAGACCGTACCCGGGGCAAACTCGGCGTCCGCCGAATCTACGAGCACCTTCTTTCCATAAGAAATCGTCAGCGTTTGAAGGCGAATCATCGAGATCATCCCCTTTCGATCTTCGGAACACCCAGGCGCACCATCAACGGTGATACGGCGCCCAAGATCACCAGCAGAGCGCCCGATGCGCCGACGACCTCTCCAAAAGGCATCGCGTTCGTCCCTCGCCCAAGGAACCCAATCGTCCCCACCTGGGAAGCGGGATCAAACGAGGCGAATGGAGCCAGCAGCGCGACGCCCATGCCCGCGCTTTCAACATGAGCGCTCAACGAACCCAACACCAGGAGAACCGCGCAAACCACTCCGGTGACAACGGGGTTGCGGCTAATCGCTGCTGTCAACGCAGCGACGACGGAAATCACGCCGTATGCCATGACCAGCAACGGAATACTGCACAACACCGCCTCCCCCACCATGGACGTTGTCGAAGCTCCCGCCCGAATGAGAGCGACGGGATACTCCGAACCACCCGCACCGTTCTTAATCAAGGACACAACCGCAGCGGGAACCATCGACACCAAAAGCAGCGCCAAGCCAAGCAGGAGAGACAGCGCAACAGCCGTCAGAAAACGCACATGCGCTGTTGCGGGGACTTGGAAAACCAGAAGGGAACGGCACCGCAGGTGGGTGCACGCAAGCGATGTGACAACCACGGGCAACAGCCAAAACAAGGAAGGAAGCGCTGCCTGGAGATAGGAAAGGAGGATTAATGGGGGCATCTTCGTACTTAACTCGTAAACCTTGGGGTCCGGCAAGCTCGCGATCGACTCGAGCAGAAGGGCGCGCGCCTCCACACGAGAAGGAGTCTCCGGCTCGATTCCGATCGATTGCAGGAGGGTCGCATCTGCCGCGCCCAGCTCGCCTCGAGCGCGCTCGTACGTCGCAAGGCTTCGAAACCCCTCCGCAGGCGTGGGCGCGTACACGAAACCCGAAAGAGCATCTCGCATGCCTTCCAGGACCGCTTTGCCCTCGACGTCCATATTCGCAGCGTCCTGCTCTAGATACCGATCTATTGAACGGAGCTCCCTATCCCTATACCGAACAGCGGAAACGTCACCAGCGTCAGGAAACACCTCGACCAGAGCCGGGGCCAGCATCGCCGTCGACATTGCAATCGCGCATACGGCGAGGGCAGGAGAATGCAGGAGCAGCTTCCCCATCGTTCTTACGTATGCAACGGCGGAGGCACAAGCGCTCGAACGGGCTGTCGTTCTCGATGCGGTGAAGGAACCTCTCTCAAGACAAATCGGGGACATCGGGCGCGCGCAGCCGCTCTTTCCAGCAACGCAAAGCAGGCTAATTGCCAGCACCTCGATCCCGATTGCGCATACGAGGGTAATCGCGCCACGCTCGAAGCAAAGTCCAGGCAGATTCACTATCTGCGTTGTCGGGTACGGGCTATAGGCGCCGACGGTCAACTCAGTGTTCGCATACGTAAGGGGATTCAACAGGGCGAACTCACGTAAAGCGATGGATCTTCCGTAATACCCGGGAACCATCGTCGCCCCCATCAGGGCACATACGAACACGATTCCAAGCGTAGGGTTATTGGCAATCTTCACGGCAAGGTGAACGACGAGCGAGATGAACGCCGCCACCAAGAATTGCAAGATGGCCGTCTGTGCGAACACCAGCCAAGCCGGTTTGATAACCGGAGTCGCATATTGAACGTAGCCTATCGGATAGAACAGCGAGCCCGGGCCATTCTTCACAAGTGCGGCGATTATCCCTGGAAGATTGACGGCGAAGACGGCAAGCATCGCAAAAACACTCGCCCATACGCTCGATGCAACAAGCCTGCCCAGCTCACCCATCGGTGCCTGGATGATGAGTTTTTCACGTTTGTTAAGACGCGCGGCAAGGAACGAGACGGCAACGGCCGTTGCGGCCCATAGCAAGTACTCCTTCGATCCGTCATAAAAGGAGTACGCTCCATCCGATACCTGCAGAAACGGAAGCAGAGGAGAGAGCGGCGCCAAGACAAGACGCCCCGCGGCAAGAGGGTACAGAAGCGCGGGCATGCTTGATGAAGAGGTATAGACGCCCTCCTCCCCCGCATTCACAAGCGCATCCGCATAGGATGCTGACAATTCCTGCTCAACACGGGTTATTCCCAACTCGAGGTATTCAACCCGTCCGTCGATGCCAGCCGCGCTCCTGAAGACGGGCAAAGCACAAAGAACCATCAATGCAACAACGGCAACACAGAGCGACCTGGAGGAGAGGAGCGACCTAAAGATTGCCTTCGAGATTTTGAGCATATTCATCGCCAACCTTAACCTCATCCAGCTGGAACAGAGGGGCCGAACAAAATGCTCGGCCCCTCCTCGCATCTAGTAGGTGCTATAGACAAATTGCCATTTATCAGTTGTGCCAAGAACACCACAGGAACACATTGCAGCGAGGCGGGATTCCCTATGATGCGCGGATCGGCGATAGCCATTTCGGTAGGAGATCGTCTTGTAAGAGATGTTGAACATCGAGATGCTGTGCCCGCTTACGCCGCGAGGACAGCTGTAGCTCCAGTAGGTATCGACGACGTCGTCCGTATACCCGAGGGGCTCAACGAGGGCACACTGGTTGCTCTCCTGGGAAGGAGGCATCGGGGTATCCGCAAAAGCAGGAGCTCCTGGCAGCAGCAGACAAAGAGCGAGGCCGAGGAAAACTAAGAGCTTACACGACTTAACAGTACTGAACATAATCCTCTCCCATCTAGAGGGGTCACGATTGCAGCTGCTGTGATTACTTGCTGGCAAAGTCAATTTAACATAAACTGTTAAAAAGTAACCTGAGTTTTTTAAATTCTTCGGAGGTTATTATGAGTTCCGACAATCGCACTCCCCGGCTTCATTCCTTCCGCATCGCATGTGCGATAGCCTCTGCGGCCCTTTGCGTCACCGCCATCGCACAAGTGGCGTTCTCCTTAAAGCCAGCAATCGAAGTGCTCGACAACCCTGTAATTGCAGACTCCCCCGCGTATCCAGCCCTTGCGATCTCGACATTGGCCCCTGCCGTCATCGGTATCGCTACGACCATCCTCAGCGCCGTTCTCGTGTGGACGATCAAGAGCGGAGACCCCTTCAAGAAAGGGTCTGCGACATGCTTGAAGGTGCTCGGCATTCTCTTCGTTGTTCAAGCTGCCACCAGCCTCTACGCCGGCTCACTCGAAACCTCCGTTTCGATGTTTGGCGGCGAGGGGGCCGTCGGCGCCCAAGAGATCGCTTCATCATTCGACTGGACCTCTCTGGTTCTCGGCATCGTCTTGTTCATGCTCTCCCAGCTCTTCTTGTACGCTCGAGAGCTGTACCTCGACTCCGACGAAATTGCGTAAGGACACGTCATGCCCGTAATTGTTCGCCTCGACAAGATCATGGCCGAGCGAAAGATTTCCTCGAACGAACTTGCCGAAAGGATTGGAACCACGCCCGTGAACCTGTCCCGTATTAAAAAGGGGCATATTCGCGGCATTCGCTTCAACACGCTCGAGCAGCTATGCCTCGCCCTTCGTTGTCAACCCGGAGACCTTCTCGAAGTCATGAGCGAAGAGGACGCCCGAAAGGAGTTCGGACTCGATTGGTCCGCCGAGGATTAGAGGGCACGACGAGACTCGTCCCCTCGTTCAAGAGTCCATCGAGACGCTCCAGGCGTCCGGCTACGGCATCACCGAGCCAGACGACCGAAATATCGTCATACGCGATGTGAAGACGATCAGTTGGCTCTACCCCACCGAGTACGCGGCAGTGCTGGAGGCCATCCCGACTGAGGCCACGGTGATCCGGTAGGGGATGCCCTCCGCTTCCAGTTCGGAATCAGCCGTCGGAGGCGTTCAGCTAACTGCGGGAACGGCCTATCAGCTCAATGTGTTCGGCTGAGATCGGAAATCAACACAACACGAGCAGAATACGCGTCAGACGGCTCTTCCCCGTATGGTCTGCCCCCCTCACACTCATGTTGCAGACATGTAACGCTGCAGCGAGCGCGCCCCTTTTTGCGCCGGACAGGTACAATTATGAACACTGTACCGTAGCGGAGCGCCCGTGCGCGCCGCCAACACGCGAAAGGGTTTCCCATGGCCGAGATCTCGTCCTCCCGCATCGTCATCACCGTCCTTGGCAAGAACCGCCCCGGCATCGTCGCCGGCGTCACCCGTGTCCTGGGCGAGGCCAATGTCGACATCCGCGACATCACGCAGTCCATTATCGAGGACATCTTCACCATGACCATGCTGGCCGACACCGCCGAGTCCAAGCTCGACTTCGCCGAGCTGCAGAAGGCACTGGCCGAGGCCGGCGAGCTTTCGGGCGTCAACGTGTCCATCCAGCGCGAGGACGTCTTTAACTTTATGTACCGCCTGTAGCGAACAAGCCGCTCGGGGCAGCTTGACGTCATATCGTCCAAGCGCGCCGCCCCAAAGCGGACCGGAGAGGAGCGCGCATGGCCTACGACGCCAAGAAAATCTACTACCGCTTCGACGATCACCTGAGCCGCCTGGTTCTGGATTACGAGGCGAGCCGTCAGATTTCGCCCGAAAGCGAAAACCTCTACCACGGCCTGCCGACCGACCCTTATGACGAGGACCTGTTTGTCGAGCACAATGTCAAGCGCGGCCTGCGCAATGCAGACGGTTCGGGCGTGGTCGCGGGCCTCACTCGCATCTCGGATGTGCATGGCTACAACAAGGTCGACGGTAAGGTCGTGCCCGATCAGGGCAAACTCACGCTTCGTGGCTACAGCATCGAGGATCTGGTCAACAACGCCCAGGCCGATAATCGCTACGGCTACGAAGAGGTCGCTTATCTACTCATTACGGGCTCCCTGCCCACCAAGGAAGAGCTTGACGGTTTTTGCGAACGTCTGGGTGCTTTTAGGCACCTGAGCGACGAATACGTCCGCGAGTTCCCCATGACCACGGTGTCGTCGAGCATCATGAATGTGCTTCAGCGCGCCGTGCTGCTGCTCTATGCCTTCGACGCCGAGCCCGACGTAATCACCCCCGAGCACGAGATCGATGTTGCTATCTCCATGCTTGCCCGTCTGCCCCGTATTGCCGCCTTCGCGCACATGGCTTCGGTCGCCAAGCGTCGCGGCTCCGAGGTGCATGTGCCGCACCCCACGCCCGGCCTGTCCACGGCCGAGACCATTTTGCAGGTGCTGCGCGGCGGCATGGCGTTTACCCGCGACGAGGCGATGCTGCTCGACGTGATGCTTATGCTCCATGCCGAGCACGGTGGCGGCAACAACTCCACGTTTGCTTGCCGCGTGCTGTCCTCCTCGGCCACCGACCCGTATTCCGCCTACGCCGCGGCTATCGGCTCGCTCAAGGGCCCACGCCACGGCGGCGCCAACGCCAAGGTCGTGTCCATGCACGAGGACATCCGTGCGCACGTCTCCAATTGGGAGGACGAGGACGAGGTCGCAGCCTACCTGGGCAAGATTCTCGACAAGCAGGCCTTCGACGGCACGGGTCTCATCTACGGTATGGGCCACGCCGTCTACACGCTGAGCGACCCGCGTGCCGAGGTGTGCCGCCGTTACGCGCGCACACTTGCCGCCAAGAAAGACCTGGGCGATGAGTTCGCGCTCATCGAGCGCATTGAGCGCCTGGCACCGCAGGTGATGCGCGACCACGGCATGACCAAGCCCATCTGCGCCAACATCGACCTGTACACAGGCTTTATCTACAAGATGCTCGGCGTGCCCGAGACGCTTTTTACACCGCTATTCGCCGTCGCCCGCATGGCCGGCTGGTCGGCACACCGCATGGAAGAGCTCTTCTGCGCGCACCGTATTATTCGCCCCGCGTATCGCCCGGTTATCGAGCCGCTGGAGTACAAGCCGCTCGCCGATCGCTAGGACGCGGACCGTTATAGAACCCGAGCGTGGCCAGGGCATCATCGCCCTCGGCCACGCTTTTTATGCCAGTAGAAAGGGCTTCATCAAATGATTGTGTTTTCCGATATGGATGGAACGCTGCTGACGAGTGATAAGCAGATGAGCGACGCCACCTGGGCGATGCTCGACGAGCTTGCGCGCCGCGGTATTGAGTTTGTGCCCTGCACGGGGCGCCCGCTGTCGGGCATCTTTGAGCCCATCCTCGCCCATCCTGCCGTGCACTACGCGGTCTGCGCCAATGGTGCCAGCGTCTGGCAGCTCGACGACGGTACGCCCACCGACACCTCACGTGCTACGCGCATTTTGAGCCGACCGCTCGATTGCGGCATTGCCCATCGCATCCGCCGCATCGCCGCCGGCCACGATGTGACCTTCGATATCTTCGCGGACGGGCAGTGCTTCCTCCCCCGCTCGCTCTACACGCGCCTGGATGAGTTCTGCGGCGGCGACCCCCACATCGCAGCTTCGCTCAAGCGCACACGAACACCGATCGACATGGATATCGACAGCAAGATCGACGAGGTCGAGACGCTCGAACGCATCGCCATGTACTGGCACGACCCGGCCGATCGCGACGCCATCGCGGCGGAGCTCGACACGCTCGGAGGCATTGAGGTCACACGTTCGTACGCCATGAATATCGAGGTCATGGGCGAGGGCGCCACCAAGGGAACGGCCCTCACGTGGCTATGCGAGCACTTGGGCGAGCGTCTCGCCGACGCCTGGGCGTTCGGCGACAACATCAACGACATCCCCATGCTGCAGGCAGCGGGCCATGGCATGGCCATGATCAACGCCGAGCCCGAGGACCGCGAGGCCGCCGACGCCATCACCGAATACGACAACGACCACGACGGCGTCGCCCGCACCATCATGGACGCCCTCGCCTAGCAACAGCAACCCGGCAGGGTAGCTAATTTGGGGACACTCTTCGCGGGGCGCCGCAAGGACTGTCCCCATCTGCCGAATTAGGCGAGACTCTCCAGCACGCGACGGAGCTCCTGCTGGACGGCGTGGTCGCGGTTGCACCCCACCACGCGATCGGCGACTGCCTTGAGCGCGGGGCGCGCGTTTTCCATCGCGCAGCCCGTGCCGACAAAGCGAATGATCTCGTAGTCGTTCATCGAGTCGCCAAACGCCATGACCTCGTCGCGTTCGACGCCATAGTGCTCCATGAGCTGTGCGATGCCCGAGGCCTTCGACACACCGGGCTGCATGGCATCGATCCACGCGTTGCCCGAAGGCGCGAAAGAGAACAGGCCGCCCAGCTCGCGCTGCAACACGTAGGCGTTGTCCATCACGTTGCCGTCATCGCAGATAATCGAGGCCTTGATGATATTCACATGCGGATCGGGCAGTCCCCAAATGCGTTCGGCGTTGGGCAGATCTTTGTCGATCTCGCGGACAAATTTGTCCTCGTCGTCGAGCAAAAAGGACTTGGTGCGATCAAAGAGCGCCAGATGCATGTTAGGAAACATCTTGACCGTGCGCGCGAGCTTGCGGACGGCGAGATGCGAATATACCTCGCGATCGACCTCGACCCCTTCTGCATAGACCTGCGCACCATTCGCCGCGACAAAGTCCATTTTGTCGACCACGGGCGCAAAGAACTCACATAGGCGGTCGTAACGGCGGCCCGAGGACGCAGCAAAGTGCACGCCGCGCTCGCGCAGGGCCTCAATCAGCTCATATGTCTCGGGCGGT